>Ga0213876_10001464_pt1 | contig 14694 bp, 10 predicted proteins | sample BarmaccomBMRX_R9_FD_160113 | JGI IMG/M metagenome (GOLD analysis project Ga0213876, IMG submission 160113) | Root-associated microbial communities from Barbacenia macrantha in rupestrian grasslands, the National Park of Serra do Cipo, Brazil - RX_R9 | ecosystem: Host-associated > Plants > Roots...
CGGTGGAGGCGGGCTTCGTGTAGATGCGGTCGCCGTGGAAGATCGGACGGTACCATTCGTAGGTGACGTCGGCCTGCAGCTCACCGACGCCCCGCAGCGGATCGCCCTTCAGCTGCGCGGCGATCTCCGGCTTCAGCTCCCGCGGCGGATCGAGGTCGCCGTGGAAAGTCCAGATGATTGTGGGCGCCGCCATCATCCGGCCCCACCGGCTGGTCTTGCCGTAGTCGGGGTCGCAGTAGAGCGGATTGTCGTCGCCGTAGCCGTTCACGAAGTGGCGTCCGGTGTCCCCGGAAAGCTCGTGGATGAAGCCGGTGCTCTTCGGCTTCCAGTTCCGCTCGACCTCCGGGTCCAGCGGCAGGAAATTCTCGGGATTGAGGTCGAGCCCGATCCGGGACCTCAGCTTGTCGACACGTTCGTCGGTGATCTTACCGTATGTGGGGTCTGGCATTGGAAATATTCCTTCTAAATGGATCGCAATATTCAGATTGGCGCTTCAACTCGGCGCCGCATCGAACAGCGCCTTGAGGTCCGGCTGGCTCACCTTCATGGACGGGGTGCGCGGGAAGTCCTCCACCGCCAGGAACCGCGCCGGAACCTGGTACGGCATGAGGCGGGTGCGAAGGAATTCCTTCAACTCCGCCTCACTGGGCGCCGACGCGCCGCTGCGCACCCGGAAGGCCGCGACGGGGACCTGGCCCAGCCGGTCGTCCCTGACGCCCACCACCGCCGCCTCGCGGATCGCCGGATGCTGTTCCAGCGAACGCACCACGTCGTCGGGCATCACCTTGAAACCGCCGCGGACGATGGCGTTGTCGTAGCGCCGCTTGATCCAGAGGAAGTCGTCGGCGTCGAGCACGCAGACGTCCATGGTGCGGACCCAGGTCTTGCCGTCGAGCAGCTGCGGCGCCCGCAGCTCGAGCAGCCCCTCCTGCCCGTGGGCGAGCACTTCGCCGGTATCCGGATTCACGATCCGGCCTTCGACGCCAGGATTCAGCCGGCCGACCGAGCCGCGCTTGTCCTGGTGGTGCGCCTTGAAGTCGGCCAGCGTCCAGCCCGCCACCCCGCCCGCGAACTCGGTGGCGCCGTAGTTCTGCAAGACCGGGATGCCGTACCGCTCGTAGAACTCGTCGGCCAACTCCGGCTCCAGCGGCGCGGTGCTGACCCGAAAGACAACGAGGCTCGCAAGGTCCTCCTTCGGGACGTCCGCATCCAGGATCATGCGCAGCGCCGAGGGCGGCGCGCCGGCGGCTTTCGGCCGATGGCGTCGGACCGCGTCGGTCCAGCTCTCCACCGTGAACCGCTCCAGCAAGGAGGACCGTCGCCCGGCGGAGAGGCAATTGAACAGGCCGAACAACCCGCCGATGTGGGCGAAGGGGGTGTTCAGCACCTGCACGCCAGACCGCAGGCGCGGCGGATCGTCCACTGCGCGCCCGTCGAACACCCCCGCCTCCAGGATGCCCCGCGAGAACGAGGTCGCCTTGAGGGGGATACGCTTGGGCGGGCCGGTGGTGCCGCTGGTCAGCATCTCGATGACGATCCCGGGCGCCTCGCGATTGAGGTCAGTCCCGCGCACGATCTCCAGGCCTGGGACAAGACGGACGGGCCGCTCAGGGTCGTCGCACAGCATCACCCCCAGACACCCGACGGATCCGGCGGCCTCGCGGACGGCGGGGCGCTCCCAATCGCGTTCCAGGCCCACCAGGGCGGGCGGCTTGACATTGCGGATCTCGCTCCCCAGCCGGTCGTCGGGCATGCCCGGATTGAGCGTCACCATGCAGCGGTCCGAAACCACCAACTCGATCGCCAGCCCGGCGACGAGGACGTGGTTGCGCATCAGAGAGCCGATGCGCGCGCCCGCGCCCAGACCAGCGGCCTCGAACGCTCCATCGAGCCCTTCAACGATTCGGCTGAGCTCGCCCCAGGTCCACCACCGGTGTTCGAACTCGATCGCCGGCGCGCCCGGCTCCAGGGCCAGCACGCCGCGCACCAGTGTCCCTAGCGGGGTCATGCTCGCTTCTCCACTGCGTGGACCCGCGGGACGGCAGTTCCGGCCAAAGCGGCGGACCTACAGGCCACGGATGCGGCGATGTCCGGATCGAAAGCCATCTTCACCTCAAATCACTGCGACCGGCGCGCCGTCAGGCGCCCGCAGTCTGCCGCCGTCTCTCTTTGAACATGGTGATGAAAGCATCGGTCTCACGCTGAAGAAGAACGTTGAGGTCATGCTCGCCCGCATTTTCCTTCAGGAGCTCGCGGGTCAGGCGCGTCTGCAGGGCCGGATAGCCGGCGATCTGCTCGGCGAGGGCGATGGCCTGCTCGCGCAGCGCATTGTCCGGATAGACCCCCGTGATGAGGCCGATCCGCTCGGCCTCGCGCGCATCCAGCGTGGCCGCGCTCAGGCAGATATGGACGGCGCGGCCATAACCCACCAGGCGAGGCAAAAGCGCCGTACAGCCGAGCTCGGGCATCACCTGCAGCTTCAGGAAGGGGAAGGCGTAGGTCGAGCCTTCGCCGCCCAGCCGGATGTCGAACGGCAGGATCTGGGTGATCCCCAGGCCCATGGCCGCCCCGCGGATGGCCCCGATGGAAGGCTTCGAGCGCGCCAGCAGATGCAGCCAGCTCTTGTCCTGAGCCATGGCGAGCATGGCCACGGTGACCCGTCGCCCGGTCTCCGGATCGGTCTCCGGCGCGTCCTTGAAGTCCGCCCCCGAGCAATAGACCGGCCCCTCGTGGGTGATCACGATGGCGCCGACCTCCTCGTCGGCGTTGGCCTTCTCGATGGCCGCCACCGCCTCCCGGTACAGCGCCAGGCCCCAGGCGTTGCGCCGCGCCTGGTGGTCGTAGCTGACCACCGCCACGCGCCCGACGCGCTCGTATCTAATCATAATATAGACGCTCCAGGCGCAAGCTTATCGCCTTCCATGCCCACAATTTACTTTGGCCTCACAGCCAAGCCCATCTTCCATCTCGACGACCGATCGGCTAGCGCTGTTGTTTGCGCGCCGCCTCATAAGCTCGTTGAACGGAATGGTCTTGTCATCGCCCGGCTCGCGAGGCAACCCCGGTAGGCGGTCGCCAACGATGTCGGGTCGGAATTCGGGGCCGCTGTGGGCGCGATCGAGAAGCTCCGGGAGGGTCAGAAGCCCGCGGCCGCTCGGGGCGTCGGGAGGACGGAGGAGCCGATGGAAGGAGCCAGCGAGGCGGTCGAGCCGTTCGAGACCGATGTCGGCGGCTTGACCATGAGGGGGCTGAGAGCCCGCCCGTCCGGGGCGCCGCGCGGCCTCGTCGTGGCGCTGCACGGGGGCGGGTACGACTGCCGCTACTGGCATCATCCCGGCCAGGCCGAAGCCTCCCTCCTGGAGCTCGGACGGACCCTCGGCTTCGACGTGATCGCCCTCGATCGTCCCGGCTACCGGGGCTCGAAGGGTCCCGCGCCGGCCGGCTATCCCTTGTCGGCGCAGGCCGAGCTCATCTTCGATGCAATCGAAGCGGCGGACGCCGGGCGCGGATCGCCGGTCTTCCTGATCGGCCACTCCATGGGGGCGATCCTCGCCCTGATGATGGGCGCGAGCGGACGCGGCGCGGCCTTGCAGGGCCTCGACGTGTCTGGAACGCCGCTGCGGTTCGGGGCTGAGCGGACCCAGGCGATGGCCGCCACGATGCAGCCCCTGATCGCCGCCGGGGCCGACCTGATGCCGCTGATGACGCCCGAGCATCGGCGGAGCATGTTCTTCGGCGCCGACGGAACCTTCGACCCACGCGTGGTCGCCCCGGGCGGCACCGAGCATCCGGTCCCGGTCGCCGAGCTCGCCGACGCCCTCTACTGTCCCGAGCGGCTGCCGACGGTCCTGAGCAGCATCGAGGCCCCGGTCCAATGGACGATCGCCGAGGAAGAGAATTCCTCGGAAGGCGGGGATTCTGTCCTGGCCGAGGCGCGCGCCCTGCTCCGGAACAGCCGGAGGGTGCGAACGGCCCTCCAGCCGTTCAGCGGGCATAACATCAGCCTTCACCACGTCGCCCGGGCCTACCACCTGCGGGCCTTCGCCTTCTTCGAGGAATGCGTCGCGGCGTGGCCTGCCGGTTGACCCCCGCCGGTCAATAGGACACTGTTGCCGCAACCGGGATCGGGCGGCGCCAACCGCGAGCCGACCGGATACGTGTCAGGGAGCAGGCCATGACGGACTACAGGATCATCTCGGCGGACGGCCACCTCGAGGTCAATCCCCAGCTTTGGCAGGACTACATCCCGCAGAAGTATCGTCCCTTGGGTCCGAAGCTGGTGGACAACCCGGGCGTGGGCGGCGGCAAGGCCTGGATGGTCGAAGGCGGCGCCAACGTCATCCCTCTGGGCCTGGCGATGTGCGGCGGGCTGAGGTTCGACCAGTTCAAGCCGTCCGGCTGGACCTATGAGGACAACGCCCGCGGCACGGGAGACGCGAAACAGCGCCTTGCGGAGATGGACCAGGACGGCATCGACGCCGAGGTTCTCTATCCGGGCGTCTTCGGCCCCAAGCTCCTGACGCAGATCAAGGACCGCGAAGCGCAGCGCGGAATAGTTTCCGCCTACAATCGCTTCGTGAACGACTTCTGCTCCGAGGCCCCCCATCGGTTCATCGGGATCGGCATCTTGCCCGAGACCGGCGTCGACGACGCTTCAGCTGAGCTCGAGCACATCGCGGGCCTCAGGCATCTGCGCGGAGTCTATCCGACCAACTGGCCGGCCGGGAAAGAGTACCCGACCCCGGAAGACGATCGCTTCTGGGCGGCGATCCAGGAGACCGGCCTGCCGGTCAGCGCCCACGTCAATTTCGGCGCCGGACCGATGGCCCATCCGATGATGCAGGATGGTCAGCCTGTTCCGGGCGGGGGAGTGATCGGGCGCATGTCGGTCAGCTGTCCGCCGCCTTCGGGCACCGTCTCGCAGCTCATCGCGCACGGCGTCTTCGACCGGTTTCCCAAGCTGCAGTTCGTGTTCGCGGAAACCGGCGCCGGTTGGATAGCCTACTGGCTCGAACAGATGGACGATCGCTACATGCGTCATCGCCACTACAGCGGCATCAAGGTCAAGCACCTGCCGAGCGACTACTTCCGCCGTCACGTCGCCGTCAGCTTCCAGATCGACCGGACCGCGTTGGAGAACGTGGAGCGCATCGGATCCGACAACCTCATGTGGGCGAACGATTTTCCCCACGCGGAGGGAGACTGGCCAAACTCGCGGCGGGTGGTCCAAGAGCAGTTCTCGGGCGTGGAGCCTCACGTTCGCGACAAAATCCTCGCGGGCAACGCGGCGCGCATCTACAAGCTCGACGCCTGATCCTCCCTCCGGCGGGTTTTCGCCGACAGCAACTGGCAGTTATCGCATGGACACGATCGAGGCCCTTTTCACCCGGGCTTCCCCCCCGCTGTTGACCGCGCCGGGACCCACGGCGGGCCAACTCGACACCATCCTGAAGGCGGGCTCGCGGGCTCCGGATCACGGGCGGATGCAGCCTTTTCGGTTTGCGATCATGGAGGGCGCGGCGCGCCAGCGGCTCGGCGATCTGATGGCCGAGTCCCTATACCGGCGGGAGCCGGAGGCGTCGGCTTCGAAACTCGACGCCGAACGGGCCAAGACCCAGCGCGCGCCCCTGATCATCGCCGTCGCGGCGGTGCTGCAGCCCAACCCCAAGGTGCCCGAGGTCGAGCAGATCGTGTGCGCCGGAGCGGCCGCGCAGAACATGCTGCTCGCTGCGCACGCAATGGGCCTCGGCGCCTTCTGGCGCACCGGTCCGGCCTCCTACGACCCGGCGGTCAAGACGGGCCTGGGCTTCTCCGAGGCCGACGCCATCGTGGGCTTCCTCTACTTCGGAACGGCGACGGTCACGCCGCCCGAGCGGCCGGTGGACGTGGCGGCCGTGACGCGGCGCATCTGAACGCAGGAAGACGCTCGGCTGACAGGACGGTCGCCCCGGCGGCCGTGGTCAGTTGGAGCCGCTGGCGCCTGGCCGGCAGGTGATCACCGCTTGCCGACCCGGCGCAGAGCACGCTTCTCCGAAGAGCCCGGTTATCGCCGCCGTAACCGCCTTCTCGTCGCCCGCCCTGAAGACGCCGCTGACGAGCTTGTTCGAGGCGGCTGGATCTTCGACTTCGATCTTGTGCGCCAGATGGCGATTGATCTCTTCGAGCGCGGCGGCGAGCGAAACACGATCGAGGTCGATCACGCCTTGCCGCCACGCTCCGGCGCGCGCCAGTTCGATGCGCCGGCGCCGCATCTCACCCTGGCCTTCGACGTGCGCCTGCTCGCCAGGGGTTAGCCGCAACACCTGACGACCATCGGAACGGGAGGCGCTCACCAGCACCGCGCCCCGGGCCAGGGTGACGTCGACGCCGGTGGCGCCGGTCGCGACGTCAAAGGCGGTTCCTACCGCGGTGACGACCGTTTGCCCCGCTTCGACTTTGAACGGCCGGACCTTGTTCTTGGCGACGTCGAACCACGCCCGGCCGCTCGAGAGGCGGACCCGCCGATCGAGCAGGCCATACCGCACCTCCACGGCGCTTTCCGCGTCGAGGGTGATCTCGCTTCCGTCGGTCAGGCGCACGGTCTTGACCTGGTTGACCCGTGTCGAGATCTCCAAGGGTTTCTCGGCCCCCAGAACCAGCAAGGCGGCCGCGGACGCAACCACGAGCGAGGCCGCCCCGCCCGCCAGCCAGAGCCTCTTCTGGCGCAGCGTCCGCCGCCCTGCGGCGAACCTCCTCGCGTCCCGCAGCATGGGCGATCCGCTGAGCGCCTGCAGGCCATCCCAGACCTCCGGGAACTCCTCGGCGTGTGAGCGTCCGCGCGGTTTCGACAAGGGGGTGCGCATCGGTCTCAGGGCTTCTTAGCCGGCGGCTCCGCGAGCACGCCGGCGTCGGCGAGGCGCACGTTGCAGTGCCGCAGGGCGAAACGGATATGCTTCTCCACGGACGAGACCGAAAGACCGAGCGCCTCGGCCACCGCAGCATGACTGAGGCCGTCGAGCCTGTGCAACAGCAGCGCGGAGCGACGGGTCGGCGAGAGCTCCGAAAGCGCCAGTTCGAGGATCCTGAGGGCGTCCCTGTATTCCGAGTGCGCGTCGGCGCGTGGCGCCGCATCGGCGACATTCTCCAGGTCGGCGGCGGTTCCGCACTCCGGCCGAGCCGCCTTGGCGCGCATCTGATCGCGCACGAGGTTGAGGGCGGTGGCGAAGAGGTACCCCCGCGCGGACATCATCACGCCTTCGCCGCGCCGGAGCAGCCTCAGGAAGGCTTCCTGCGCGAGGTCCGCAGCGTCTTCCGGCGTCGGAACGCGCTTCAGTATAAAGAGCCTGATGTCCTCGTAATTTCGCTGGAACAGTTCGGCCAAATCGATCGCCGACATTCGCCCCCCCAAAATCCCGCGAGCAGACTAGCGCTTCATCCTGCGGGTCGGATCTACCTCTCCTGATCTAGGACACGAGCAATCTCCGCCTCAACCCCTTGCGACAGGAAGTTGAGTCGGGCTGAGCCTCGCGTCTCGTGACTCATCTTGGCCGTTGGCGGACGAGAATTGCGGGTTTGGCGCGATCCTACGTCTTAGCTTCAGTCGGTCTTCGGCAGGGTGCGGGGTTTGCGCCCCGGGCCGCGAGGGAGGGGAAACGCGAAACATGAAGTTCGGGCTTTTTAGTGCGACCATGGGGGCCGTCGGCCTTGCGGCGAGCCTGGTCGCCGCCGCACCCGCCAACGCCCAATCCTCCGCTCCGCACGTCGTCCAGATCGGCGCCATGAGCCTGGACCAGGCCCTGCACACGCTCGCCTACCAGTTCGGCATCCAGCTCCTCTATGCGGAGGAGGACGTGGGCGGCGTCCAGGTGAAGCCGCTGCGTGGCGCCTACACGGCCGAACAAGCCATCCGGCGGCTTCTGCGCGGCACCAGTCTCGTGGTGGAAATGCGGAGCGCCGACACCGCGGTGATCCGTCACGTGGCGGCTCCGAACCCCCGCGTCGTCAGGGCCGCGTTCGCGCAGGTCGCCGAAACTGCGCCGTCGCCGCCGCCCGCCCCTCCCCCGCCGCCCCAGCAAGCGGCGGGAAACGCTCTGCAGGAAGTCGTGGTGACCGCCAGGCGGACCGGGGAAAACCTGCAGACCGTGCCGGTGGCGGTGTCGGTGGTGACGCAGAAAACCTTCAACGCCAAGGGAGTCTTTACGCCGGAGGACCTGGCCGAGACCGTGCCGGGTCTGGCGACCGCGGCCATCAACGGCAACCGGAGCAACGTGGTCTTCAGCATCCGCGGCCAGAACCTCGCCTTCGGCACGCTGTTCCCAGCGGTGATCACCTACTTCAACGAGATCCCGGTCACCCAGATCAGCCCCGGCAGCTTCTTCGATCTGTCTAACGTGCAGGTGCTGCGTGGTCCGCAAGGAGTGCTGTTCGGGCGCGTGACCGACGGGGGCAACGTCATGCTCACCCCCGCGCACCCGGTCAATCGGGTGGACGGCTACGTCGGGGTAAAGATCGGAGACTACGGGCTCACCAGCTTCTCGGGCATGCTCAATGCGCCGATCGTTTCCGACAAGCTGATGGCGCGCGGGGCCTTCCAGATCGACCGCCGCGACGGCTTCACCACCAACCTCTACAACGGCCAGAAGCTCGACAACGTGGCCTCCGAGGCCTTCCGCTTCGGCCTGACCTTCAGACCCGTCCGGGGCTTCGAGAACTACACCGTCGTCTCCTACCAGCACACCCACGACAACGGCACCGCCGCGATCGTGTCGGCCATCAATCCAGGCGTGCCGGATCCAATCACCGGCAAGGTTGGCGGGGTGGTGGGAACGGTCACCGGCACCTTCGGCCTCTTCCCCGGCGCCTATGGCCTGAACGCCAACGGAGACGTGGTCCCCTTCCGGCCGGGCCTCACCCCGCTTACGGTCCCCAATTACCTGGCCAACCTTCAAGGAATGGTGGCGCGGCAAGCCGGCCTCGGGCCGCGCCAGATCTTCCAGACCGGGCCGTCGTTCGACCGCCGAGACAATCTCTATGTGGTGAACACAAGCACCGCCGACCTGACGCCGGACATCCAGTTCAAGAACATCTTCGGCTATGTGAGGGTGACCGAATACCAGGCCGCGGCGGCCTATGGTCCGGCTGGCGAATATCAGCTGGGATGCAACTCCGCTTGCTCCCTGTTCGCCGGCTCCGGCGCAAATCTGCCGCGGGTGTCCCAACAGCAGTTCAGCGACGAGGTGCGGATCGCCGGCAAGTCGTTCAATCACCGCCTCAGCTGGTCCGTCGGGGCCTACGACGACTACCAACGTCCGGGCGAGCCGTTCGAGAACGACACGATCAGCGTCGGCATCCTGCACCGCACGGTGGTCAACTATGTCACCACACGCGAAAAGGCGGGGTCGGGCTGGGCCGAATACGACGCCTCCGACTTCGCGCCGGGGCTGAAGTTCAATGGCGGCATCCGCTACACCAACGACACGGTCTCCTCGGTCCAGGCGAATTACGTCTCGCCGATCGCCTCTGCGCTGGCCCAGAGCGCGCTGCTTTCCGTGCTGCTGGCGCGCGGGACGCCACCGGCGGCCGCGGCCGCCAACGCCTCGGCCACCGTGAACACCCCGATCCCGTTCGGCCAGTGCGTCAGCTTCCTCGGCGGAAGCTTTCCGTCCAACTGCATCCACTACGCCGCCTCGTTCGACGCGGTGACCTGGCAGGCCGGCGCCTCCTACCAGTTGCCGTCGGGCCAGATGTTCTACGTGAAAGGCAGCCGCGGCTACCGGCCAGGCGGGGTCAACGGCACGGCGACGACGCCGGGCCTTTCGCTCTACCAGCCAGAGAAGGACCAGTCGGTCGAGATCGGCTTCAAGGGCGACTTCCACATCCAGGACTGGCGCATCCGCACCGATATCGCGCTTTACCACGACAACTACGCCAACATTCAGAAGAACGTGAAGGTGCCGGGACCGGGCGGCATCCCGGCCTCGATCATCACCAACGCCGCCAACGCGGTCATCCAGGGCGCCGAGCTCGAACTGACAGTCCAACCCGTAAGAAACCTGACCTTGGATTTCCACTACGCCTACACCGACGCCCACTTCACCGGCCCGAACATCTACGCCGGCCAGGCTGTCGACCCCTGCAATCCGAAGGCTCAGGCGATCCTCGGCTTCTGCCCCGCCAACCGGCTCGCATACACGCCCCGCAACCAGGTGGGCGTCAGTGCGGAGTACAAGTTGCCGCTCGACGAGGCGATCGGCTCGGTCACGATCGGGGCGGATTACTATTATCAGTCGAGCTTCGCCGAGACCGACTCCAGCGCCCTCAATCCGGAAGCGATTCAACCCGGCTACGGGTTGCTGAACCTGAACGCGAGCTGGACGCAGGTTTTCGGTAAGCCCTTCGACATCAGCTTCTTCATGACGAATGTGACCAACGCTCTCTACGCGCAGGCGATGGACGACTTGCTGCAGAACTCCTCGATCGGAGTGAACGCCATCGTCTATGGTCCCCCGAGGATGTTCGGCTTCGGCCTCAAGTATCGGTTCGGCGCCGGCGCGGGCGGCTGACCGCTTGTCCGGCCCAGGATCGACCGGTCGCCGAAGGGGCTAGGGAACCGATGGTTGGAACGGCGAAGCACTTGGGCTCGGCGCTGCTGGCGCCGGCGATCGGCTGTCGATGATCAGGGGAATTCACCCCGTTGCGGCGCACACGCCGAGCATGCACCGCCTGGCGGGCTTCTACCGGGACGTAGTCGGCTTCGCGCTCATCGACAGCGGCCGCATCGCCTGGGACGCAAACCCGAGGCGGTCTGGCCGCATGCGCTGTTCAATAATCGATGGGGAGGAATGAACCATGCCGCTTGATCGACGGGAGCTCATCGCCATGAGCGCCGCCTTTTCCGCGGCGGGCGCCACGGCCGGCCGAGCGGAGGAGACATCTCCCTCTTCCTCGGGGCTGATGCCGTGGGGCGCCTACCTCGACGCCATGCGGCCGGCCGGCGACCTGGTCGCCCAGACCTGGCAGCCCGAGAGCGAGCAGATGCGCGCCGAGGTGTACCGCCAGCTGATGATGAACCTGTCGCTCGGCTACTTCGTTTACTTCCAGGCCGACGCCGAGCACCCGGACTTCGGGCCGTTCCTGAACTCCGTGTTCCTTCTGCAGCCGAACCCCGACGACAACTACTGGCACGCGCCCCTGCGCGGCGACCGGATCTACCGCGTCAGCGGCGAGAGGGGCTCGGTGAAGCTGGTCACCTTCAACACCGGCTCCCATCAGATGGGGACCACGGCCGAGCAGGACGGCCGGTTCAACACGCCGTTCCTCGACTTCGACGTGGACCGCAAGGGTCTCGTGCATGACGGCAAGATCGACGTCATCCTGAGCGCCGAGCGGCCGGCCGGCTACGCCGGCGACTGGCTCCACATGGATCCCGCGACCACCTATCTACTGGTCACCGCGGTCTCCTACGACTGGGGTGTCGAGGCCGATCCGCGCCTGGCGATCGAGTGCCTCAATCCGAGCGGGCCCAAGCCCCGGATGTCGGTTCAGCAAATCGACGAGCGCCTGCGCGGCCTCACGCGCTTCGTCGATCAGCTCAGCCGCCGTTGGATCGTCTATGACAAAAGACTGAAGGCGGAGAAGGGCGCGAACACCGTCTTCGACTACAGCTTCAACGGCGAGGGACGACAGATCCAGACCTACTGGGGCGGCGTGTTCGACATCGAGCCCGGCGAGGCCTTGCTGCTGGAAACCGAACTGCCCGCTCGCCGGCCATACTGGAACGTTCAGCTGAACGACCCGATCTTCAACGCGCTCGAGTACGCGTACCGCCAGAGCAGCCTCAACGGTCATCAGGCGCGGATCGATTCCGACGGACGCTTCCGGGCGGTGATCTGCGCCGAGGATCCTGGCGTGCCCAACTGGCTGGATACGGTGGGCCAGACCCAGGGAACCTTCATCGGCCGCTGGTACGACTGCGATACGCGGCCGTTGCCCAAGGTGACGCGGCTGCCGGTTTCGGAGGTGCGCGCGCGCCTGCCGCAGGACACGCCCAGCATCACCCCCGCCGAGCGCGCTCGCGTCATCGCCGGGCGCAATCGCGGCCTCCAGATGCGCCGGCGTTGGTAGCGGGGCGGCGGGGGATCGCGCGTCCTGATCCCTCGCTTCGGTGGCCGCGCCCTGCGCTTCGCGAGGAAAAAATTGCGGTTTGAATCCGCTCGTACGTCTTAGTTTCGACAGGCAAGCAGACTGGGGAGGATGAGTTGAAAGGTGCAATCGGTCTTTTTGGAGCGGCCTTGCTGGCCTCGACCATCGGGCTCGGGGCGGCGGCGCAGCCGGCCGCCCAGCCGGCCGCCCCCGCGGCGGCGGCGTCCTCCGCGCAAGGCAAGCTGCCGGATTGGTCCGACTATTTGGAGCAGCTGAAGCCGATCGGCGATCGGATGCTCGCCCTCACCCAGCACCCCGACGACCCACAGCAGCGGCAGGAGACATGGCGCACGCTGATGGGCTGGCTGGCGCAGGGGTTCATCGACCACGTCTACGACGACCCCGACTACCCGGAGATCACCACGCCCTTCAACCTGGCGCTCAACCTCGCGGCGCCCAACCCCGACTACATCTATCAGGGCGCGCCGATCAGCGGCGGCGGCGTCTACCGCATCCGAGGTTTCCGCGGCACCAACCGGTTCGTGGAGGTGAGCATCGCCCCGGGCTCCTGGCAGCTCGACGTGGTGCGCCCGAACGTCGGCGATTACGACCTCAACGAGCTGCACTTCGGGCCGGACGGCGCCTTCGACGTGATCCTGAGCGCCGAGCGGCCCAAGGGCTATGCCGGGGACTGGTGGCGGCTCGATCCCAGCGTCGGGAAGTGGGGCCGGCTCGGCATCCGCCAGGCCTCGTACGATTGGGTCCATGAGCGCGATGCGGTGATCACCATCGAGCGCCTGGACGTTCCTCCTACCCGCCCGCGGCTGACGGCCGAGGAGCTCTCCGCCCGGATGTCGGCCATGGCCATGTGGGTCGAGAAGGGATCGGAAATCTGGTGGAAGCGGGTCGAGGAGATCCGCGCGCAGGGGGTCATCAACCGGGTGCAGCCGCACAGCTGGGCCCACATGGGCGGCGCCAAGGGCCAGATCTACGACGAGGGCATGTACCGCCTCGCCGACGACGAGGCGCTGGTGCTGAGCGCCCCGGTCCCGAAGACCTGTCGCTACTGGTCGTTCATGATCGGCGACGACCAGTTCGACACTATCGACTGGATGAACCACCAGTCGAGCCTCAATGGCTACCAGGCGCACGTGGACAAGGACGGGGTGTTCCGGACGGTGATCTCGCTCAAGGATCCGGGGGCGGCCAACTGGCTCGACACCGGCGGCAACCGCGAGGGCATCATCCAGGTGCGCTGGAATAACTGCGACTCCGCGCCCACCCCGACCGCCCAGGTGGTGAAGCTCGCCGACCTGCGCCACGTCCTGCCGCCGGACACCGCCTTCGTCACGCCCCAGGCCCGTGACGCGGCCCTGCGCGAGCGGCGCTACGGCTACCAGCTGCGGCGCAAGTGGTGACCGGCCCGCCGCGCCGGCTCAGATCCGGTAGCGGCGGCGGATGGCCTCGAAGCGGGCGTGCAATTCGGCGACGCGCTCCTCGGGCGCGGCCTTGCGGGCGCCCGGGTGCATCGCCCCGCCGAGCTCCGATGTCTTCACCACCTTGGCCGTGAGCGAGGGGGCTTGCCGCGAAAGGACGGTGCGGAAGGTCAGCACCCCGTCGCTGTAGGCCTGGGTGTCGATCCAGTTGGCGTAGCCCGGGTCCGCATGGGCCATGACCAGCCGCACCTTGCCGTCCGGATCCACGGCGGTGCGGCTGGGCGTGTAGCTCACCGGCCGGTAGATGAAGTCCATGCTGTTGCCGAACATCCCCTCGTTGGTGATCATCCAGAAGTCGTCGAAGTTGTCGAACTCCACCACCAGCGCCTGCTCCGGCAAAAGGCGCCAACGCATCTGGGTGAGGAACCGCCCCCGGCGGGTGTCCTGGGTCTCGGAATCGGCGTCCCAGGCGGTCTCGCGCCGCAAATTTCCGCCCTTGAAGGCGTTGATGGCCGTGGGATCGATGAGTTGGCCGGCGCCCCAAAGATGGTCGGGCCAGTAGTCCACCACGTTGTAGACGAAGTCGCTCGCCCACTGCATGGCCTCCATCATGACCTCGGGCGTCGGCATGGGGCGCGGCGTGGTCATGCCGACCCGCTCGATGCGGTAAGACGCCGCCTCCTCGTCCCAGCGGTCAAAATACTGGCGCAGGAACAGCTTGCGCGTCCCGGGGGTGGTGGGGAGCCAGTTCTGGCCCTGCCGCTCGCCGCCGATGTAGAGCTCGAAGCTGCCGTCCCAGTGGGTCTTCAGCTCGTGACCGAAGATGTTGGCCTGCGGCGTGTCGCCGAACGGCTCGTGCAAGGCGCCCTCGGCCGGCCGCGGCCCCTGGACGGTGACGTTCCAGAACCGCGCCCCGCCCTTCTTGCCGCTGATCTTGTAGACGCTTTCGCCGTCGATCCAGGCCTGCAGGTAGACGCAGTCGGCGTTGTCGGAGCCCAGCTTGCGGGTCGGCGAGCAGAAGGCGTGGATGGCCGGGTATTTCGTGTCCTTGGTCTCCAGCGCCAGGTCGAAGGCCTGGCTGAGGTTCTGGGTGAGATACCGGAACCCGTCGGCCCGCTGCAGCCCGTTGGGCGGATTG
>Ga0213876_10001465_pt1 | contig 14693 bp, 14 predicted proteins | sample BarmaccomBMRX_R9_FD_160113 | JGI IMG/M metagenome (GOLD analysis project Ga0213876, IMG submission 160113) | Root-associated microbial communities from Barbacenia macrantha in rupestrian grasslands, the National Park of Serra do Cipo, Brazil - RX_R9 | ecosystem: Host-associated > Plants > Roots...
AGACCGGGAACCTCCTGTTCTTGAGCGGGATGCTGCCCGTTGAAGAGCAAGGCGCACGGTTCATCGGCCGCATTGGAGCTGAGCTGGACGTGCAGGCGGGGAGGAGAGCGGCGCAGCTTGCTGCCCTGAATGCCATTGCGGTTGCACGCGAACGCCTGGGGACAGTCGACAAGGTGAGCCGCATCGTCCGCCTGGGCGTAGCGGTCCTCACATTCGGTGACGTTCGCGACCAACCCGTCATTGCCGACGCCGCGTCTGCGCTGCTGGAGGACGTCTTTGGCAAAGACAAGCGGCCGTGCCGATTGGTCCATGGCGTCGCGAGCCTTCCTCTGGGCGCGCCGGTCCAGCTTGAGCTGATCTTCGAAGTGGCCTGATCGTCCCGGGTCTTGTCTGTACGTACATGGGAGAAGCTTCATGGCGATCCGTGTTCTGCTCGTCGACGACCACATGTTGATCCGCGCGGGATTGCGCGCGCTGCTGCAAAAGGAACCGGACTTCGAGGTTGTCGGCGAAGCGAGCACCGCCGCCGGTGGACTCAATCTCGCGCGCATGCTCCGGCCAGACGTTGTCGTCACAGATCTGACGCTGCCTGATCTCGACGGAGTCGCCTTGACGCGTGCCGTCCGGTCAGAGCTTCCTGGTGTCGAGGTCGTGATGCTGACGTCTGTGGGCGAGGACGGAGATTGGGTCATGCGGGCCCTCCGGGCGGGCGTCATGGGCTACCTGTCCACAAACGCAAACGTGCAGGACCTGATTGAGGCAATTCGCTCAGCCCCGAGTGGCCGCGTTCAACTTTCGGCGCAAGCCACCGCACGGGTCGTGCAGGAGCTGCGATCGCCCGCTGCGACTGCGCTTACGGACAGAGAGCGAGAAGTCCTGCGCGAAATCGGCATCGGACGAACCAACAAGCAGATCGCGCGATCACTATGCATCGCAGAGACCACGGTCAAGTCGCACGTTCGGGTGATCCTGGACAAACTTGGTGTCCAGAGTCGAACGCAGGCCGCCCTGCACGCAGTCCGCTCAGAGTTGTGCGCCGCCTGATGTGGTTTCCGGACGACTTCACGCATCTAGCCGCACTCTGGCAAGTGCTCATGGGTTGGTTACGCCGGCGCCGAGCGTACGAAAGGAAGACAGCAAGATGAGCACAATTGATCGTCGCCAGTTTCTCCTCACCAGTGCAGCCACGCTGGCTGCCGCCCAGCTTGCGGCTCCGTCTCTGGTTCACGCGCAGTCCGCAACCAGTGCGAGCTCGACACGTGCAGCTGCGACTCAACCGCTCAGCGCATTCGGCGCACCCAAGCAGATCGCGGCTGATGAATTGAACGTGGGTTACGTGGAAGCAGGTCCGAGCGACGGGCCGGTTGCGATGCTGCTGCATGGTTGGCCGTACGACATCAACAGCTTCGCCGACGTTGCGCCACTTCTCGGCGCACACGGCTACCGTGTGATCATCCCGTACCTGCGCGGCTATGGCGCCACGACGTTTCTCTCCCCGGATACCTTCCGCAACGCCCAACCAGCCCGAGTTGCGCTCGACATTGTGGCCTTCATGGATGCCCTGCACATCGACCGGGTCACCATTGGTGCATTCGACTGGGGCGCGCGCACCGCGAACATCATCGCCGCGTTGTGGCCAGAGCGCGTCAAGGCCATGGTCTCGGTAAGTGGCTACCTCATCGGCAGTCAAGCCACTGGCAAGACGCCATTGGCTCCAGGTGCCGAGTACCAGTGGTGGTACCAGTTCTACTTCGCGAGCGATCGCGGCCAAGCTGGGTACGACATGTACCGGCACGATTTCAACAAGCTCATCTGGCGGACCGCCTCGCCAAGCTGGAACTTCGACGACGCTACATTCGATCGGAGTGCAGCGTCATTTGACAATCCAGACCACGTGGCCATCGTGATCCACAATTATCGCTGGCGGCTTGGATTGGCTGAGGGCGACCCGAGATACGACGACCTGGAGAAGCAACTGGCTATGGCGCCGGTCATTTCGGTACCGACAATCACGCTCGAAGGCGATGCCAACGGCGCGCCGCATGCGGACCCGAGTGCCTATGCGGGAAAATTCTCGGGGCCCTATGCGCAGCGCACGATCACCGGCGGCATCGGGCACAACCTGCCCCAAGAGGCGCCCGACGCATTCGCCCAGGCAATCATGGATGCGGACGCGCTCTAACGGGTCCGCTGCCCCCAGCCACCCCTACCAGAAGCGAGCGCGCTGGATGGAGCGGCTCTCATATCTCGGTGACAATGCCTTCGGGGAGGAACGCGCACACTGCGTCGATCAAGCGAGCCAACGCCAGAAGATGGTCACCCTCATCTGGGAACCACATGATGGGGCTCCTCCGATAACCGCCTCGCTGCGGTGCCTGCCTGTTCAGGCGTACGAGGCCTTTGGGGACGATGTCGGAACGCATAGCACGGCCGCCTTTCAGTTGGCGACGGCGGCCGCTGCCACGGCGACCGGGTCGTTCGGGTGCGGTGCGAGCGGGGTCGTCTCGACTGACATCCACCCGGGCAGGGGCAAAGCCTCTATGATCGCCTGCAGGTCCGCCGCGCTCGCGGCGCGCCACAGTCCTATGGCGCTGGGCTTGTCAGAGCCGGGCGGCAGCTTCCAGAGACGGACCAGGTGCCCGTCCTCGGCGAGCGCACGAGCCGCTTGTGCTTCGCGCGCCAGCGTGTCGTCGACCTCGCCGCGCGGCGCGTCCGGCGGTATCGCGATGGTGAACACCGTCAGGAACTCCGGGCCGCCTTCGCTGCGGCTCACTGGGCCCGGGTCGTTCGGGTGCTGCCCCAGCGAGAGCACGTCATCCGTTCGCCAGACCCGCAACGGCATCGAGGCCAGGACCGCCTCGAGTTGGTCGCGGTCGTCGGCCACGAAGAGGCCGAGGGTTCGCCATTCGCCGGGCTGCAGTGGCGGACGCCAGAGCTGCACCAGGTGACCCGCGGCAGCTAGCTCGCGCGAGCGCGTCGCCTCGCGAATGCGAATGTCGTCGACGGCTGCCTGGGGCGTGCCGTCCCGGGACGCGGGTAGTCATGGTGACGAGAAAGTCCATGGCCGATTCGCCTAGCGGTCGAAGATGTCTTCGGGCAGGAACGCGGACACCAGCATGTTAGGGACGTCGACCAGCTGGCTGATCTTGAGGTCGACGGCGACGCTGCAGATGGCGTAGCCCTGCTGTCGTGTCCAGCCGCGCTCGGTCAAGTGGTCGATCATGGTGAGCAGCGCGTTGCGCGCCGCGAGCGAGACGTCCTCCGAGTGGTCGACGCCGTCCCGCGTCACTGAGATGCCGGTGGTGGCGTAGAAGCGGCGCGGCGCGGCGAACTCGGGCGGCAGGTAGTAGTCCTGCCGGTAGAACCGCGGGAAGCGGATCCCCTTCTGCGCCGCCTCGCCCTTGCGCAGGCCGAAGCGCACGTGGAGGGTCGCATTCATCTCGATGGCGGTGCCGCACGTCTCGCAGTCGCCCTGCGCGTAGTGGGCGTCGCCGGCGGAGAACAGCCCGCCTGGGGCGTCGACGGGCAGGAGAAGGTGGGCGCCTTTGCTGAGCTGCTTGATGTCGATGTTGCCGGCCTGCTCGCGGGGCGGGATCGTGCGCAATGCGCGCGCCGCGATGCGCGGGTCGGTCGGGACCGCGCCCGCGGCGTTGGGCGGGAGGACGAAGCCGCCGCGGTCGAGCAGCGCCTGCTCGCGGGCGATCGTGGCCTCGAGCAGCGCGTGCCCGGGGGCCAGGCCGATGGTGCCCATGAACGGCGCGCCCGGGATGCGCACCCCGGGCAGATCGACCGAGGTCGCCCACCCATCGGCGAGGTCCCAGTCGACCTTGAACGGCTCGGGGAACTCGTCGCGCAGGAACCCGAAGCCGGGCACCTGGGCGGTGTAGCCGTACGTGTCAGGCTCGATGTCGAGGATCTCGACGTCGAGCAGGTCACCTGGCTCGGCGCCGTTGATGTACACGGGGCCGGTGATCGGATGCAGCACATCCAGGTTCGCATTGGCCACGACGTCCAGCGCGACACCCGGGCCGAACTGCCCGTCGAACGCATCGCGGGTTTCCAGGATCACCTCTTCGCCGGGATCGCAGCGGATCAGCGGCGGGATGTCCGGATGCCAGCGGTTGTGGCCGGTCCCTGGCTCCTCCGCCAGCGTCTTGGTCCGGTCGATGCGGATCTCGAGCATGGTCCTGGTTGTCATCGTCATCTCCTCAGTTGGACAGCAGCTGCTGGCCGCCGTCGATGTCGTAGGTCGCGCCGGTAACCGCGGTGTTGGACATGAGCTGGACGGCCAGCGCCGCGACGTCGGCTGGTTCGACGACCCGGCCGATGGGCAGCGTGGCGCGGAGCTCGGTGCGGCGTGCCTCGAGTCGCTCGCCCAGGAGGGTTGCCGACAGGGGCGTGTCGACGAAGCCGGCGGCGATGAGGTTTGCTCGGATCGGCGCCAGCTCGAGCGCCAGGTTGGCGACGAGTGCCGGCAGGGCCGCGGTCAGCGCCGAGACACGTGTTCGGCCGATGCCGGGGCGGCGGCCGCTGGTGCCGCCGATGAACAGCAGCGTGCCAGGCGGCCGCATCCGGGCGCCGCCGAAGCGGGCAATGGCGAGCGTCACCAGCAGTCGCTCCTCGATGGCCCGCCGCGCCGTCGGGAAGTCCATGTCCTGCACGGACGCGTAGTACGGACCTGGACCCGTGAACAGGACGTGGTCGACCGGCCCCGGAAGATCCTCGAAGAATCGTTCGAGACGAGCGAGATCGGTAGCGTCGAAGGCCGCCGTGCTCCGTGCGCCGACCTGCTGGGCTGCGTCGCGTAGACGGTCCGGGTTGCGGGCGGTAAGGACGACGTCGGCGCCCCGGGCACATGCGAGACGGGCAGTCGCGAGGCCGATGCCGGCGCTCCCGCCGATCACCACGACCGTTTGGCCGAGGAGGTCCTGCTTATATCCGCTGCTCGCAGCGGCCGTGGCGGCGGTCATGCGTCCCCCCGGGACAGGGCAGCGAAGACCGCGCTCGTGGTCGTGCCAAAGACCAGATGAGCGGACAGGTCGTCGCCGAGGGTCGGCGCGTCGTACTCCCAGATCGGCTTGTACACGCGCGCCAACGGCAGGATGACGTAGCTAGCCAGCCACGCCGCGGGACCAAGCCAGAGCGCACGCACCAGCGGGTGGCGCGATGTCCTGCTGGCCAGCACGCCGTACTGGAGGCCCCAACCGAGACCCGTGGCCCAGTGCATGAGGTTCGTCGTGGTCCGCGCCCAGGCGTCAGGGGGTTGCCGGCCCGTGACGAAACGCTCCAGCTTCTGCCCGAGTTGGCCGGGGGCCGACGCGGTGTCCCAGTTCGTCACGCTGCCGGCGAACTCCCACCGCCAGAGGGAATCCGTGCCCCCATCACGGCGGTAGCGCAGGTACAGCAGCAGGTCCATCGCGGCGGTTCCGACCGCCCCGGCGAGCACGCCCGCCGTGAGGCGACTCGTGAGACTCATCGGCAACCTGCCCCGTGGAGCTTCGCCTGCGGGACTTCATCTGCAAGCCGCATGGCGTAGCTCCTCGATGTAGCGTCCCGCCGCCGCGGCGGCGTCCTCGGGCGTGCTGCCCTGCTGCCGAGCGTGCAGATACGGTGCGTACCAGTCCCACCAGTTGTGCCTGGCATGCGTCTTCTCGTACGGGTCATGATGTTCGGCTGTTTCGCGCAGCAGGTCCGCCAGCGTGGCCACGTGCACGTCCATCGTTCGAGGCCCTCCGTCAGCGGCCAGGCAAGCGCTGAGTGATCTCCTGCAGCATCCAGCCGTTGCCGTCGGGATCGCTGAAGGAGGCGAACGAGCCGTACGACCGGCGCTGCGGATCCGGTCCGCTCACGCGGTCGGTGGTCCCTGCGTGGTGGAAGATGCCGCCCCGGTCGTGGAAGACGTCGCTGACATCCACCCCGCGACCAACGAGGTCGGCCCGTGCCGCTTCGATGTCCTGAACGACCAGCAGCAGGCTGTCAGCCGAGCCAGGCGTGGCGCTGGTGAGGCCGGTGCCGAAGATGATCGACGCCTGCGATCCCGTGGGCGTCACCTGCACCACGCGAAAGTCAGGGCCAGTAGCGAAGTCGGCGTCGAGGCGCCACCCCAGGTTCTGGTAGAAGCGCTTGGCCCGATCGACATCGGACACTGGCAGGACGATGACTTCGAGTTTCATGTCCACGGTGCCGGGCATCGGCGATGCGGCGGTCGAGGTATCGGTGTGTACGTCGGTGCTGGTCATGCTCACCTCCGAAGAGTTGCGTCGCGTCTCGTCTTCAGCGTGGACCATGCGCAACAGCGGGGCATCGACCGCCGGGCTGATTCGGGGTCAGCCGTTAGGATGGCCCGGTCGCCTCCTTCGGACGAGGCCGGTTCACGCCCAACGGTCGATGCATCCGCGGCCTGTGCGACACAAGCTGGACCCGTGCTCCGAGCGCGTACCAGGTCGTAGCGTCGGCCACGCCTCGTGATGGAGATGGACCAATGTCATTCACCGTGTCGGACTTGATCGTCGAATCCATGAAGCGTGCCGGTGTTCGCCGCGTCTATGGCCTACCCGGCGACTCGCTCAACGGCTTCACAGATGCCCTCCAGCGCGACGGAACCATCGCCTGGCAGCACGTCCGTCACGAGGAGGCCGCCGCCTTCGCCGCGGCCGGCGACGCCGCGGTCACCGGCGGGCTCGCCGTCTGTGCGGCGAGCTGTGGACCAGGCAACCTGCACCTCGGCAACGGGCTGTACGACGCGCATCGCTCGCGCGTGCCGGTGCTGGCCATTGCGGCACACATCCCCTCGAAGGAGATTGGCGGCAATTACTTCCAGGAGACGCATCCACAGGAGCTGTTTCGCGAATGCAGCGCCTACTGCGAGCTCGTCACCTCGCCGCTGCAACTGCCGTATGTGCTCGACATCGCGCTGCGCACGGCGGTCGAGCAGAAGGATGTTGCCGTGCTGGTCATCCCCGGTGACGTCCTGCTCCACGAGATGGAGCGGCCGGCCGTCATCACGACGGTCCGGCCCACGCTGCCAGTTGTGCGGCCGAGCGATGACGAGCTCGAGGCAGCAGCACGCATGCTCAACGCGGCGGAACGTGTGACGGTCCTCGCCGGCGCCGGCTGCGCCGCTGCTCGCGACGAGGTCCTCGGGCTGGCGGAGGTCCTGCGGGCGCCCGTCGTGCATGCCATGCGCGGGAAGGAGTATCTCGAGTACGACAATCCGTACGACGTCGGGATGACCGGGCTGCTCGGGTTCAGCTCAGGGTATCGGGCCATGGAGACGTGCGACGTCCTGCTGATGCTCGGGACGGACTTCCCGTACCGCGAGTTCTACCCGCGGCATGCGCGAGTGATCCAGGTCGACCTGCGTGGTGGCCAGATCGGGCGGCGTCTCAGGGTCGACGTGCCACTGGTCGGCACGGTCAAGGACACCGCGCAGGCTCTGCTTCCCAGATTGAAGGTGAAGACCGACGGCGCCCATCTGGACAGCATGCGGCGGCACTACGCGAGCGCGCGCCGCCAATTGGACGACCTGGCGGTCGATGACCACAATCGCACCTCGCTCCATCCCCAGTTCGTGGCCAGGACCGTGGACGAGGTGGCCGCCACCGACGCCGTGTTCGTGGCCGATGTCGGCACACCCGTCATCTGGGCAGCACGCTATCTGCGCATGAATGGCAAGCGCCGGCTCATCGGCTCGTTCAGTCACGGCAGCATGGCCAACGCGCTGCCCCAGGCCATCGGGATCCAGTCGGCGCAGCCCGGTCGCCAGGTCGTGACGTTGTCAGGCGACGGCGGCCTGGCCATGCTGTTCGGCGAGCTCATCACGCTCCGCCAGCTGCGCCTGCCGGTGAAGGTAGTCGTCTTCAATAACAGCGCGCTCAGCTTCGTCGAGCTGGAGATGAAGGCAGGCGGTTTCGTCACCTTCGGCACCGAGCTCGAGAATCCGAACTTCGCAGCGGTCGCCTCGGCGCTCGGCGTGCGTGGCCAGCGTGTGGACCGACCGGACGACCTGGCCGGGGCCCTTCGGGTAGCGTTCGATCATGACGGCCCAGCACTGGTCGAGGTCATGACAGCGCGACAGGAGCTGTCGATCCCACCTACCATCAGCATCGAGCAGGTGAAGGGTTTTACGCTCTACGCTACCCGCACGATCCTGTCCGGGCGTGGCGACGAGCTCATCGACCTGGCGGCGACAAACGTTGGCCTCCTTGCCAGCATTGGCACAGGCCTTCGAGACGGTGTCTCGCTATGAACCGCGAGCGCCGCCAACTCATCGGATCCCGTGCCGACGCTGGTAGCCGCTCCGCCGCGGAACTGAGCCCAGTGACGTCGTTGTGGAGCGGCACCGGCGCGGCAGTGATCTGCACAACGGTGCTCGCCTCAGCGGTTGCAGCGCTCGGCGCGAGCGTGATCCGGGTCGCGGTGCCTGCCATCGGGCGCGACCTCACGGCGAGTGTTGCCGCACTCCAATGGACGGTTACCAGCTACCTGCTCACCACAGCAGCGCTACTGCTGCTGGTTGGCGCACTTGCGGACCGATTCGGTCGCAAACGCATGTTGCTCGTCGGCTTACTGGTAACGCTGGCGGGGTCAATCCTGTGCGCCATTGCGCCGACCATCGAGGCGCTGATTGCGGCCCGCCTGCTCCAGGGAGTTGGCGGGGCGCTGGTGACTCCGACCAGCCTCGCGCTGCTGAATGCGACCTTGCGCGTCGAGGATCGGGCGCGCGCGATCGGACTCTGGGTCGGCATTGAGACCCTGCTGACCAGCATTGGACCGTACGTCGGTGGGTGGCTGGTGGACCAGGTGTCCTGGCGAGCGATCTTCCTGCTCAACGTACCGCTGATCGCGATCTGCCTCGTCACCCTGGTATGGATGCCTGAGAGCCGCGACGGGCGCCCATCGTTCTCACTGGACCTGGGCGGCGCGTCGCTCGCGGTGCTTGGCCTCGGAGGCGTGATCTGGGCCCTCACTTCGGGCCCTGTATCCGGCTGGTCCACGACACCCGTGCTCGTTGCGGGCGTTGTGGGAATTCTCGCTCTCGCGGGCCTCTTCCCGCTCGAGCGGCGACTCCAGGATCCCATGCTGCGTCTGTCGTTGTTCGCCTCACGCCAGTTCACGGCGATCAATCTGACAACCGTTCTGCTCTACGGGGCGCTCGGGGCAGCGGGGTATCTGGTCACACTCCAGTTGCAGCTTCGGCTTGGCTACTCGGCCGCGCAGGCTGGCGCTGCGCTTATCCCCACGACGGTGATGCTGTTGGTGATGGCGCCGATCAGTGGTGCGCTCGTCGCGCGCACCGGCCCACGCTGGCCGATGGTCGCGGGCATCGTTGCACTGGCGCTGGCATTTGTCTGGATCTCGGCTGCTCAACCAGGTGCGAGCTACGTCGAATCGATTCTGCCGCCAGCGGTGCTCTGGGGTCTTGGCATCGGCATCGCGGTCACGCCGCTCACGGCCGCGGTCTTGGCCGCGGTCGACGATGCGGATCTCGGCGAAGGATCGGCTATCAACGACGCCGCGGCGCGAGTTGGCAGCGTCGTGGTGATCGCCTTGCTGCCGCTGCTCATCGGCGCGGGTGCCGCTGGAAATCTGGGCGACGCGCTACAACACGGCTATCAGCCCGCGATGCTTGCCATGGGCGCATTGACCGCACTATCCGCCGTTATTGCAGGGCTGTTCGTCAGCAACCAGCGCGCCACTGCCCCCGCCGTCACGCCCGCTTCGGAACCGGCAACCACATAGCAGTGTGAAGCAATGTCATAAGGGAGGTCATCATGAGCAACATCGCTAGCCAGATGGTGGTAGCCCACTTCATCGTCTCAGATGATGTCGAGCGGTCTCGCCGCTTTTACACGGACGTACTGGGTGGCAAGACGGTTATCTCCGGCGAGGCGAATGACCAGGTGACGTATGTGGCGCTCGCCAATAGCTGGGTCATCATCAACGTCGGCGGAGGTCCGACAGATGACAAGCCGACCGTTACCCTCGAGAGGCCACGCGACCCAGACCGAGTGAGCAGTTTTCTCAACATCCGGGTGGCGGACATCCAGGCCGTGTACGCTGAATGGACCGCGCGGGGGGCGCACTTCCTGACTCCTCCCAAGCAGCACGAGACCGAGATACGCTGCTACATTCGGGATCCCGATGGCTACATCATCGAGGTGGGTCAAACGACCCTGCCCAGGGGGTGGCGTCCACCCTCTTGATCATCACGCGCTGCTCAGGGTGGAGTGCTAGCGAAGCCGTCGGCCTCAAACCCTCGAGCGGCCGTGGAGGAGCGAGCCAGCGCTGAGGCGGCTGACGGTTGACCGGGGGCCGGCCCTGGAGGACCGACCCGCCGGAATAGCTGGGGTGGCACGATGGGGGTGCTCTATCCACCCGTGCGGGAGGTCCCCCAATGGCCGCCGTCAGCCTCGCCTCCATTATGCGCGATCAGGTCGTGCTGTCGATCACCAGCTTCGATCGGCTGTATCTGGGCGGCTACGTGCCGCGGCTGCAGACGGGCGGGCAGTTGGCAACCTTCTGTCGGGAGCAGCTGGGCGCGTCGATCCCCTCGCCAGCGCTGTTGGGTCCGCTGACCGATCGGTTCATGCAGGCGGTCGACCACTTCGCCACCCAGCACGACGTGTCCGTGATCCACTTCGTGCGCGGCCAGCGCAAGGACGCCGTGGCCGCCGGCTACCGCGCCCGCTTCACGGCCGATGAGGGCGTCGTGTTCATCGGTCTGGCCCAGGAGAAGATGAACGCCCTTGGCGCCCGCAAGGTCGTTGGCCCGACGGGTCGCATCGCGTTCGACTTCAGCCGTCGGTCGGTGACCGTCAACCACGTGTACTTCTACGTGCAGGACGCCGAGTGGGGGCCAGCCTTCATCAAGGTGGGCAGCTACCTGCCGTTCCCGGTGCGCATCGCCCTCAACGGTCACGAGTGGGCCAAGCAGCAGCTCCGTCGCGCCGGAATCGCCTTCCAGGCGCTGGATAACGGCCTCCGCTGGTGTGCCGATCCCACCCGGCTGCAGGCCGTCTGTGATGCGCTCGGGCCGGCCGACGTGCAGGCCTTCTTCGACCGCTGGATGGCGCGCCTGCCCTGGCCCGTGAGCCGCGCCGACCGCGCCGCTGGGTACCGCCATCGCTTGAGCCTGTGGCAGGTGGAGGTCAGCCTGACCCACATCTTCCGCGAGCCGCTGTGGGGCCGCCGCTGGTTCGAGACGGTCATCCGTGAGAACCTGGACCTGGGCCGTCCCGATCGGGTCAGCCTGCTGTTCCCGACCAAGCTCACGCGCGCCACCCCGCCCCCACGGCGGGGCTACCGCACACGGGTGATCCTGGCCGGGGTCGCGCCGACGCTGCACGTCGCCTACCAACACGTCGATCTCAAGCAGTACCTGAAGGAGGGCTGGGGCTTGCGCACCGAGACCACCTTCAATGACCCGACCGACGTCCAGCCCACCAAAGCGCTCGCGACGCTGCCACACCTGCGTGAGGTGGGGCGCCAGATCAATGCGCGCGTGCTGGAGGTCGAGCAGCTCTCCGAGGCGCTGGTCGTCCCACCACCAGTGGTCGAGCGCGTGCACCAGCCCATCGTGGGCGCACGCCGCGTGGCCGCCCTGTGGCTGGGGGATGCGCGCGTCTTAGCCCTGCTACAAGCGCTGTGCTCGTTCGCACACCTGCCTCACGGCTTCCGTCACCGTGAGCTGCGGCCGCTGGTGGCCAGCCTGCTCGGCCGCGACCTGGACGCCTACCCGGCCGGCGCGATGACCTACGACCTGCGCCGGCTGCGCCTGCACGGGCTCATCATCCGCATGCCACACACCTTCCGCTCCACCGTGACCCTCGATGGCCTGCGCCTGGCCTTCGGCATCAGCCGGCTGTACGCCCGCCTGCTCCGACCCGACTGGGCCACCCTCGACGCCTCCAGCCCGCACCTGCCGGAACCCCTCCGTGCGGCCTTGCACCAGTTGGATACCGCCCTGCACCAACTCATCGTCGACGCCACGGCTCACCAGCCTGCCGCTCTTGAACTTGACTCACTGCTCCACGCCCGCCCTCATGGAGGGCGCTAGATCGCGACACGGCCGCTTCGTACTGCCCTACAGTCCCAGTGCACGTCAGGTGGCGGCACCGTTCAGGCGGTGGCCGGCAGACTTCATTGGCTCCAGGTTGCCACCAGAGCAAGAGCTGCAGCGAACATCAAAGCGGTTGTCCCCCAGCCAACAATGTTCAACCCACGTCCGTTCGTCCGGGGTCCCATGACGGACCGATCGTTGGCGACGAGCATCACCAGGACCAGCAGCGGTGGTGCCAGAAATCCGTTGAGCACAGCCGTCCAGAAGAGGGCGTCGATAGGATTGATCGCAAGGAAATTGAAGGCCATGCCGAATGCCGTGCCGACCACAATCACCGCGTAAAAGCCGCGTGCCTCGCGCGGCTTGCTGCTCAAACTGGACTTCCAGCCAAACGTGTCGGCGACTGCATACGCGCTGGCTCCCGTGAGCACTGGTACGGCGAGGAATCCGCTGCCAATCAGTCCAACTGCCAGCAACAAGGCCGCTCCATCACCAGCGAGTGGACGCAGCGCTTCGGCCGCTTCAGCAGCGGATGTGATGTGCATCACGCCCTGCTGGTAGAGCGTAGCGCCCGTGGCCAGGATGATGAAGTACATGACCAGATTGGAGAAGCACATGCCGATACGGGTGTCCCATCGGGCCGCCTTCAAGTCTGAATCGGTGATGTCCTGTCTCTGTTGGAGCGTCACCCGACCTCGTCCGATCTCCTCCTCCAGTTCCTCGCTTGGCTGCCAGAAGAACATATAGGGCGAGATCGTGGTTCCAAAGATGGCGACCAGTGCGGCGATGTACTCCGGCTCCAACGATAGACGGGGGACGAACGTTCCACGCAACACCTCTCCCCAGTGTGGATCCGCGAACAGCGCCGCACCGAGATAGGCAAGCAGCGCGAGGGTCAGCCATTTGAAGCAGCCGACGATCATTCTGTACGAACCCCAGAGCTGAAGTGCGACGATCGCCACGCCCACCGGCACAATGAGTGCCATGAACGGGACGGGCACCAGCAAGTTGATGGCGGCAGCGATTGCGCCAAGGTCCGCGCCCGCATTGATGGTGTTTGCGAGAGCGAGACCGAGCACGGCTGCGTAGACGAGAGGCCGCGGGAATCGCCGTCGCAGTACCGCAGCCAGACCGGTTCCGCTGACCATACCAATTTTTGCGCACGTGTACTGCACCGCCATCATCATTGGGAACGACAACAAAGCCGTCCACAGTGTGGCGTACCCCAGCGAGGCTCCGGCGACCACATACGTGCCGATGCCGGATGGATCATCGTCAGACGCACCGGTGATGACTCCGGGGCCAAGGATCTGCAGAACTCGCGTGATCAGCGTCGGCCTGGTGGCCTGAGTCGCCTGGACCGGTTCTCCAGCGACGTCAGTCATGGCCATGACCGGCGCGGCAAGTCCGCGGGATACGTAGCATCGTGCTGAAACCCAGCGAGCCGAGGCCTCGATGGCTGACGGGTCAAGGCTGACACGGTTCGGTCCATGTCCAGTCACGGATCTCGGGCATATCCTCCAGGTGCTCCCTGGAGTACGCCACGGCACTGGCGATGCGCGACCGGCAGTCGTCGATCAGGCTCACCGCCCGCTCACCCGGGCGTGCTGACCGACGCAGGGCCTCGGCAGCCAGGTGATAGCGGCTCATCCCATTCAGCACGACCATGTCGAATGGTGTCGTCGTGGTGCCCTGCTCGTTGAAGCCGCGGACGTGGAATCGCTCGGTGTGCGGTCGCCCGTGCAGGATCTCGTGGATCGCGCGCTGGTAGCCGTGGAAAGCGAACACCACCGGCTTGTCTGCCGTAAACAGGTCCAGGAACGTAGTCTCGTCCAGACCGTGCGGGTGAAACTCCCTCGGGAACAGCGCCATCAGGTCGACCACGTTGACCACGCGGACTCTCAACTCGGGCGCGTGCTCGCGCAGCCAGTGCGCCGCGGCGACGGTCTCCAGTGTCGGGATGTCGCCCGCGCACGCGAGCACGACATCTGGCTCGGCTCCTGCGTCGTTGCTGGCCCACTGCCAGACGCCAGCACCCCGGGCGCAATGCTCGATGGCCGCATCGATGTCCAACCACTGGAGTTGGGGTTGCTTGTCGATGACGATCAGGTTGACGTAGTTGCGGCTCCGCAAACAGTGGTTGGCGACCGAGAGCAGGCAGTTGGCGTCCGGCGGCAGGTAGATGCGCGCGACGCTACCCCGCTTCGAGAGGATCACATCGATCAGGCCAGGCCCCTGGTGGCTGAAGCCGTTGTGGTCATTGCGCCAGCAGGTCGAGCTCAGCAGGACGTTGAGCGAGGCAACTGACGCGCGCCAGTGCAGCTCGCTCGCTGCCTCCAGCCACTTCGTATGCTGCACGGTCATCGAGGCAGAGATCATCGCGAACGCCTCGTACGTCACGTAGACGCCGTGGCGCCCGGTCAACAGGTAGCCCTCGAGCCAACCTTCGCACAGATGCTCACTCAGCACTTCCATCACGCGACCGGATGGTGCGAGGTGGTCGTCTAGGTCGAGCACCCGACTGACGAGACAACGGTTCTCGACCTCAAGGACGTCGTCGAGTCGATTGGACTTCAGCTCGTCGGGACAGAACAGCCGGAAATTCGACTGCCGCGCGTTGAGGGCGTAGATG
>Ga0213876_10001466_pt1 | contig 14689 bp, 12 predicted proteins | sample BarmaccomBMRX_R9_FD_160113 | JGI IMG/M metagenome (GOLD analysis project Ga0213876, IMG submission 160113) | Root-associated microbial communities from Barbacenia macrantha in rupestrian grasslands, the National Park of Serra do Cipo, Brazil - RX_R9 | ecosystem: Host-associated > Plants > Roots...
GCGGCGGCGCCCAACGCCTATACGCCGATTGATATTTCCGGTGATTACCTGTTGGCGGTGACGCGCGCGCTGGCGGCCGACTATCCCAATCTGGGCTTGCGGCCCGTGGTGGCGGACTTCACCGCCGCGCTTTGTCTGCCGCCGCTGCCGGGTGTGCGGGCCCGTGCCGGTTTCTTTCCGGGCAGCACCATCGGCAACTTCAAGCCTGATGCAGCGGCCGGATTGCTGCGGCGGATGCGGGCCGGCCTGAACGGGGGCAGCCTGTTGATCGGTGTTGATCTGGTGAAAGACCCGGCGCGGCTGCATGCGGCCTATAATGATGCGGCCGGCATCACTGCGCTGTTCAACAAGAATCTGCTGGCGCGGGCCAACCGCGAACTGGAAGGCGATTTCGACCTGGATGGCTTCGATCATTATGCGCCTTACAACCCGGCAGCGCGGCGGATCGAGATGTATCTGGTCAGCCGCCGGCGCCAGAGCGCAACGGTATGCGGCCACCGCTTTGATTTTGCGCAAGGCGAAGCGGTGCATACCGAGGACAGCCATAAGTACACGCCGGACGGTTTCGCCCAACTGGCGGCGCGGGCCGGCTGGCGCGTGACGCGGCAATGGCGCGACGTCGAGGGCCTGTTTTTGCTGGCGTGGATGGAAAGCGTTTGATCCTCACCCTTCGACAGGCTCAGGGTGAGGATGACGAGACAAGCAAATTATCAGATCACTTCCCACTGGGCTTGTAGCCCGCCCAGACATATTCCAGCGCCGCCGCCATGGTCTGTTCGCGCACGCGGTTGTCGGTGTGGCCGGCATCCTTGGCGAAGACGTAACGGTAGTGATAGCCCTTCTGCTTCAGCACCGCCGCGGTGCGGTTGGCGGCCGTCACCCAATTATGGAAGCCATCGTTGGAAGCCTGATAGCCATTGTCGCGCTCGCCCACTTCCATCCAGATGCGCAAGGGCTTGGTCGGGGCATCGGCGATCAGGTGATCGTGATATTCCCAGGCGCCGCGCGGGTTGGCGGGATCCACCGGCGATTGCTGGTTGACGAAGGTGGGCGAGAAGATCACCACGCGGTGATAACGCTCGGGATGAAACCAGGCCATGGTGAAGGCCGCGGCGGCGCCGGAACTGCCACCCAGCGTGGCGCGGCCGTCCGGGTCCTTGGTGAAGCGGATGCCGAACTGCTTTGACACGCGCGGCAGCACTTCCTTTTCAATGAAGTCGCTGTAGCGGCCATTCACGGTGTCATATTCATAGCCGCGTTCGCTGCCCTGGGCGTCTTCAGCGCGGGCAGCGCCCACCGGGGTCGAGCCGGGGTCCAGCGCCACCATGGCGATGGGCGGAAGCTTCTTTTGCGAAATCAGCGCATCCAGCGCCCGGCGCACCTGGCTTTGATAGCCGCCGCCGTCCTGCACGATGATCACCGGCAGCGGTGTCGTCTTCTTCACGCCGGCGGGGATATAGACCCAGACATGGCGCGGCTCGTACGGCGAGTCTTCCCACTGGATGTCGCCCGGCACGGCATTGCCGCGGCCGCCCGGGGCCTTTGCGGGATCGGCCTGATAGCCCACTTTGCGTTTGCGGCCAGGATAGATTTTGGAATCCTTGGCCAGCATGGTGATCTCATGCAGTTCGCCGGTGGCCCAGGCGGCATGGGGGCGCAATTCCTCCGAGATCACATAGTCGGGTCCGATAGTGTAATCGCCATCGGAGACATTGTCGGTGCCGCCCACCGGAAAGGGATTGGCCGGCGGCAGCGGCGCCGGACCACCCCGGCCGGCGCGGCCTGCCGCGGCGGGCGCCCCGGCTGCCGGTGGGGCGGCAGCGGGTGCCGCACCCGGGGCCGGCGGCGGGACCTGCGCCAACGCGGCAACGATGCCGGCAAGGACAAGAGTAGAGGCAAGTGCCAGATGCGTTTTCATGGATGTTTTCCCCGATGTTCAGATTCTTTGGTCTTTGCTCAGACAATAGCCACGGCCGGCAAAAAAGTCGCGGCTGGCGTTAGGATCGCTGACATTGGCCGAAGCACAGCTTAAAACCTTGCCCTGGAAACGTCTGCTTTCGCAGCGCAGCAACATGAGGGTGCCTTGTCCAACGCCTCCAAAATCCTTGTCGCCCAGGGCGGCGGCCCCACCGCGGTCATCAACCAGTCGCTGGCTGGGCTGGTCAAGGAAGCGCGCAAGTTTCCCGCCATTGCCCGGGTCTATGGCGCCTTTCATGGCGTGCGCGGCATCGTCAATGAGGATTTTGTTGATCTGACCGCCGAAACCAGCGCGAACCTCGAAGCGGTGGCGGCAACCCCTTCGGCGGCGCTGGGCTCAACCCGCGACAAGCCAGACCTGAAATACTGCCAGGAGATTTTCAAGAGCGTGAAGGCGCACGGCATCGGCGCCTTCTTCTATATCGGCGGCAATGACAGTTCGGACACGGTGCGGATTGTTTCGGAGGAAGCGGCCAAGGAAAACTATCCCTTGCGCTGCATCCATATTCCCAAGACCATTGATAACGACCTGATGGTCAATGACCACACGCCAGGCTTTCCGTCGGCCGCGCGCTTTGTCGCCCAGGCCTTTGCTGGCGCCAATTTGGACAACCGCGCGCTGCCCGGCGTCTATCTGGGGGTGGTTATGGGCCGCCATGCCGGTTTTCTTACCGCCGCGGCGGCGCTGGGAAAGAAGTTTCCCGATGACGGCCCGCATCTGATCTATCTGCCGGAGCGGGTGTTTGATTTCGACCGCTTTCTTTCCGACGTCAAAGGCGTGATGGACAAACATGGCCGCTGTGTCATCGCGGTTTCGGAAGGGGTGGGTGATGCCGAGCACACGCCCATTGCCGCCAAGCTGGCGACGCATGTGGAGAAGGACCCGCACGGCAATGTAGAGCTGGGCGGCGGCGCCCTGGCCGATCTTCTCACCAAGCTGATCAAGGACAAACTCGGTTTGAAACGCGTGCGGGGCGACACCTTTGGTTATGTGCAGCGCAGTTTTCTGGGCTGTGTCAGCGATGTGGACCAGCGCGAGGCGCGCGAAGTGGGCGAGAAGGCGGTGCAATTCGCCATGTGGGAGGGCCGCGACGGCTCTGTTACCATTCATCGGACCGGCAATTATGCCGCCGGCTATCAGTTGACCGACCTGAAAGAGATTGCGGCCAAGACCAAGGTGATGCCGGACGCCTTTATCGCCCCGTCGGGCAATGGCGTGACCGAGGCGTTCCATGGCTATCTGGCGCCGCTGCTGGGCAGCGACATGCCGGAGGCGGCGCGGTTGGCGGCAGCGCGGGTGAAGAAAATCCTCAAGGGCTGAGACTGGCGGCATCATCCGGCCGCCTGTCAGGGCCTTGCCGCCAAGATGGCGCGCAGCTTCCCGCCTTGGCAGCAGCAAAAGGATAGCGCAAATGGGGCGCGCGCGTTAGCGCCTCAATCGGGATCGCCGACCGCGGACGGGGTGGCGGTTTCGCGCCCCGCTGCCTGGCGGGTCAGGAAAGCCAAAAGGTCGTTGAATTCCTGCGGGGTCAGCCGCTTGTCATAGTCGCTGGGCATCAGGCTGCCCGGCAGATATTCCACGGCGCGCAACCCGGCGCGGTCGAACAGATGCAACTGTTGGTCCATGCCCATGATCTGGAGGGAATAACTGTCCTCGTTGCGCAGCAGCCCTTCGACCGGCGCCCCCTTTGCCGGCGTGACGCGCACGCGCTGATAGGTCGCCAGCGGCAAAAGGGTATGGGGAATGGCGCCGCCATCGCCGAAAACGCGGTGATCGGATTTGGTCAGGGCATCCAGAATGGAATTGGTCTTGCGCATGCCGGCGATGTTGCTCAGCTCCGGTCCGATCAGGCTGCCGCGGCCCCTGATCATGTGGCAGGTGCCGCACGCGCCCTTGCCCCAGAAAATCTCGGCGCCATGCGCCGCATCGCCCGGCGCCGGCGCATCCACCGCGGTGCCGCGCAGGCCCAGCACATAGCTGACCACCTTCCAGGCCTCTTCGTCGCTGAGGCGGCCGGCGCCGGCCGGCATGGCCGAGCCGGGAATGCCGTTCTTCACCGCGTCAAAAATCTGCGCATCGCTGCGGCGATTGTAGCGGCGCCCCGGCTGACCCAGGCCCGGCGCGAACTCCCCCGCCGTGCCGTTGAAGCCGTGGCAGGCGGTGCAACTGCGATTGTAAAGCGCCATCCCCTCAGCCACCGCCTGGGCATTGCCGGCAAAGGGATTGGGATTGGGGGCCGGGGCGCGCTGGGCCAGCGCGGCGGTGGCCAGGGCGCCGGTGGCAAGAGCGGCCAGGACCAGGGCGGGAAAAACCTTCGTCACCGTCCCCTCCCCGCGCCGGGTGCGCGCGGCAGCGCGAAGGCAAAAATATTGGTGCCGGACGCAACGGCCACAAACTGGCGGCCATCCACGCTGTAGCTGATGGGACCGGCGGTCAGCATGTCGCCGGTGTTGAAATGCCATAACGGCTTGCCGGTCCTGGCATCCAGGGCGCTGAACTGGCCCAGCTCCTCGGCGGCGAAAATCACGCCGCCGGCAGTGGAGAGCAGGCCGGGTCCATAATGATGGGAGGCGATTTGCCGGTAATCCCAAATCTTCCTGCCGGTCAGGGCATCCAGGGCCCGCACATATAATTGCCAGCTTTCATGCTCGCGCGGGCTTTCCAGATAGCCGGTTTCGGCATCGGGGGCCGAGCTTTCCAGATAGTTCAGGCCGCAGCCTTCCTGGGCAACGACATAGAAGTAGCCGGTCGCCGGATCGTAAGTGGGCGAAGGCCAGTTGGTGGCGCCGGCGGTGGAGGGACAGGTCTTGGTGCCCTGCACCGAAGGATCGTGACCGGGGACCAGGATGGGCCGGCCATTGGCATCGAGCCCGCTGGACCAATCGAGCTGGCTGACAAAGGGCGTGCCGTGCAGGAACTGCCCGTTGGTGCGGTCGAGGATATAATAATAGCCGTTGCGGTTGGCCTGCAGCAGCAGCTTGCGCGGGCGGCCCTGGTACACCGCATCCACCAGGACCGGCATTTCCTCCGAATCCCAGTCATGCACGTCATGCGGCGTGGTCTGGAAATACCATTTAAGAGTGCCGGTATCCACATCGAGCGCCACGATGCAATCGCTATAGAGGTCGTCGCCAGCGCGAGTGGCGCCCGACCAGACCGGATTGGGCTGGCCGGTGCCATAGAAAACCAGGCGGGACTCCGGATCATAAGACCCGCTCAGCCAGATCGGTGAACCGCCGGTCTTCCAGCTTTCGCCGGCCCAGGTCCTGGCGTTGGGTTCATCGGCGCTGTGCGGCACCGGATGCCACTCCCAGACATATTTGCCGCTCTCGGCATCATAGGCCTGGATGAAGCCGTTGGGCTGGTTGCCCGACACAATCACCTTGCCGTGCGCGACCAGCGGCGCACCGCCGGCAAGCTGGAGATTGTCGTGGACGGCGGTCTCCCACAGCACACTGCCGTTGCGCCGGTCCAGGGCCAGCAAATGCCGGTCGGCGGTGGTGACGAAAATCCGGTTGGCGTACACCGTGGTGCCGCGCTGGGCGCCGTCATTCAGGGGCTGGCGCTGATATTGCCAGATGATGTTGCCGCTGCGGGCGTCTATGGCGTCAATGCGGTTATACTGGGAGATGTACATCACCCCGTCCTTGACTACGGGCGTGACTTCAAGATTGCGCTGTCCGGCCATGTGGTAGGCAAAGACCGCCGCCAGGGAATGGACATTGGAGGGCGTGATTTGCCGCAACGGACTGTGGCGCTGGGAATCATAGCTTCCCGAATAGGTCAGCCAGTTCTTCGGATCAGGCTTCACAAGCTCGGGAATTTCCTGTGCCGTTGCCAGCGTCATCCCCATCAGCAGGCAGGCCGCGAGCTTGGCCAACCCAAGCAGCCGCGACACCGCGGCCGGCGCAAGGCAAATTCTGGGAATGCGCTGCTTCAAACTTCCCCCCGCCGCCCGCGTTTCTTTTGCCCTGGTGCGGCAATATCAGCCCATTCCATCGCGGGAAGCAATTCACACGAAGGATGGTGCGGCGCACAAGCCTGGAGCGCAATCCGAAAAGTGTGAAGCGTTGGCACGCTGGCGCTACCAACTTCGGAAAAATTGCGCGACAAACCAAATAACTAGAGCCTGATCGCGATTCAAACAATCGCGATCAGGCTCTAGTGCTTCAGGGACGCGGGCACCGTGAGCAGGGCCTCAGGGGCCAGGGCCCGGGGCGTGAAGCGCGCCTCCAGGATGGCGCCCTTGAAATAGTTGACCCGGTTGATGCGCGTGCCGATCGAAGTCTTGCCCGGGCCCTGGGGCTTGAAGTCCATCGCCGCTTCGCCCTGCAGCACGCCATCCACATAGCTGCGAAAGACCTTGCCGTCATAGGTCTGTGCCACCGCGTGCCAGGCCCCGATGGCATGGGTCTTGGCCGGAAACATCAGGGCCTGGTTGTAGCCGTCGCCATGGGTGAAGGCGTCGAGATACCAACTGTTGCCATCCGCCACGCGCAGCTCGAACAGGAAGCGCGGATTGGGATCATTGGTGCCGCCCGGCAGCGAGACCGCGCCGGTCTTGGGGTCGGCACTGGCGATGTGAAACCAGCGCTGCGCCTCGGCGCCGCCGTCGGGACGGAAGATCGCCTCGAAAGTAAAATTGGTGAAGCCGGCCAAAGGATGCGCGTCTATAAAGAGGGCGTCGTCCACCCCGTTGAACTCCACCGCCGGCCCGGCGCCGGTGTTGATCAGCCGCGGCCGGCCTTCGACCTCAATGGGATGGCCGCCGACCTGGGCCAGATTGTCGAAACGCCAGGTCACGGACGCCTGCTGCTGGGCGGCAAGGGGAAAGACTGCCGCCAAGGCAAGCAAGCCAATCAGCATCGGCAAGGAAAGCAAACGCTGCCAAGGCCGCATCAATGGCCCCTCCCCCGCGGCCGGGTCTGGACGAACCACAGGCCGCCCGGCGTGTCTATCGGCAGCGTGACCCCGGTTGGCTTCAAGGCGCAGCTTTTCCCGTCGAAAGCGAATTCGACAATATTTCCGCCATTCTCATTGGCGGCAAAAAGAAATTTCCCGGCCGGATCAAAACGGATGTTGCGCGGCGTGCGCCCTCCCGACGGGGTGTTGGCGATGCGGGCCAGCCGGCCGTCGGCGCGATTGACGGTGAAAATCGCCAGGCTGTCATGGCCGCGATTGGTCACGTAAAGGCAGCGCCCCGACGAATCGAGGAGATTTTCCGCCGTGCTATTGCGCGCCTTGCCCTCGGGCGGGACCGTGGCAATGACCTGGACCTCGGTCAGATGACCCTGATTGACAGAGAAGACGCTGACTTCGGAGTCGGTTTCGTGATTGACATAGAGAAAGTGCCCATCCGGTGAAATCTGCAGGCGGCGCGGCCCCGCCCCGGCATGGGTGCCGACGAAAGGCGGATCGAGCGGCGTGAGCGACGGCCCACGCGCATCGAAGCGATAGGAATAGACCCGGTCCAGTCCCAGCTCGGCGACGAACATGAATCGGTTGTCGGGACTGAAGACGATGCCATGGGCGCGCGGGCCAGGTTGCGCCGCGGACAAAGGCGCGCCCTTGTGGCGATCCACATAAAAGGCCTCGCCCAGCTTGCCGTCCGGCTCCCGCAGAAAGGCGGCCACGGTGCCGTCATTGTAATTGACCGTCACCGCCACTTTGCCGCTGTGGTCCAGCACCACTTGGTTGGGCTGGGAGCCGTGGCTGGCCACCTTGTTGAGCAAAGTGAGCGCGCCGGTTCGGGAATTGACGGCATAGGCGGAAACGGTATCGCCCTCCTGATTGCCCTGGGCACGCCAGTTTACGGCATAGAGAAAACGTCCATCGGCCGTGGCCCAGAGATGGGCGGGATTGGGCGCCGGTGCGACCAGGCCCAAAGGTGACGCCTTGCCTGTCGCCGGATCGTAACGCCAGGCATAGATGCCTTTCGAGGTGCCGGCCGTATAGCTGCCCGCATAGAGAAAAGTGTCAGCGCGCGCCGCCGAGGCGGCAAACAGAAAGACAAGCGGCAAAAGCCGTTTCAAGCAAACGCACCGCGCGGCATGGGCATGGCGTAATCCTACCAGTGGTGCCGGACAGGGGAAAGACGCGCCGGCCTTGTGCAACGCAGCACGGATTTGCCCGCCTGACTTGTGCTATGGTCTTTCAATAATGATCCGGCGGCCGTTGCCGCCGGGCCGGGGGGATCGGATGATCAAGTCTCATCGTGTCTTGTGCCTTGCATTGGCGTTGCTTGGGTTTGCCTTGCCGGCGCGCGCCGACCTTTTGGTGCTGACGCCGGGGTTCATCTACAATGCCGGGCTGCTGGACCTGGCTGCCGATTTCACCAAACAGACCGGCATCAAGGTGACGGTGCGCTCCACCGGCATGGCCGCCATTATAAGCCAGGTCAAGACGGCTTCCCCGGCGGCCGATGTGGTGATCGTGCCCATGGAGCCGTTCGACCTGATGGGCAACCTGGCGCTGGACAAGGCAATCAAGCGCGACACTTTCACACCTCTTGGCCGGGTTGAGATCGGGCTGGCGGTGAAGGCGGGCGCGCCGCATCCCGACATCGCGACGGTGGAGAAACTGATTGCCGTGCTGAAGACCGGCACCGTGATGTATTCCAATCCGGCCGGCGGCAGCATGGAGGCCGGCATCATTGACCGGCTGCTCAAGCGGCCGGAGTTCGCCGGCGTGCGCGGCCGCATCAGCACCAATGGCGAAGGCGGCCAGGCCTTGGCGCGCGGCGAAGGCGATATGGCGCTGCAACTGATCTGCGAAGTCTATAATCATCCGGAAATCTCGCTGGCGGGGGTGCTGCCGCCCGAATTGAACGCCCATATGGACGGCGCGGCAGCGGTCTCTGCCCGCACCACGGACGAAAAAAACGCGCGCGCCTTCGTCGCCTTCATTGCGCGGCCGGAGACCGCCCCCGTATGGAAGGCCAAGGGCCTCAACCTGTTCTAGCGGTGCACGATGCGGCTTCTGTCACGCCTCGCTCTGATGCTGCCGATACTGGCGGCGGGTGCCGCCGCACAAACCCCGCCTTCGCCGACCGGCAATCCGCCACAGTTCTACAAATACCTGCCGCCGGCCAAATCCATTGATACCTCCCTGCCGCGGCCGAGCGTGCCGTTGCCGCCCGGTATGACGCGGATCTTTGACGGCAAGACGCTCAAGGGCTGGCGCGCCGACCCGGCGGCAAGCTGGATGGTGAAGGATGGCATTCTCGGCAGCCTGGGTGTGGGCCGCGGGGTGCTGTTCACCATCAAGCAATATCGCCGCTACCGCGTGGTCTTCGATGTTCGCCATGTCTCCGGCAATCCCGATCACCAGGCCTGCGTGCTGTTCTTCGGCCAGATGCCGCAATTCGATCACAACGCGCCGGACATGCTGAAGGCCATCCAGTTCCAGGTGCCGTTGGGCGGCACCTGGGATTATCGCGACGGCCGGCATACCGACGGCAAAGGCGCGGCCAACGGCAATGCGTTCGATTCCTTCCCCCGCCCGCCTTTCGATCCGCATCAGTGGAGCCGGGTGGAAATCCTGATTGACGCCGATGCGGGTACGGCGCGGATGGCGGTGGCGCAGCCGGTTGGCGCCAGGGCGGTCGAACTGGGCCGCTTCCATGTGAAAGCAGCGGGCCGCATCGGCCCCTTCGCCTTGCAGATGCACAATGAAGGCCTGTTCGACGAATATGCCAACCTCGCGGTGGAAGAAAATCCAAAGCGCGATGCGCTGATGACGACCGGGACATGAGGGCATGATGCGGTGGCACCGTCTGGCAGTCCTATTGGCGATTTGGATCAGCCCCGCCCTGGCCCAGGATGCCGACATCACCCTGAATGGCGTGATTGACATGCATGTCCACCAGGGGCCGGACAGCGGCGGCCCACGCGAGATTGACGCCGACGACCTGGCGCGGCTGGCGCGGCAGATGGGCGAACGCGGCCTGGTCATGAAGAACCATTGGGAGTCCACCTCCGCGATGGTCTATATCGTGCGCAAGGAAGTGCCGGGCATCGAGCTTTTCGGCGGCGTGACGCAGGACCTGGCGGTCGGCGGAATCAACCTCGCCGCCGTCAAGCAGATGGCCGATGTCGCGGGCCATTTCGGCAAGGTCGTCTGGCTGCCCACTTATGATTCCGAAATCTCGGTACGGCACGCCGACGGCAAGGGCGAAGGCGCCTTTGTTCCAATCCAGAAGGACGGCAAGCTGCTGGCTTCGGTTCTGGAATTATTCGACTTCATTGGCCAGCATCAACTGGTGCTGGCGACGGGGCACATCTCCGCCCAGGAAGTGCTGATGGTGATTCCGGAGGCCAGACGCCATGGTGTCGAGCACATCGTCGTCACCCACGCCATGAGCGGCCCCACCTCCATGACGGTGCCCCAGATGCAGCAGGCGGCACGCGACGGCGCCCTGATCGAATTCGTATATGGCGCCACCCTGGGGCCGGGCGCACGGCTTTCGGTGCGTCAGTATGCCGAGGCGATCCGCGCCATCGGCGCCCGCAACTGCATCCTCAGCACCGATCTGGGCGGCACGCCGCGTCCCTTCGCCCGCCCGCTGCCGCCGCAAGGCATGCTGGATTTCATGAACGCCCTGCACCGGGAGGGCCTGTCGGTGGCAGACATCAACATGATGGCAAAAACCAACCCGGCGATGTTGCTGGGTCTCAAGAGCTGAAAGACGCGGGAAAACCATGACCGAGACCGAGCAAGCCTGGCTTGTCAGCCCATCGCGGCGAAAAGCGCTGGCCGCGATGGCGGGCTTTGTGGCGGCCTCGCCGATGGCCGCCGGTCTGGCAGAGCCCGATCCGGGGACGAGCCTCAACGAAGTGCGCCGGATAAAAGGCTTGGCCGAGATGCGTTCAACCTTCGACTTCGAGCCCCTTTTTGAAGGCAATTTGCTGTCTTCGGTCCACCAGTACACCGCCCATGGCGACGGCTCGGAATTCACGCTTCGGCGCAACCGCCTAGCCTATGACTGGGTTGATATCCTGCCGTCACGGCGCACCATTGCCGCATCGCAGGTGGATCTTTCGAGCGAGTTGCTCGGCGTCAAAATGAAATTTCCCATCCTGGTGGCGCCCTCGTCCGGCCAGAACGGGCTTCATCCCGAAGGCGAAGTCGGCATGTTCCGGGGCGCGGTCGCGGCCTCGAACATGGTGGACATATTGAGCAGCGCCAGCAACGCCTCGGTGCAGGCGGCCTTGAAAGCCGCGCCGCAGGGCAGCCTCTGGTCACAGCATTACCCGGACGAAAACCTCGCCAACGAGCAGCGGGCATTGGAAGGCGTCCAGACTGCCGGCAGCAAATGCATTGTCATCACCGTGGACCAGCAGGCGTCGTTTTATGAACGCGATCTGCTGATCCGCAATCTGGGCGGGCGGGCGGGGGCCGCGCCGGGCGGGGGCGGTGGCAATGCCGCTGCCGCGACTGCCGCTGCCGCCGCGGCGGCAGCGGCTGCCGGTGGCCCGGCGGTTCCAGGCTCGGTGCGCTATCGCGTCAGCGACCGGCGGCTTTGGTACTCCTGGCAATATATTGACGCGGTACGCAAGATTGCCAGGGACAAGCTGCTGCTCAAGGGTATCCTTGATCCCGAAGACGCCAGGCTGGCGATCGAGCATGGCGCGGACGGGATCATCGTATCCAATCATGGCGGCAGATCCATGGATTATGGCCCGTCAACCCTGGAAGTGCTGCCGGAGATCGTCGCTGCCGTGAATGGCCGCATTCCCATCCTGTTCGACAGCGGCATTCGCCGCGGCGCCGACATCTTCAAGGCGCTTGCACTGGGGGCCAATGCGGTCTGTCTGGGCCGGGCGGCGCGTTGGGGGCTGGGCGCATTCGGCGCCGCCGGGGCGCAGCGTGTTTTCGAAATCCTGCAGCAGGAGCTGGTGCAGGTGGCCGCGGCCGCCGGATGCGCCAGATTGGCCGACATAAACCGGACGACAGTCAGGACTCATTTTGTCTAGCAGGCGGAGGCACGCCATGAAAACAGCCATTCTTGTTGTCGCGTTCGCGTTGCTGCTGGCGCCGGCCGCTGCCCAGAATGCCGCGGGCCCGCAGAGTGGTGCGCCTGCCGGCCGGCTGCCGACCCAGCCCCAGCCCAGCGATCTGGGGGTCAAGCCCGATGCGCCGCTCTTGCCCTATCACTATGGCCGCCAGCCCGAGGCACCCCTTGTCGAGAAATTCGGCAATGTCGCCGCGGTGGCCCTGCTGCCCAATGCCGACCTGCTGGTCTTCAACCGCAATCCCGACATCGCCATGGTGCAATATGATTCCACCGGTACGATCGTGCGCAAGGCGTTCAATCCCAACATCGCCGCCAATGCGCACGGCCTGCGCGTTGATGCGCACGGCAATATCTGGGTGATTGATAGCCTTCCGGGCGTCATCTACAAGCTGGACGGCAACGGCAATGTGCTGAAAGTGTTCGGGACCCGCGGCCAGAACGGCCCCTGGGACGAGAGCAAGTGGAACGGCATGTTCAACCAGCCGCTCGATGTCGCCTTCGACCGCAATGATAATTTCTATGTCATCCAGAGTCATGGCGGCACCAGCGGCGGCAGCGAGGGCAAGGCTGCGGCCGGTTCGGACCCGCGCGTCCTGAAATTCGACAGGGAGGGGAAGTATCTGGCTTCGGCCAGCCTCGCCCATGCCGACGGACAATATCCCACCATGCACACCGTGATTGTCGCGCCCAATGGCGAGGTCTGGACCGGCGACCGCCACAGCCGCAAGATCGTCATATTCGACAGCAATCTGAGAACCCGCCGCGAGATCAGCGTGCCCGACATGCCCTGCGGTTTTTTTGCCGACGCCAGCGGCCAATTGTGGATGTCTTCGGGCCGCGATGGCCGCATCCTGAAATTGGGCTGGGATGGAAAGGTTCAGGGCTATATGGGCCAGGCGGGTCAGGGGCTGAACGATATCGGTGAGGGCCATTACCTGGCCGTATCCAGGGACCAGAGGGACATCTGGGTCGCGGATTCCACCCAGGCCAAGGTTCTGCACTTCGTGCACAATTGAATAAGTCGAACGACCGTTTTGGCGGTGAGCGCGATAGCACGTTCCGGCGGCGGGCATTATAGCGACATTGATCGTTTGCCCCGGTTTTTGCTCTTCAAGGCCCATGCTCCGGGCCCGCCAAAAACCCTGGCGTTAAGCAAGCGTTTCCCAACCGCCGCGGCTGCGCAGAAAGCGGTTCTCCGGGCCCGGCACAAAGCATTTGGTGCCGGCTTGCCAGGTCATGACTTGCACCGAAACGACTCCCTCGGAAACGCGGATGACGTTCCAGGTGTTCGCCTCGTTGCGCAAGCGCGTGGATGTGGCGGTGCCGGCCTGCACCAGCAATATCCGGCTGTCAGCGCCATAGCGTTGTGCTGTGTTGGAGACATGCGCGCCATGCAGATGGCCGGTCAGGATCATGTCAACGCCGCAGGCGGAGAATTCCGCCACCGCGCGTGGGGCGCGGCCGAGGATATTGTCCTGCTCGCTTGGGTCAGCCACGTCGAAGGGGTGGTGCGTCACCAAGATGCGCATATTCGCGGTTTTGTGTCTGGCAAAGAATTCGCAAGCATCTCGCATTTGCCGGGTATTCAGCCGCCCGTCCTTGATTGTCAGCGAGCGCGCGGTGTTCAATCCCAGGACCGCAATTTCCCCGTCGGCATGGCTGGGAAGAAGAGTGCTTTCGATATAACGCCGATAATTCTTCAGGGGCGACAACCAGCGGGCCAACACGTTATAGAGAGGAACATCATGATTGCCCGGCACGATGATTTGTGGCCCGGGCAGGGTGTCCAGAAAGGTACGAGCATCCCGGAATTGCCGTTTGCGGGCGCGCTGGGTGAGGTCTCCCGAAACCACGACCAGATCGGGCCGCAGGGTTGTAAGTGTTACCCGCAAGGCCGGAAGCGTGCTTTCTTCCAGGCGACCAAAGTGCAGGTCGGAAATATGAGCGATTGTCTTCACGGTGCCGGCGCCCGGTCCGGAACGATCAATTTCAGCGCACCCGGCCGCGTCCGATAACGAAGCGGGCCTTGAAGCTCTATCACCTCGCCATCTGCCGAAACCTTCAGCTTCTGGCCGTGAAAATTGATCTCAACGGTGTCGGTCTCCACACTATGCCATTCCCGCCGGGAGTGGAGGCCCGCCAGGGTCTTAAGCGCCAGCCACGCCAGCCGCGCGCGGCCGGTGTCAGGCGCGGCATGCAGCCAAAGCAGGCCGCGATCGAGCCGTTCCCGGCTACCGGCTTTCAGTCCGGTGATTTCATATTTGTTGTTTCCGATAAGGACAAACGGCGTGCGCAAGGCGATTTGCCGCCCTTCGGATGCCTTGAGGTGAACATTCAATTTGACAAAGCGATAGAGCGCGAAAGCCGCCGCCTGGAGGAAAGCACGCCATTTTCCGGCTCCGCGTTCTTGCTGCGCTTCGCGCCTCTCCACAATGTGCGGGTACAGGCCGATGCTGGAATTGTTGACGAAGATATGGCCATTCACTTCGGCAACGTCGGTCGGCACGTGTTTTCCTTCCAGGATGGACGCCACAGCGGCATCGAGTTCAAGCGGTATCCCATTGTCCTTGGCGAAGTGGTTGAGGGTGCCCAAGGGCAGTACGCCCATCGCCGCTTGCGCCTTTACGGCGGCCGCGGCAATGGCGCTTACTGTTCCGTCGCCGCCAGCCGCGATCAGCGTATCAGCACCTTCGACG
>Ga0213876_10001467_pt1 | contig 14688 bp, 13 predicted proteins | sample BarmaccomBMRX_R9_FD_160113 | JGI IMG/M metagenome (GOLD analysis project Ga0213876, IMG submission 160113) | Root-associated microbial communities from Barbacenia macrantha in rupestrian grasslands, the National Park of Serra do Cipo, Brazil - RX_R9 | ecosystem: Host-associated > Plants > Roots...
CGGTCGCGTTCCCTGCATGATTGAATGTCTCGTTGCGTCCTATTCTGGCGCTGAAGCCGCGATGGCCGAAGATGCCGAGCGACACCGCGGCCAGTGCCGGCGGAAATACCACGCCGGCGGCATGCGCAACCGCTTGCGCTATCGCAACCGGCCAGAAGCTCGGAGCAAGCGGCAGCAACAGCGACGCCGTCGTGACGAGGATGGCGGCAGCTGCCATCAGCAGCCGCTTCGCATGGGTCGCGTCGACCAGCGCGCCGGCCGGGCCCTGCCCGAAGATGCCGGCAATGGTTGCAATCGACATCACGACGCCGATCCGCGCCTCGTCCCAGTTCTGCTCGGTCAGGAGATAGATTGCGAGATAGGGACCAAGGCCATCCCTGACATCGGCGAGGAAGAAATTGGCAGCGTCCAGCGCGCGGCCGGCTCGCTTGCGATCGGCTTGTCGTGACATCGAACTGCTCTCGAAATGCGAAAGGAACCCCCTGCCCCAAGCTCATTCAGGCCGCGTGAGCTTCCGCCACCGGCTTAGGCTTGTCCTTTTTCGGCGCCTTGACCGGAGCGAGCTCATCGCGCGTTGGTCCAGCTTCTCGGGCGTGGATTACGCGACCGTGCTTGGTTTCCAGGCCATCACCGCGCACGATGAGCCGGCTACCCGGGGCGAGCAGCTTTTTGATGTGCTCGGCTTCCTTGGGCCCGATGCGCACGCTCGTGCCGTCGGCAAGCAGGGCGCCGCGCAACTCACCCTTCGGTCCGAACAGCGCCAGCCGGATGGTGCCTTCGGCCGTCATCGTCCGATGCTCGACCTTGGGATGTTTGCGGTCCTTGCCCGGACCGTGATCGTCGATCCAATGACCGTCCTGGGCGATCACAGCGACGGCGGCCAGCAGCGCGGCGCCGCGTGGACGCACGCCGCGCACAGTGACGGTTTCACCGGCCCTCACGTGGCGAACGAGTTCGGTCTCCATGTGCGGCGGAACATGGACCAGGACGTCCTCCGTTCCGCAGCTCATCACGAAGCCATCCACCTCGCCATGCGGGTTCAGCACAAAGCGGTCGAGCGTGCCGGCGACGGCCGGCAGGCTTTCCGGATCAATCCAGTGCATTCGCAGCTCTCCTTTCCAATGGTCGATCAGGGCTGGAGCCCATCGACCCAGGATCAGCAACGCGCGTGCCAGGCACGGTCGCGTTGATTCGAAAGGAGAAATTGGAACGTCTGATGTGTCAGGCGTCGTCTTTGCCGACATCGTCTGTCGGATTTGCTGACGCCTCCCCGGCAAGTCCGTAACGCTGCATCTTCGCATAAAGCAGCTGGCGATTGATGCTCAGCCGCCGCGCCGCCTCGGTGCGGTTGCCGCCGCTCGCCTCCAGCGCTCGCCGGATCATGGCTTCCTCGAGCTGCGCGACCGCGCTGGGAAGATCAGTGTCCGTGGCGGCCGCAGTTCGCGCCAGTTGCGCCTGATCGCCTGTCGTGTCCAGATCGTCCGGGCCGATCAGGTCGCTTCGCGTCAGCACGCAGGCGCGCTCGATCACATTGCGAAGCTCGCGCACATTGCCCGGCCAGCCGTGGCGCTTCAGCTTGTCGCAAGCCTCCGCACTGAGCTGCCTGGCCCGCCCGCCGGACGAACACTGCGCGAGAAAATGCCTGGCAAGCGGCACGATGTCCGACGGTCGCTCCCTGAGCGGCGGCACGACAATCGGGATCACGTTCAGGCGATAATAGAGATCCTCCCGGAACGACTTCGCGGCGACCAGCTCCGGCAGATCGCGATGCGTCGCAGCGATGATCCGGGCATCGGTCGCAACCGGCTTGCCGCCAACCGGCGTGACGACCTTTTCCTGCAGCGCGCGGAGGATCTTTGCCTGCATCGCAAGCGGCATGTCGCCGATCTCGTCGAGAAACAACGTTCCGCTGCCGGCCTCGACGAACGCGCCCGCGCGATCGGCTGTTGCCCCGGTGAACGAACCCTTGACGTGGCCGAACAGCTCGCTTTCCAGGAGATCCTCCGGGATGGCCGCGCAGTTGACGGCGATGAACGGGCGACCGGCGCGCCGGCTGTGAACATGGAGCGCGCGCGCAACCATCTCCTTGCCCGTGCCGGTCTCGCCGAAGATCAGCACGGTCGCCGCGCTGTCGGCCGCAAGTCCGATCGCCTTCTGCACCCGTCTGATGCCTTCGCTCGACCCGATCAGCGTGTCCGGACTGGCGCGCGCCACCTCCGTCGACGCGATCGCGCGCGACGGCAGCCGCAAGATCAGCTGGCGCAGCTCCTCGCGCCCGATCGGCTTGGTGAGATGATCGAAAGCGCCGATCCGCATCGCCTCGATGGTATTTTCCGAACTCGCATAGGCGGTCAGGATCACGACCGGCGGCGCGCCGTCTTGGTCGCGAATGCGACGAAGCACCTCGATCCCGTCGAGGCCTCCGGGCATCCTGAGATCGAGCAGCACGAGATCGATCTCGGCCGCCAGCAGCGAGAGCCCCTCGCGGCCCGAGGTCGCGATGCGCGCCTCATGGCCGAGGTCCCCGAGCGTTTCGGCAAGACCGTCGCGGAGCGCCGCGTCGTCATCGATGATCAGGACGATCGCCATGGCAGCTCGATCTCGAAGCAAGCCCCTTGCGCCGTGCTGACAAGCCGCGCGCCACCACCGTGATTGCGGGCGATCTCGCGCACCAAAGCGAGACCGAGCCCGGTGCCGTCAGGCCGACCGGTCACGAACGGCTCGAACAGTTTTTCGCGAATCTCATCGCCAACACCGGGGCCATTGTCCGAAACGCGCAGGACCAGCTTCTCGCCGTCGCGATACGCATCGACGGTGATCGCGCCTCCATCCGGCGAGTTCTGGATCGCATTGAGAATGAGATTGTCCATGGCCCGTTGCATCTGAAACGAATCGAAGCGGGGTAACGGCGAGGACGGGCCACAGGTTCCGAGCTCCAGGCGGATGTTCTTGCTGGCCGCGAGATCCCGGTGCATGTGGACCACGGCCTGCAGGAACGCGCCGAGGTCGATCGCCTTGACGTCCGGCGGCCGGCTCTGCGTCATCTCCAAGAGATCCCTGAGTAGACCGTCGAGCCGGTCGATCTGGCCAAGAATGGTTTTGAGCGCACCGTCCTTGCGCGAAGCGTCGGCCGAGGCGAGCGCATTCTCCGCCTTCAGGCGCATCGCCGCGATCGGATTTCTGATCTCGTGTGCAAGACCGGCTGAGAAACGGCCAACCGCGGCCAGCCGCTCGGCCGCAGCGGCGCGGCGCCGTTCGAGCGAAAGCCGCTCGCCGGTCGCGTTCAACGCGTCGACCAGGCGATCGAGCTCGCGCTCGCCGGTCGGCGGCAGGTTTGGCAGGTCCGCGGCGCCCTGATCGGCAGCTTCCAGCGCCGTCTCGACCAGGGCAATCTTCCGCGACCATGCATAGAGCAGACGCGCAAGCCAGATCGCCGAGCCAAAGATCGTGAGCGCAATCAGCATGAGACCCGCGAGCAACTGGCCATAACCCGGCCCTTCCGAGGTGAAGACCCGCGTCATCGTCCAGGCGGTCAGGCCGGGCGGGGAGGCGGGCAGCGGGCATGCTTCGACGAGCAGGACCTGGGAGCGCCCGCCCTGGCTGATCGCGGCGGGCTTGCCGGTCAGCAACGCCTGTCGATTCACCTCGGTGATGGTCGCTGATTCCGCGGCAGGAACATCGGTCTTCGGCCCGGTTCCCTCATAGGTCGGAAACGCATAGGCCAACGAGCCCACGCCGTCCCGCCATATTCCGCCCTCGACGCCATTGGCCGATGCCAGCGCCGCCTGCACAATGCTCGCAAGCTCGCTCTTGCGAGGCTCGTCGATCGGCGAACCACTCCAGGTCGAGACGACGGGGCGAAAACGATCGGAAATGTCCCGACACGCACGCGCCGCGCGTTCCTCAGACCGCGCGACACGCGCCTGTGCGCTTTGCTGGAATGATTCGAACAAAAGATAGGCCGTTGCCGATCCGGAAAGGACGAGCATGACCCAGAGAGCCAACAATCTTGAGCGAAGCGAGTGCATCGGAACTGTGCGGCCTGAAAGGCAGAATTCTAGCGCGTGCCATCCAACCGGACAATTCGCAACTTCGCCGACTGGAAAATGCAGTCTCCGGGCCGCGGAACGACGCAGCCGTGATCGGCTTGTCATGACCAAACGGTAGCCTCAAAACTGCGCGATCTGATGCGCATGACGGATCGAGGACGAGAAACCGCGCTCTAAATGCACCAGGTGCCACGGGCCGTGTCGGCGAGCGCGCTTCCACGATTGCGTTTTCGAAAGAAGGAAAAGCTCATGAAATTAAAACCAGGCGACGTCGTGATGTTGAAATCTGGCGGCCAGCCACTGACGGTTGCGGAAGTCGGCGACGATGCCGTCGAGTGCCTCTGGATGGGGGCCGACGGCGACCTGTTCCGCGAAACACTGCCGCTTGCCGTTCTCGAGCGTGTCGATATCGATCCTCTCGACGAGGAGGACGAAGAGCTCGAGGAGGACGAAGAGGAAGAGGAAGAAGACAAGGTCGCCTGATGGCGGCCTTGCAATTGCTGCCTTGCCGAGGCGGCCGTCCTCGGCCCGACCACTGTCGCGCCAGTTTGTGATCTTCACCATTGGCAGCCTCGCATCGAAGGCCGTGCCGCTCGCCCATTCGCTGCGGCCTGCAAGATCACGTCGGCTTTGAAGCCGTCGTCGCGGAGCCCGGGGAATGCCATCTGCACGCGTTGGCGCCAGCGTGATGCACACGCAGGCATGAACGGGCGGCAGCCCCTTCATGCCGTGCCTTTCTGCAGCCGCGCCTTGCTTCAACGGGCCCATAAGGTCATAGTTGTGTTACAAGCTGCGTCGGACCCGTCGAAAAGCGGGCTCGGCGGCTCCGTATTCACGTTCTTCGAGCGAACAGACCGATCATTGCATGCCGATCATCAACCGCGTCGCGTCCCTCTCGGACGAAATGGCCGCCTGGCGTCACGATTTTCACCAGCACCCCGAACTGCTCTACGAGGTGCACCGTACCGCCGGCATTGTCGCCGACCGCCTGCGCGAGTTCGGCTGCGATGAGGTGGTGACCGGGATCGGGCGCACGGGCGTGGTCGGTGTGATCCGCGGCCGCAAGAGTGCGTCAGGCAAGACGATCGGGCTTCGCGCCGACATGGACGCGCTGCCGATCCTGGAAGAGTCCGGCGTGCCCTATGTCTCGAAAACGCCCGGCCTGATGCATGCCTGCGGACATGACGGGCATACCGCCATGCTGCTGGGTGCCGCGAAATACCTCGCCGAGACACGTAATTTTGACGGCACCGCGGTGCTGATCTTCCAGCCCGCCGAGGAAGGCGGCGCCGGCGGCCAGGCCATGGTCGAGGACGGCCTGATGACCCGCTGGGATATCCAGGAGGTCTATGGCATGCACAACATGCCGGGCCTGCCCGAGGGTCATTTCCATATGCGGCCCGGACCGCTGCTGGCTGCCTCCGACAAGCTGGAGATCACGGTCCATGGCAAGGGCGGCCATGGCGGCGCCAGCCCGCACAAGGCGGTCGACAGCATTTTGATCGGTTCGGAAATCGTCAGCGCGCTGCAATCGATCGTCGCGCGCAACGTCGATCCGATCAAGACCGCTGTCATCTCGATCTGCGTCTTCCAGGCCGGCAGCGCGGCCAATGTGATTCCGCCGACAGCCACGCTGAAGGGGACAGTTCGCACGCTGGATCCCGAGGTGCGCGACCTCGTCGAGCGCCGGATCGCCGAAGTCGCTGACGGCATCGCCCGCGCCTATGGCGGCTCGGCCGAGACGACCTACACCCGCCTCTATCCCTCGACCATCAATCATGAACGCGAAACGGCCATCGCTGCCGAGGTGGCGCGCGATGTCGTGGGTAGCGAGCGGGTCAACGACAACACGGCGCCCTTGATGGGCGGTGAGGATTTCGCCTTCATGCTTCAGGCGCGGCCCGGCGCCTTCGTATTTCTCGGCATGGGCGGCGGCGAGGAATGCCACCATCCAGCCTACTGCTTCAACGACGCCATTCTGGGGCACGGCGCATCGTACTGGGTGCGGCTGGTCGAGAAGACGATGCCGGCCGGCTGACGCCTCTTGAGACTGGAGCCGCGTTGCAGGTGCCCCCCTCTCCCCTCTGCCGGCCGCGGCAACCGTTGCGCAGCAAAGCAAACGCCGATCAAGGCCTGCCGTCCTTGCTGCTGCTGTTGATGCGGGCGACCGCCTGGTCGGCGATGACTGAGAGCACGACGCCATCGAGCGGGAAATCGGCGGCGAGCCAGGCATCCTCGGCCAGGGTCAGGACATGGCCGAGCGCGGGACCTTCGGCCACGCCGCGCGCGATGAAGTCGGCTCCCTTGAGCGGAAATTTCGGCGCGCTCCAGCGCTGCGACAGCGTGGCGAGTTCGAGCCAGGGGACCGGATCGGCAGCGGTCCCCGCGCGCGCCCAGGCGAGCAGCAGACGGTCGCGATAGCGGTCAGCGCCGAGACGATAGAGCCGGCGCTTGGCGGTCGCCTCGTCCATACCGCCAAGCCGCCACCAGCGATGGCCCATGGAATCGATCGCCTTGGCCTCGGCGTTGGAGAGCCGCAGACGCAATGCCAGGCGCTTGGCATCTTCGGTCACGGCGACCGCGAGCGCCGCCAGGCGGCGCACCGGATCCGCCGTCAATGCGAGCCTCCGCTCCGCCGCGATCATCGCCGCAAACGGCCCGAGATAGGCGACGCCGCCGAGGATCGGCAGCAACAGGCCGCCGTCGGCCATCGCCGTGACGGCCGCCACCGCCCCGTCCGCGATCAGGAGCTTCAAGAGCTCGGTGCGCACGCGCTCCGCGGACAGCGCAGCCAGGCCCTCGCGCGCGGCAATGCAGGCGAGATAGCCAGGGCGATCCACCTCGCCCGCACCGAAGGCGGCATGGATGCGGAAGAAGCGCAGGATGCGCAAATAGTCTTCGGCGATCCGCTCCGCCGGATTGCCGATGAAGCGCACCCGCCGTGCGGCGATGTCATCGAGCCCACCGACGTAATCGTGCACGACGCCATCCGCGCTGAGCGACAGCGCGTTGATGGTGAAATCGCGCCGGTGCGCGTCGGAGATCCAGTCGCGGCCGAACGCGACCTTCGCCTTGCGGCCAAAAGTCTCGGTATCTTCGCGCAAGGTGGTCACCTCGAACGGCTGACCGTCGACCACGAGAGTCACTGTGCCGTGGTCGATGCCGGTCGGCACGCATTTGATGCCGGCCTCCTTGGCGCGCCGCATCACCTCATCCGGCAGTGCGGTGGTCGCGATATCGATGTCGCCGATCGGAATCTTCAGCAGCGCATTGCGCACCGCGCCGCCGACCACGCGCGCTTCTTCACCTCCATCGTTCAACAATGCGAGCACGCGCCCCGCCGGCCCCCCCGTCAGCCAGGGCGCATCCTCCGGCGTCATCTGGCTCATTTCTCGACTCCGGGAACGAGCCTGCCGTTCTCGATATGCGCGGGGATATAGGTCGAGTGCGGCGGCGCACCGGAAAAATTCGCCAGCATGATGAAGCTCGCAATCACCAGGAGCAACGATCCCAACAAAAGTTTGGCAATCAAAGGCAGTGGCCAGGAAGATTGCGCCACGAGCTCGGAGCGTGTCGCAAGCAAAAACAGCGCATAGACCGCAAAAGGGATGAGGAAAATCCCGATCTCGGTCAACGCCGGACGGATCATGGCAGAAAAATCCGCTCGTAGAGCAGGCGCAGGATGCCGGCGGTGGCGCCCCAGATGTAGTATCCGCCATACGGCATCGCGTAATAGAACCGCTCCATGCCGCGGAATTCCTTGCTGTGAAGCTGATGATTGAGCGGGTTCATCAGGAAGGCGAGCGGCACCTCGAAGGCATCGTCGACCTCGTCGCGGCTGAGGTTGAGTGCAAAACCGGGCGACACGCGCGCCAGCGTCGGCAGGATGCGAAAGCCGAACGCGGTGCCATAGACGTCGAGATAGCCGATCGGATCGATGAAGTTTCGATCGAGCCCGACCTCCTCCCACGCTTCGCGCAGCGCGGCGTCGCGCGGGCTCGCGTCGGCCGGATCAATCTTGCCGCCGGGGAAAGCGATCTGGCCGGCATGATCGCTCAGATGCGATGCACGCAAGGTCAGCAGCACGGTCGGCTCAGGATGCGCGACGACAGGGATCAGCACCGCGGCGGCCCGGATCGGCTGCTCGCGCGCGACGATCTCGAGCATGCGGTCGGTCCCGGCATCGCCGCTCGTCGGCACGATGTCCTGGTTATGCAGCGCGGGTGGAACGTCGAAGCGCAGGCGCGAACGTGCGCGCTCGAAAAAATCTGCCGCATTGATCGTGGCCGGAGCGGTCCGCACAATCGGCTCGTTCAAAGCGCAGCCCTCACCTCGAGCGCATCCGCCATCGGAAAAAACTCCCCTGCCGACTCGATTCCGAACATCTCTCGGCCATCGATCATTCGCTCTTCACCGATGTCAACAAGGTCGTAGTAGAGCGCACGGGTCAGCTTCGCCCAGAGATCGGCGCGGACGTGAAGATAGGGCGTGAGCCCGCCCGCCGCACTGATCTCGAAACGCAGGCGATGGTCACCGTCGCAGTCCACCCAGTCGTCGACATTGGTGCGGAAGCGCAGCAACGGACCGCGCTCGTCGCGCTCTCTTTGCATCTCGACCGCCACGAACGGCGCGTCATCGACGCGGATGCCGACCTTCTCCACCGGCGTGACCAGAAAATGCTTGCCATTCTCGCGCTTCAAAATGGTGGAGAACAAGCGCACCAGCGCAGGGCGTCCGATTGGCGTTCCCATGTAGAACCAAGTACCATCTCCTGCGATTCGCATGTCGAGATCGCCACAGAACGGCGGATTCCACAGATGCACCGGGGGCAGCGCCTTTCCGACAGGCGTGGTTTCTACGGCTTGTTTCTCCGCGTCCTTTGCGGCAGCGGTCAGCCCATCAAGACTCTGGTTGCTGGTCCGCCCTTGCTTCGCCATGTTTGTCCTGACGTTGAAGCGTGATTGGCACGATTGGTGCAAGTCGTCGTTGTATGTACTTGGGGTAAGTTCCGGCCCGAGGCTTTCGCTCTTCAGGTCGCCACATCGTGATGCCGTTGATACCCCGAAATGCCGCTAATGTGGGGAATGTTTAATCCAACAAATACATGGCCTTCTCAAGGGTCTAGCATGCATTCTTGGCATGATGGAACGCCTTAGGCGCCAAAGTTTGGGATCAGAAGGTCAAAGGAGCTGTCGATGGCGGAAAGTGTCGAGAAACTGGAAGATGTGATCGTTCGCTCGGCCGAGCAGGTCTCCGGCCAGATCCGCGCCGCACGGGATGCGATCGCGACGGTCATTTTCGGCCAGGAACGGGTCGTCGAGAACACCCTGGTGACGATCCTCTCCGGCGGTCACGCGCTCTTGATCGGCGTGCCCGGCCTCGCCAAGACCAAGCTCGTTGATACGCTCGGCGTGACGCTCGGCCTCGACGCCAAGCGCATCCAGTTCACGCCCGATTTGATGCCCTCGGACATTCTCGGCGCCGAAGTGCTGGACGAGAGCGGGTCCGGCAAGCGCTCGTTCCGCTTCATCTCCGGACCGGTGTTCGCGCAACTCCTGATGGCCGACGAAATCAACCGCGCCAGCCCGCGCACCCAGTCGGCGCTGTTGCAGGCGATGCAGGAGCAGCACATCACGGTCGCCGGCGCACGTCACGATCTGCCAAAGCCTTTCCACGTGCTGGCGACGCAGAACCCGCTGGAGCAGGAGGGCACTTATCCGCTCCCCGAGGCGCAGCTCGACCGTTTCCTGATGGAAATCGACGTCGACTATCCCGATCGCGACGCGGAGCGCCGCATCCTGTTCGAGACCACCGGCGCCGAGGAGACTGCGGCGAAGGCCGCGATGACCGCCGACGCGCTGATCGCGGCGCAGCGGCTGGTGCGCCGCCTGCCCGTCGGCGATTCCGTGGTCGAAGCCATCCTGTCGCTGGTCCGCTCGGCGCGTCCGGGCCCTGAAGGCGGCGATGCCGGCAAGCTGATCGCCTGGGGACCGGGCCCGCGCGCCAGCCAATCACTGATGCTCGCGGTCCGTGCGCGCGCGCTGCTCGACGGGCGGCTCGCACCCTCGATCGACGACGTGCTCGATCTCGCCGAGCCGGTACTGAAGCACCGCATGGCGCTGACCTTCTCGGCGCGCGCCGAAGGCCGCACCATTCCGGACGTGATCCGGCAATTGAAGACACGGATCGGTTGATGGCCGCTGACCCCGGGCATGGGAAGGAAATTTTAGCGATCCGACGGGCCGACGGTGAAAGCCGGACGCTTGCCGCGTCGCTGCCGCGCCTCGTGCTCGAGGCCCGCCGTATCGCCGCCAACGTCATCCACGGCCTGCATGGACGGCGGCGCGCGGGCACCGGCGAGAGCTTTTGGCAGTATCGCCGCTTCGTCTCGGGCGAGCCATCGCAGAACGTGGATTGGCGGCGTTCGGCGCGCGACGATCATCTCTATGTCCGCGAGCAGGAATGGGAGGCTGCGCACACCGTGTGGATGTGGCCGGACCGCTCGCCATCGATGGCGTTTGCCTCGCTCAAGGCGCGCGACAGCAAGCTCGAACGTACCCTGATCGTCACCTTCGCGCTGGCCGAACTCCTGGTCGCCGGCGGCGAACGCGTCGGCATTCCCGGCCTGATGAGCCCGACCGCGAGCCGAACCGTAATCGACAAGATTGCGCAGGCGATGCTGCACGACGACGCGGTGCGGCCGAGCCTGCCGCCCTCCTTCGTGCCGTCCTCGCTGGCCGAGATCGTGGTGCTGTCGGATTTCTGGTCGCCGATCTCCGAGATCAAAACCACCTTGGCTGGATTGTCCGGGTCCGGCGCGCACGGCACGCTGGTGCAGGTGGTCGATCCCGCGGAGGAAAGTTTTCCCTATTCCGGCCGCGTCGAATTCGTCGAGCCGGAGGGCGGGGACATCATCACTGCAGGCCGCGCCGAAGCCTGGGCTACCGACTATGTGGCCCGCCTCGCGCTGCACCGGGATCAGATTCGCGAGGAGACCAACAAGCTCGGCTGGTTGTTCACCACCCATAGTACGAACCGTTCGGCCGCCGAATTGTTGTTGTTCCTGCATGCCGGCATGACCGTGACCAAGGGGAGCGTGCGTGCCAACGTCAAGGTAGGGCGCAGCGTATGATCGCCGGTCTCCCCCTTTCCTTTGCCGAACCGCTGCTGCTCCTGGGGCTGCTCAGCCTGCCGGTGCTGTGGTGGCTGCTGCGAGTGATGCCGCCGCGGCCGCGGCGCATCGAATTCCCGCCGACGCGGCTCTTGTTCGACATCGCGCCGCGCGAAGAGACGCCCTCGCGTACGCCGTGGTGGCTGACCGCGCTGCGCCTTGCGGCCGCGGCGCTCCTGATCTTTGCCGCCGCAGGCCCTATACTCAATCCGAAGACGGGTCTCGCCGGCAGCACGGCCCCACTCCTCATCCTGCTCGACGACGACTGGGGCGCGGCCTCGAGCTGGGACACGCGGATCAAGGCCGCCGATGAGCTGATCGCCAATGCGGACAACGACCGGCGCGGCGTTGCGATCGCGCCGCTGTCCGAGCCTGCGCGCGACATCACCATCATGCCCTCCGGTGCCGCACGGGTCGCGCTGCAGCAGCTTGCGCCCCACCCCTACACGATCGACCGCAGTGAGGCGCTGCCGACAATCGCGCGCTTCCTGAAAGCCACCGGCGACTGCGAGATCGCCTGGCTATCCGATGGCGTCGATGCCGGCCGCGGCACCGACTTCGTCAGCGGACTGGCAAAAACCATCGGCGAGCGGACGCTGACCATTTTCGAGGGCGGAGCCCCGTCGCCGCTGGCGCTGACGGCGGCGGAAAACGCCGCCGCCAAGATGACAGTGAAGGTGCTGCGCACCGATGGCGGACTTGCAACCGGGGTCGTGCGCGCACTCGACGCGAAAAGCCTGCCGATAGCGGACGCGCGCTTCTCCTTCGCGGCCGGCAGCCGGGAGACCGAGGCGACCTTCGATCTTCCGGTCGAACTGCGCAATGACATCACCCGGCTCGAAGTCGCAGGCGAGCGGTCCGCCGGCGCCGTGCAGCTGCTCGACAAGAGATGGCGCCGCCGCGCGATCGGAATCGTCACCGCCTCCACCAGCGACACCGCGCAGCCGCTGCTCGCGCCGACCTTCTATCTCACCCGGGCCCTGGCGCCGTTCGCCGATATCCGGCTCGGCGAGCGCGTGGCGCCGCAGCAGGCGATCGGGCAGTTTCTCGACCAGAAACTGCCGATGATCGTGATGGCCGATGTCGGCACGCTCGCACCCGACATTCACGACCGGCTTGCCGCCTGGATCGACCAGGGCGGCGTGCTGGTTCGCTTTGCCGGCCCCCGGCTCGCGCAGGGCGATGACGATCTGGTGCCGGTCAAGCTGCGCCGTGGCGGGCGCACCCTCGGCGGCAGCCTGACCTGGGAGAAGCCGCAGCATCTCACCGCGTTCGCCGCCGACGGTCCGTTTGCCGGGCTCGCCATGCCGAAGGACATCACGGTGAGCCGTCAGGTGCTGGCCGAACCCGACGCCGTGCTTTCGACCAAGAGCTGGGCCTCGCTCGAGGACGGCACGCCGCTGGTCACCGGCGAACGCCGGGGCAAGGGCATGCTGGTGCTGTTCCACGTCTCGGCCGACATGCGCTGGTCGGATCTGCCGATGTCGGGCAGCTTCGTCGAGATGCTGCGGCGGATCGTCGACACCTCCGGCTACACGCCGAAACAGGGCGCGGGAGTTGCCGGCGAGGCCAAGGCCGAAACGGTGGCGCCGCTGCATACGCTCGACGGCTTCGGCGCCTTCGGACCGCCGCCCTCGACCGCCAAACCGCTCCCCGCCGACTTCAAGGATCACGCCACATTGGATCACCCGCCCGGATTCTATGGCCCTGCCGAGGGACCGCTCGCCGTGAACACGCTCGCGCCCGCCGATCGCATCGCGCCGCTCGACACCTCCGCAATTTCAGCGCGGCGCGCGAGCTACACCAACGCCGAACCGCGCGATCTCCGCGGCATCCTGCTGTCGGCCTCGCTGGCGCTGTTCCTGATCGACGCGATCGTGGTCGCCGTGCTCGGCGGCGGGCTCGCCGCGCTGGTCCGGCGACGCGCGGCACCGGCGGCGATCGTTTTCGCGCTGGTGCTCGGCAGCCTGCTCGCCATGCCCTCGCCGATCCGCGCCGATGAGGCCAGCGACGATTTCGCGATGCGTGCGGTGTCGCAGACGCGCCTCGCTTATGTCGTCACCGGCAACGCGGACGTGGATTCGATCGTGAAGGCGGGCATGGCAGGACTGACGCTGTATCTGGCGCAGCGCACGGCGCTCGAGGCCGGCGATCCCGTCGGTGTCGATCCCGCGCATGATGAGCTCGCGTTCTTCCCGCTGATCTACTGGCCGATCGTGCCCGGCGCACCAAAGCCGCCGCAGGACGCGATCAACCGCATCGACGCCTACATGAAACAGGGCGGCACAGTGCTATTCGACACCCGCGACGCCGTCGAGGCGGCGCCGGGCGACAACAGCGGCGCTCAAACACCAGGCATGCAGGCGCTGCGCGACATCCTCTCTTCGCTCGACATTCCGGAACTCGAGCCGGTGCCGCGCGAGCACGTGCTGACCAAAACCTTTTATCTCTTGCGTGATTTCCCGGGCCGCTTCGTCTCCGGGCAGACTTGGGTCGAGTCTCTGCCGCGCGAGGATGACGAGGAGGCTGCCGCACGGCCGGCGCGCGGCGGCGACGGCGTCTCGCCGATCATCATCTCTTCGAACGACCTGGCCGGCGCCTGGGCGATGCGGAGCGATGGCCAGTACATGCTGCCGCTGGTGCCCGGCGAGCCGAAGCAGCGCGACTATGCCTTCCGCGCCGGTGTCAACATCGTGATGTACACGCTGACCGGCAACTACAAGGCCGACCAGGTGCACGCGCCCGCCCTGATCGAGCGGCTGGGACAATGATGCGTGTGATGAGCTCAAGCGGCTCCCACAACTGCGCCGTCATGGCCGGGCTTGTCCCGGCCATCCACGTCTTGGCTTTGCGCAAGAAAGACGTGGATGCCCGGCACAAGGCCGGGCATGACGACATCGAGAGGTTCGCGCCATGAATTACGGCATTGCGTTCACGCCACTGGTTCCCCAGACCGTTCTCTGGCTCGCGCTGTCCGCCATCGTCGTTATCGCGGCGCTGCTCCTGATCGCCCGGTCGCGCGGCGCCTGGGTGCGCCTCGCGGCGCTGGCCCTCGTCGCGCTGGCGCTCGCCAATCCCTCCTTCACCCGCGAGGATCGCGAGCCGCTGTCCTCGGTAGCCGCCGTCGTCGTCGACAAGAGCCCGAGCCAGAATTTTGGCGACCGCACCAAGCAGACCGCGCAGGCGCGCGAAGCCCTCGTCGACTCCTTAAAGAAGATCAAGGGACTGGAAGTGCGCGTGGTCGAGGCCGGACAGGCCGACGGCGAAACCGACGGCACAAAGCTGTTCGGCGCGCTGTCCTCGGCGCTGTCGGATGTGCCGGTCGACCGCGTCGCCGGCGCATTTTTGATCACCGACGGACGCGTGCACGACATCCCGGCGAATGTAAGCGGCGTCGGCTTCCAGGCGCCAGTGCACGCGCTGATCACGGGCCAGAAGGACGAGCGTGACCGCCGCATCGCGATCACC
>Ga0213876_10001468_pt1 | contig 14686 bp, 11 predicted proteins | sample BarmaccomBMRX_R9_FD_160113 | JGI IMG/M metagenome (GOLD analysis project Ga0213876, IMG submission 160113) | Root-associated microbial communities from Barbacenia macrantha in rupestrian grasslands, the National Park of Serra do Cipo, Brazil - RX_R9 | ecosystem: Host-associated > Plants > Roots...
CAGCATCGTGGACCGCGCCGACACCGGGGAGGGCAAGGCGCCCGGCGACTTCCGGCTCCTCTGCACGCCGTCCAACCCGGGCGGCACGCCGGCCGCCCCCTTCACGGTCTCATTCATCCTCAGCGGTGTGAGAAGCCCGGTTGCGAATGGGGGAAATGCGTTGGATCGCTATACCCCGGCCTCGAGCGGCAGCGGCGATAACTTCGCGTTCACCCCGCGGGTGAATGACCCCAGCATCCTGGATTGTTCGGTGACCTTTACGGCCGCCGACATGCTCGCCGGTTACAAGGACATCGTGATCAACCCCAAACAGGACCTGCTCTACGAGGGTACTCAATCACTGACCTTTACGTTGTACCCGGCGGCCGACGGCCGCTTCCTCATTGCCGGCCAGGGGGCCGCTCAGAATCTGAGCCAGGTAAACCCGTTGGTCGTGCCGATGACGTTTACTGACGACGAAGTAAGTCCGGCGCAGGTGAAGATCAACGCGGTGATCGTTTCAGGCCACAGTTCCGATCCGTGGCAGATCGTCAATCCCGGGCTGAGCACCGGGGTGACGGTCAAGGGGGGGTTGGTGGCCCTGGGGCCCGTTTCTTCGTTCTCATCGTCGGGTTCGGCGGGGAGCGTTAAGCTGCAGGTGGATCCGAACCTGTTGGACGGCGGGGCGGTGCCGCCGATCATGCCGACGGTGATCGATGCGCGGGCCGCCCGGGTGACTTCTTCGACCATCGACCCGAACCTGACGAGCACCGGCTGGGTCAATGCGGCCGCCGGCCGGGGTCCGGCGACGGGAACCACCACGAACCCGAATCCGTGGAGCGCACCCACGCTTCTCCCTACGCCGGTGCCGGCCCCTGCAGCTACTCCGACGCCGGTACCTACACCCGCTTCGACTCCCGCGCCTACCCCTGCCTCGACGCCCGCGCCGACGCCGACACCGGCACCGGCTGCTGCCCCGGCGCCCACGCCGGCCCCAACAACCACACCTGCGGCACCGCCGGCGCCCACACCGGCTCCGACGGCCACTCCCACGCCGGCGGCTACATCAACGCCAACGCCTACTGCAAGGCCCACACCTGGTCCGACGTCGACGGCTACCCCAACGCCTACCCCAACGCCCACACCGGCGCCGGCCGTGACGATCGCGCCGATCGTCAGCAGCATTTACCAGGGTAGCGGCAGCACCCCGGCGTTCACCATCAGCCGCAGCAGCACCGGCCAAGCCCAAGTGGTGTTCGCCCAGGTCAGCGGCGCGGCCACCCTCGGCACCGACTACACCCTTGGCGGGCCTTGCCTGGTCCGGGGTAACCTTGTTCTGGTCTCTTTCGCCGCCGGGGACACTTCAGAGACCATCTCGATCACACCGACCAGCGGGCCGGCTCCTCCTCCGGCTCCCCCGGCCGGCGGGCCGGCTAGCCCCTCAAGCAAGGCCATCCAGTGGCAACTGGTCACCGACGGCAGCGTTCAAGGGGGCGCGTCGACCTACACGCTCGGCAACCCCTCCCAGGCTTCAATCACCCTGCAAGCCTTCTCGCCGACCGTGACGATCTCGGCGGTGGTGAGCAGCGTCAACCAGCTCAACGGCAGCACCGCGGCCTTCACCATCAGCCGCACCAGCGCCGGTCCGGCCCAAACCGTGTACGTGCAGGTCAGCGGTCCAGCCAACCTCGGGACCGACTACACCGCCAACGGTACCGGCACGGTCAGCAATAATCTCATCTCGATACCCTTCGCGGCGACCGATCTCTCGGAAACGGTAACGATCACGCCGGCTACGGGCACGATCAGCCCGGCGAACAAACCCATGCAGTGGAAGGTGGTTTCGAACGGGCCGGGCGTGCCTGCCAACGTCAACTACACGGTAGGCAACCCGAACCAGGCGACGGTGACGCTGCTGGCCTTCAACCCGAGCGTGAGCATTTCGGCCCTGGTGACCAATCTCAGCGAGATGGCGGGGGCGACCCCGGCCTTTCAGCTCACCCGCACTCAGATCGGCATGGCCCAGACGGTGTACGTGCAGGCGCAGGCGGGCGGCGCCAACGCCGCGCTGGGCACCGACTACACCGTTAACGGCCTGAGCACCGTCAGCGCCAACATCATTGCCGTACCTTTCGGTGTAAATGATGTTTCCGAGACGGTGACGATCGCGCCGACCAACGACCTGATGGCTCAGCCGAACGAAACCATCCAGTGGAAAGTGGTGAACGGCGGCCCCGGCGTTCCCGCCGGCCTGAATTACGCGGCGGGTAATCCCAACCAGGCCACGATCACCCTGCAAGCGTTCTACCCGACGGTGATCATCACCCCCCTGGTCACCAGCATTCTGCAAACCAGCGGCGCCACCCCGGCATTAACCGTCACGCGCAGCATGACCGGTAAAGCCCAGACGGTTTACCTGCAGACCAGCAGTCCGGCGGTGCTGGGCAGTGGCGGTGACTACACGGTTGCCGGCCTTTCGGTCGTCAGCACCAATGGCCACGGCAACGCGAATACGATCGCGGTACCGTTCGCCGCCGGCGACAGCTCCGAGACGGTGGTCATCGTACCGTCCATCAGCAGCGTGTTGAAACCACACCTAACCATCCAGTGGACCGTGGTCGCGGACAACTCCGTTACCGGCAACGCCGCTACCTACGCCGTAGGCAACCCGAACAGCGCTTCGGTGGCGTTGGTGGGGCTGTAAAATGCCACGAATGCCACAAGAGGAAGAATGCCACAAAAGAAGGCAGCATAGGGCCGCCGGGTGCGTGCGAGCGGGGCGACCGGTTCCAGCCCGCTATTTCTACACCGGATGGCCAGTTAATTTGATGGTGTGAAGGGCTAAAGGAACTTAGCCCAGGGTTTACCCCACTGCCATTTAGTTAAGGGCCGCTGGATGGGGGCGCTTTCGTCCCGGAGGGCCGGCTGAGGTTAGCCAGGGACTTCAGTCCCTGTGCTGTGAAGGCGTTGCCCAGGGGTTGCGTCCCGTCGGGACGCCCGAAAACGTGCGCCAAGAATGGGGCGTCAACGGTTGGGGGACATTCGGGTGTTTTGGCGCCGAGGCTCGCGCCGGGTTTGGCTGGCCGTTTGGGAGTCGGCACGCCACGGGGCAGCGTTTCAGGCGTCCCGACGGGACGCGATCTTTCTTAGATGCCCCGTCCAGGGACTGAAGTCCCTGGCTAACCTCAGCCGTCCCTGCGGGACGAAAGCATCCCCCTCGCTCTTAACTCAATGGCCGTGGGGTTTACCCTGGGAAACGGCCCTCTTCCTCGTCGGAGGCCTGAAGTGCCGGCAGAAGGTATCGCGCGCATTTTCTGACGCCCCTTCAGCAAATCCAACCCGGCGGGGCGGGTGTTTGTTGGGATGGGCGTACGGACGTGACGCCTTAGGAGGGCTCGATCGTGATTTGACGGTTACCCAGGGTAAACCCTGGGCTATGTTCTACCGGCCCGTTGGGCCTAAGACCGGTTCGACCAGCTACGGAGCATCCTCCGGCGCCGACACCCCCTGAGCCGGCATTCTACCGAGATAACTGCCTGAATGGTATAAGCTCAGCCGTTCCTGCGGGACCAAATCAATACCCGGCCTTGTATCCTTAACTATACCCCTTCTCAGGGTGGTTGAGCCGGTTTTAGCCCCGAAGGGGCGGCAGAACCTAGCCCAGGGTTTTACCCTGGGAAACGTTTCTCTTCCTCGTCCGAGGCCTGAAGGGCCGGCAGAAGCTGGTGTGGTATTTATAGAATTCATGCCTTCAGCCGGTTACAGCGCTGCCGATGAAGGGAGCTATGTCATGTGCAGGAACTCAGAGCGCCAGGCGCACCCGGGAGTGCCGCCTTCAGGCCGGCTGGAGTTTGATTGAAGTGGTGGTCACCACCGCCATCGTGGGGACGCTCGGGGTCGCCATCGTCATGAGCATGATTCCCCAGGTGACTTCGGCGAAACGGAACCAGTGCATGGCGAACCTCCAGATGATCGAATCGGCCAAGAACTCCTGGGTGGCCGACCACCCTGGCCAAACGATGCTGGTGCCCAGTTCGACCAACCCGGATCCGCTGGCCCAGTACATCCGCGGCGGCGTCGTTCCGCAGACTTGCCCGTCCAGCAACAGCAGTGGTTACAGCAGCGTGTACGACCCCACCCAACCGTGCACCTGCCCGTTCCACCAGCAGCAGGCCTACGCCACGCCTACACCTAGCCCCTGATTTCAGCCACCCGCTAACCTGAGCGTTCCTCTCTATGTCTTACCTTTTTGCAGGTTCAAGCCGATTTCACCGATCCGACCGCCACGCGACACCCGAGCCCGCGCCCGCGCCTGCGCCTGCGAGCTTTGCGGAGGAAGCGGAACAAGCGGCCGCGCTGAGCATCCTGGAAGGCGGCGAAGCCGACCCGCTCGCCCTGGCGCGCGATCCGCAGTTGCTCAACGACATCGATTTCGTCGTGCAGGAAGCGCTCCTGAAAAAGGCGAGCGATATCCTGGCGTCCTGCGGCAACCTTTTTTACCGGCTCGACGGTAAGATGGTTCCCCAGGGGCCGGCGCCGAGCCTGGTCGATTCAATCCTGCAACTTCGTCCTGACCTGATCCTGCGCCTCGCAGACGTTTCCGGTTCCGGCGCCGAAGATTTCGCGCTCGAAATTCGCGGCCGGCGTTTCCGTGTGAACGTCTACCGGGCACGGGGCACCTTGAACGCAGCGTTGAGGCCGGTGCCGATCGAGGCGCCGCCGGCGTCGGCGCTGGGTCTGGAGCAGCGTCTGCTGGACCGGGTCCTCCAGGCGAAGCAAGGCTTGATCCTGGTGACCGGGCCGACCGGAAGCGGCAAGTCCACCACGGTCAACTGCCTGGTGGATTATATCAACCAAAACCGCGCCTGCCATATCCTGACCGCGGAAGACCCGATCGAATTTGTCTATACGCCGAAGAAGGCGGCCATCGAGCAGCGCGAGGTCGGGGTGGATGTTAATAGCTTTGAGGAAGCGATTCGTTCCGCGATGCGTGAAAACCCGGACGTGATCGTCGTCGGCGAGATCCGCGACTACCCGACGCTGAAAGCCGGGCTGCAGGCGGCGGAAACGGGCCATTTGGTCTTCGGCACCCTGCACACGCGCCGGGTCGCTTCGACTATCAGCCGGGCCATTACCATCGCGCCGGGACCGGAGCGCGAGGACGTTCGCGGCGCGCTGGTTAACTCTTTGTTGATGGTTGTTTGCCAGTTGTTGCTCCCGCGTGCGAACGGGGGCCGGGTGGCCTGCCGGGAGATCATGGTGGCGAACGCAGCCATCCTGAACCTCATCCGGGAAAAGAATGAAGCCGCGATTCCGTCCGAACTCAGCCTTAACCGCAAGTCGCTCGGGACGATGGAGTATAACCAGGCCTTGAAGATCCTGCTCGAAGAGGGCGCGATCACGCAGACCACTTACGACGAGTACCACGACACCCAAAAATCGATCAAACATGCTTGATTTCGTCCGGCAGTACCCATTGAAGTATTACGCGCGCACCGTCTTCCGGCGCACGAAACCTGCTTTGGGCACTTTTCTCGCGCAACCGGAGCGCCTCTGTTGCGCATTTGCGGCCGGCGATGAGCTGGTGTTTAAAGATCATCTGGAGAAGCACACCGGGGCGCTCTCCCTGTCCGCTGCTCCAAAGAACGCGGCCAACTTTTTCAACGCCGCATTCAGCGGCCCGGAACGCCCGGGGGAGGCCCGCTGGGTGGTGTTGGTCGACACGCCCAACTTCGCCGCGGAAGTCATCAGCGCCGCGGCCAAACCGAATTTCCAGAACCTGGCCCAGATTAAAAAGCTGACGGATCCGCGCATGTTAATTGAATACCTCGACCCGCAAAGCGCCAAGCGCTACGTGTTCGAGGCAGTCGGCTTGGATCTACAACCGTTGACGGAGGAGAAACTGCCGAAAAGCTTTCTATACGTCGGGCTCGACCGGGAGATCCAGACCCGCATCGAAGCCTGGTTTAATGCCACCGGCCAGCATCTGTCGGCGATCGTGCCGATGCAGGTTGCGGCCCTGGCAGCCGTCCGGAACGTGTGTCCCCGGCCCGGTTTGCAGGTGGCGGCGACGCCGCACTCAACGACCATCGGCCTGTTCGACAAGCGCGGCCTGGTCGACTGCGCCTTTACCATGAGCCTGGGGGAGGGCGTGCCGCACGAAGACCTGGTCGGCGGCCTTCAAAACATGGTGTTGCAACACACCGAAGCCATGCAAACGGAGGATGGCGCGGCTGAACCTACACCCTTGGAGAGCTTTTTGTTCACCGCCGGTCTGACCGCCAGCCAGGCCGAGATGCACCGGAACCGATTGTTGAATGAAGGTTTGAGCATCAGCACGCTCGACGCAGACGAGTATGCCGACCCGCCTGCGGGCGTGCCGAGGGCGAAAACGCAAACGTTCGAAACGCGTCTGCTGAGTTGTTTTCTGACCCGCACGAAAGGGGGAACGCAAAAACCATGATCAAGGAGGGCCTTTTTGTCACCGAATCGACCCGGATCCGTCAGGCCTACCGGACGGAACCGTTTTACCGGCACACCTTTACCCTTCTGCTCGTCATCGGCGTCAGCCTCCTGGTGACGGCGGCGCTCTTTGCGACGTTAAAGGTCTGGGAAAACGGCCAGTCAGAGGAACAGAGCCGCCTGGCCTCGCAGGAATCCCAGTTGCGCCAGGACGAAGACAAACTGCGTCCGACCCAGGGCCGCATCGAAGCGCTGGCCGCTTTGCGGAACCGGATTGAGAAGCGGACGCCGGCTGCGCGGATGCTGGCGGCGGTCGAGGCCGCCCTGGCCAAATGCCCGAACATTTGCTTACACCAGGTTCAGCTGGAGAGCGCTTCGGACGAAAAGAATCCCGCGGACATCGACCGCTGGAGCCTGATGATTCAGGCCTTTACCCGCATTCCGGAGCGCCAGGTAATCTCGGATTTCCGGGAGGCGCTGGGCCGGGAGCTCGGCCAGGCCTCGGTGGTCATTTCGGAACAACCTAACTTTGCTCTCGCGCAACCGCAGTTCAGCCTGCAGGTGCAGTATCCACGATGAACCGTCCACAGACTCCCTTTGCCGTTCTGGCGTTGATCACGCTGGTAATCCTGTTTTTTGAATTCCAGGTCGTCCGCGGCCAGTTTGGCGCCCTGACGTCGGCGCGGACCGGCAACGCGGCCAAGCAGGAAGAATTGGACCGCCGGACGGCCCGGCTCAAAGCCATGAAAGCCGATATGCCGTTCTACCAGGAAGCCTTTGAACAACTTCTGGACGCCTACACGGATGCACCGCTTGACCCGAGCCAGTTCGGCGCGCTCTACGACTTGAACCCCACCATCAAGGTGCACGAGAATGCCAAGCAGCGGCCCGGCCTGCAGCCGGTGTCCAACCGCCCGGGCGCGGGCCGGTTGGGTAATCAGGCCGTCCAGACGACCTGGAGTTACGATCTCACCAGCACCTCCGTCGAGTTTCACCGCTTTCTGCCGGCCCTGGCTGAAACTGAGAACAACCTGCCGTTGCTCCGTTTCACCAAGCTGACGATAACGAGTCCCAAAGAACCGTTCTACATGGAAGCGATTCCGCTTAACATCACGGCAACCATGACCACGCTCCGCAGCGGAGCCGCCGCGGCGAACAAATGACCATGCGACCCGGTAAGAAACATATTTTATGCGCGTGCCTGGCATCGGCCGCCGGCGCCGCCCCGCTCGCCGGCCCCGGCGGATCGGCCCACGCTGAGGCCATTGACCCAGGGCGGCGCCAAGGCATGGCCGTTTCGGCTCCCGCCGGCGCCAGCCGGATACAGGATCATTTCAGGCGGCTGCGTATCCCGGTGTTTCAACCGTTCGACTACAAACCGGCGCAGCGGGACCCGTTCCTGGATCCGTCGGTGCAGGTGACCTTGCTGGGAGCGAAGAAGCAGGAGTTCGCCGCCCGGCCCAAGCCGATCGAGGAATACCTCCACGAATTGGGTGATCTCGCCAAGCGGCAGTACGCGATCCAGGGGATCGCCTATGACCCGGATTCGCCGATGGCGTTGTTAGGCGACAAAGCGCATCAGGTTGGCGACAAGCTTATGCTGAAGCTGGGCAGCCAGGGCGGCGTGCCCGTCTCAAACCCGCCGGCCTCGTCCGGAGGGCCACCCGTCGCGGGCGAGCAGAACCTGATGTCGCGCCTCTACGCGACGGCCCGGTTTTACGCCCTGGGCATCGAAGATGACCTGCGCTCCGGAGACCTCCAGCTGACCGTGAAACGCATAACCCCCGACTCCGTCGTTCTACGAGTGCCCGGCTGCGAGCGGGAGTTAACCCTCACTTACGAAAAAGATCTTAAAACGGTAACTACCATCTACGCCTCAACTTACGGGTCAGGGGGAAAAGGCAAGGTGCAAACGACCTCGACGACCAAATAGGGCTGAGAGTACCCCGACCCGCCTGCCCACCATGCTAAACCGGCTTACGCCGACTTCTTCCTCACCATGTCTCTCCGACCTTTCATCCTGCTGGCGGCCACGGTCCTGACCACGGCCGGGCTCCCTAAACTTTCCTACGCTCAGGATGCGGCCAACCCGGCGATTCCCCCCGGACCGTCGCCGCAAACCTCACCGGTGCAGCCGGGCGGGCAGCAGCCGCCGTTGTTGCCGCCGGGTCCGCTCCCTCTACCTGAAGAAGAAAGACCGGCCAACGGGACCCAGGCGGGTCCGAATACGCCGCGCCATTACAGCTTCGAAGAGGCCAGCATTTCCCGTGTTTTCCGGCTTTTGGCCAAGCAGGCGGGCATCGATTACATAGAGCCGCCGATCGATCCGAACGAAAAGATTTCGTTCGAGTTATCGAACGTGACCCCGTTGCAGGCGTTCGAAATCCTGGCGGAGCGGCGCGGGTTCCGCGTGGTGCAGAACAACGGCATTTACGAGCTGGTCCGTGATGACCTCAGGAATCCCAACCGGGATACGGTGTACGTCACCAAGACCTATCAACTGCATAACGTCGATGCACACCTGATTGTGGAAGGGGTGGCAAATCTCCTGGGCATGAAGGTCGAGAGTCCTCAAGGTTCCACCAAAGGTTATCCGAGTTCCAGCGGAGGCGGCGGTTCGTCGAGCCTGGGCGCATCGAGCGGCATGAATGGCGGGAGCACTGGCGCGAGTAGCGGAACTCTGGGAGGGAGTAGCGGAACCCTGGGAGGGAGCAGTGGGGGTTCCACTATCAATACGTCGTCTCTTTCCCAGGGATCCTCGGCGATGAGCAATTTCCCAAGCGGCTTTCCGCTGGCCGCCGCGGTTGCGACGGAACAAGGCAAGGGCTCGCGGGGGGTGGGACGAGACGACGACGACGATGCGAAGTCCTTTATGTTCACGGATCGGGGCAACGTTCTGGTGATACGGACGACCCAGGAGAATCAGCGCCTGGTGGCGTCTTACCTGCGCCGTGTTGACCGGATGGACGATGCGATTGTCGTGGAAGTAAAAGTTCTCTCAATCAGCGCGAACAAATCGAAGGACATCGGCGCGGATTGGGGCCTCTTCTTCGGCCGGGACGCTTCCGGCAACCCGCTGTTCAGTCTGAATTTAGGTGCTGACCAGAACGGCGGCAACCCGGTGTCCAACGCAGGCGGTAACGCCGGCGTCAACGGCAGCGGGTTCCCGCAGAACACTTCCGTGTTCGGCAACCTTGCGAGCGGGATTGTCGGCGGGTTCACCTACTCCAGCTTTGGTTACTTCCTTAAAGACATCCAGGTGGCGGGCCGCATTGCGTTCCTGAAGCAGAACAACCGCTTGTATGACATCAGCCAGCCAACGGTGATTACCAAGAGCGGGGTGCCGGTCACGATCTCGTCGGTGACGAATGAACCTATCCAGAGCTATACAAATGTCGGGACGGCCGTCTCCAACGGGTCAACGGTCAGTAATAATCTTACCACCGGCGTCCAGGAATTCCAGTATGGCATTCAGCTTCATGTCCTGGCTACGGAGTTGCCGAACGGCTACGTCGATATGACGCTCTCACCCTCGATATCAACCAAAATCGGCACGACGGTCAGCGGCGGGCAAACCTTGCCTATCATCCAGGCCAACGACACCACCACCAATGTGACGGTGCCGCCGGGCCGGACCGTAGCGCTCGGGGGCGTCCTGGCACTGAATGAACAACGCGACCTCCGCGAGGTGCCGGGCCTGAGCAGGATCCCGCTGATCGGCAAGTACCTGTTCAGCCGGAACGCCAGGAGCCTGATACGCACGAATCTCATCATCCTGGTTACGCCCCGCATCATCAAACCCGGCAACGGGCCGTTGGTAACCGGCGGGTGCGATGAGCAGCACGCGCTCGAACTGACCGAAGCGTTCGGATCGAAGATCGTCGCCGGTAGAGAAAAGAAGGGTGTCAAGCGGGCGCCCAGCGCTGACCCGGCCGATCCCCGTGACCCGTATGAGCTGGAATGCCTGGAGCAGCACTCCACTGATAACTGCACCCCGGCCTACGAAGGCAAGGAAGTCGTGCTGCCTCCTACCACGCCGTACTCAAAGTAACGGGCGGCCATGAAGGGAACATGCCGGAAATATGGCCGCCGCGCACCGTGCCCTCGCGCGGCGGCGGGTTTCTCCCTGGTCGAGATCGTCGTTTCCACGGCGATAATGGCGATCCTGGCGACCGCGCTCGGCTCCCTGCTGAGCGCGACGACTTACCAGTCGGCCAAAGCGCTCGTCGACCAGAGAGTCAACACCCTGATCACCCGTGAAATCAACTTCTTCAGATCGGTGTCTTACAATGACCTGACGAGCACCGGACTGACCGATGAATCGGGCAACGGTCCCATGAGTTGGCAGCAGCAGACGTCGTCGGATCCGCAGGTGCAGGTCTACGTTTCGCAGGAGGGAGCGGACGGGAATTCCTATCTTCTTACGATCGAGGATCAAACCGGAACGACGGATCCGGAAAAATGCAGGTACCATTACGTGATCACGCGCAAGCTCACCCTCAATAGCGACGACCCCAATAATCCCTACAAGATGGTCGATCTGTCGCTAGACTGGTGGGGGCCGAATCCCAATTACCAGAACTACATGGTGCAAACGCAGTATCCGGTCGACTCCAGTGGGGACTGGCAAAACGATCCGAACGCGGTCCATCAAACCATTACCGTCAACACCATTTATCGGTACCCGTAAAATGCAACCCTGGAAGATCCGTCGCAGGCTTGGCTTCACGTTGCTGGAGACGCTCGTCTGCACGACGTTGATAGCCCTTCTCTGGGCCGGAGCGATACAGATAATCTCCACGTTTTACCGGTACCGGCTGGCAGATGGGATCACCAGTTCGCTCCTTTCACAATCGGCACGGGTCCAAGCGGAGTTTCAATATTTCTGTGAAAACGCCACCTCGATCCAGATGTCCACAAGCCAAGCGGGGCGAGCGACGCCTTTACCGTCCGGAAACTATTTTGAAGCCACTTTTACGGCTCAGAGTAACGCCGATTCAAGCACGAACAACACGCTCACCCGTGGGCTTGAGTACGACTCGGTTCATGGTGCTTGGCTGGAATGGTACTATGACAACCACGGCCAGCCGCTTGGACCGCCAGTGACGCTTTGCATGAACTATGTTAGGTATCAAGGAACCGATCAGTGCGTCTTCGGGTTTCGCAACCACGTGCCTTACATGGAGTATCGTGTGCTGCTCCCCAACAACACCGCATCCGGGACGATCGCAAAATCCGGAGTGGCTGATGCGTCGGGAAGCTCCTACCAGCAATATTTCGACGTTACGGCGTACGCCAAACCGCTATATATGAAGTGAGATGATGAACCGTACGCATATCGTCCGTTCGCGACACGAGAAAGGCTGGGCCCTGGTGGTGGTCCTGGTAACCTCGGTCGTCTGTATCTCCATCGCCATGGCGCTGGTCGCTAATCGCCAACAAGCGTTGAAACTGGCGGGCCGGCAGCAACAAGATCAACTCGCAACCCTCGAGTCCCGAATTGAATCCGATCATGTCAAGGGAGCGATTACCCAGGTGGTCAAGCAGCAAACCGGGGGTGTCAGCACGGTTGCAGGTCTGTATAATTCCAGCGGAATTAGTTCGGCCCTCTCCCAGGCCAGTGGCGATGGCAGCACAATGACCGATTCCAATGGTAACACCACGCCAACCTACCAGATTAACGCCCAATCGTCCGGCTCAGTGATCTCACCAGTCTGGCAGTACACGCCGCAGAACGCGAGTTTGTTCAGCACTCCTCTCACGGCCGATGCCGGTACCGTTGACTCCACTGACCCGCTCCAGGGGGTTCAATCTGCGAGCCTGGTTGGCGCTCTGCCGGTAGAAACGCAGGCCACTCCTACAAGCAGCGTCACCAACTACGTGGGCCAGTCGACGTCAACCAGCTACGTTTTCCGCGACGTTCCACTCAGCATCTATTCGCTTTATGGGACGGGCTCCTCGTCCGTCTCGGCTGATCAACTCGCCACCGGCGATGCCGGACGCGTTTATGTGAACGGCAACCTGACGGTTAACGGTCAGGTCAACGCGAGCCGGCCGTTAACCGCTCAGCGAGGGATTCAAATGGCCGACAACAGTGCAGCGCTCACGGTCGATCAGTCGCTGGTTCCCAGTGCGACCGGCACCGCGACGCCGCCGGCAGCGGAACAGCTTACCTCGACGGGAAACACGCAGGACCAGCAGCAAATGACCGGGGGTGAACAGATCCTCACCACCGGTGACCAAGCCCGGAGTGTCCAGGTCCTGCCCACCAATAACTTCGGCAGCACGGCCGATTCCACCCTGCCGCAGCTCGGCGGCCAGTGTGAGTTCCAGGTCAGCTACACGCCCCCGGCAAGTGACGGATCCACCCCCGGCCAGGCGCAAGTGAGCCAGCAGGCTAGCGATCCGAATTTTCCGCTCTCCACGCTCATAAACCAGATCACCCAGGATTCTAATACGATGAACGGGCCATGGGATAATCCCACCCTGAACCTGCCGCAACCGCCCGGATATATGGCGGCGTTGACGGCGAATGGAACCCGCCTGATGAACGCGTCGGGTACGGCGCAAAAGCAGTTCGTCGTGATTGATTACTCGGAATTTGCGGCGTTAACTCCCAGCGCGCAGAGCCAGACTTTCTACGTGCAGGGAGACCCGAACAATCAGGCGGTGTTGATCCGCGGCGGGGTTGACAGCAGCGGCAACGGCCTGGTGACGGCCGGATTCTCCGTGGTGACCAACCTCGATATCTACGTGCACCAAGGGCTCGCCCCTTCTAGCAGCACGGCGGCGATCTCGCTGATCACTTCGGGCACGGTGTACGCGGCACCGTAGGGGAGAATGCCACAAATGCCACAAGCGGAAAAATGCCACAAATGAAGGAGGCGCCGGGTCGAGTTCGGAGTTCGGGGTTCGGAGTTCGGAGCGGAAGAGAATGGCATAAATGCCACAAATGAAGGAGGCGAGTGCCGGGTGGCATGCGGAGTTCGGGGCGTCATCCTGAGGGCTGGATAAGGGTATTAACCTAAGTTCCGGAACAGCGAAGCAATTCCCCTCGGGAAACCGGAAAATTCCGAACTTTTCGGGCTACAAAGCGGCTTCTTCTACGCGAGATCCGGAGAAGTTTACAGAAATTATCGATCCCGAACAAGGCGATTTTACGTGCCAGCAAGACGAAAAAGGGACGGTACTTGCTACATTTTCCGTGCAATTTGCATGTTTCTCGAGGGAGAGCGGACTTTTCTTCCAGGAAGTCAGGTTAAGTTCCGGGTTCGGGTATCGTTTTCTCCGTGCCTGCGTGGCCCGCGAAAGATTGAACCCGGTTCCAGGACGCCTCCGAACGCCGAACTCCAAACCCCGAACTCCGAACGCTTTCCCTCATCCCTCCCGGGAGGAGGAGCGCCGCACCAGGGACCGGATACGGGCGGCCACGGTCAGATTGCCCGCGCGCTCGAACCTGTCGGCGACGCGCTTGGACCATTCCAGGACCTGTTCGTTGTCACCACGCAAGGCCGCTTCGATTAAAGAGCAGACGCCATGCCCCAAGGCCTTTTCGAGATCAATGGAGCTTTTATCGTTGTCGGGACTCACAGGGTGTAACTGGTAACGGGTAACTCGTAGCGGGTGACGGGTAAAGCGGAAAAGCGATCCACAGATTGACACGGATTCAGGGGACACTCACGATGCCATCTGCCTCTCTCCACTTGTGCCATTTTTCCGCTTGTGGCATTCGTGGCATTTTCTGCCGCACCCGTTACGAGTTACCAGTTACTAGCTACCCGCAACTCCTTGCCGGTACATTTCGCGGAACGGGTGTTCGTCGACCAGGTTGGGCTCGATTCCACCGAAGCGGGTGCCGTCGTAAATCTGGATGCCCATGTAGAAGTAGAGGGGTACGATCGGCGTGCCCTGGTTGAGCAACAGGGTTTCGGCTTTTTGGAAAATGGCGCTGCGTTTTTGCTCATCCGGTTCGCGGGCGGCATCGGCGATCAATTGGTCGTATTCGGTAGAACTCCACCCGGTACGATTATTGCCGCCGTTGGTCAGGAAACAGTCGAGGAACGTGTTGGGATCATCGTAATCGCCGACCCAGCTCGAGCGGCAGAAATCGTAATCGAGTTTGCTCATCGAATTGAGGTAGACCTTCCATTCCTGCTTCTGCAATTCGACCCGGATCCCGAGTTCCCGGGTGAGCATGCTCTGGATCTCGACGGCAATGTCTTCGTTCAATTTACGGCTATCGAAA
>Ga0213876_10001469_pt1 | contig 14685 bp, 4 predicted proteins | sample BarmaccomBMRX_R9_FD_160113 | JGI IMG/M metagenome (GOLD analysis project Ga0213876, IMG submission 160113) | Root-associated microbial communities from Barbacenia macrantha in rupestrian grasslands, the National Park of Serra do Cipo, Brazil - RX_R9 | ecosystem: Host-associated > Plants > Roots...
AGCGTACCCGGAACACTTACCGGATAGATGATCACCTGCACGGTATCTTTCGAATCTGCACAAACCCCATTTGAAACAGTCCACACGAACTGGTAAGTACCTACTGTCAATCCGTTCACTGTAGTGCCTGCACTTGCTGCATTGGTGAATGTGACAGCAGTAGGATTACCTGCAACAGCAGTCCAGGTTCCTGTACCCGAAGTGGGTGTATTGGCAGCCATGGTAGCGGAGCTAACATTACAGAGTTGCTGATCAACCCCTGCATTGGCCGGAGTTACAGGCTGCAGCACCGTGATGGTTGCATTGTTGCTATAGAGTGAAGCGCAGCTGCCGCTCTGCACCGCAGCCCGGTAAAGGGTAGTTGCATTGAGATTGTTATAACTGAGCGATGTGGTGGTATTGGCAATATTGTTCCAGGTGGTTCCATTATCTGTTGAGGATTCCCAGCGCAGGATGGTGCCTGTATATCCCGCCAGGTTAAGTGTACCGCTATTGGAAGTGGCGCAGACCGTAGCATTGGCTGCCACCGTACCGGGCACCGTGGCCGGAGAAACCACTACCTGCATGGTATCTTTCGAATCGGTACAGATACCATTGGAGATGGTCCACACAAACTGGTAAGTGCCGGCAGTAAGTCCTGTTACGGTAGTAGCAGGATTGGCGGCATTGGTAAACGTTACCGCTGTAGGGTTACCTGCAACTGCCGTCCAGGTACCTGTTCCTGAAGCAGGGGTATTGCCCGCCATGGTTGCTGATGTCACATTGCAAAGTGCCTGATCGGCCCCTGCATTGGCAGTGGTCACGGCCTGCAGTACGGTAATGCTTACGATATTGGAATAGAGTGCAGGACAAATGGCATTCTGCACATAAGCCCTGTATTTGGTAGAAGCGCTGAGGTTATTGTAGTTCTGCGCAGCAGTGGGATTGGCGATATTGTTCCAGGTAGTACCGTTATCGGTAGAAGATTCCCAGCGCAGGATATTGGTGAGGTACCCGGTTAGACTAAGCGTGCCGCTGTTGGCAGTAGCGCAGACAGTAGCATTTGCAGAGAGCGTGCCCGGAACACTTACCGGATAAACGATCACCTGCACAGTATCTTTCGAATCTGCACAAACGCCATTTGAAACCGTCCACACGAACTGGTAAGTACCTACTGTCAATCCGTTCACTGTAGTGGCTGCACTTGCTGCATTGGTGAATGTAACAGCAGTAGGATTGCCTGCAACAGCAGTCCATGTTCCTGTTCCTGAACTGGGTGTATTGGCAGCCATGGTAGCGGAGCTAACATTACACAACTGCTGATCGGGCCCGGCATTGGCGGCTGATACGGCCTGTAGTACCGTAACCGTGGCAATATTCGAATACACGATCGTGCAATTGCCGCTCTGTACCGCAACACGGTATTTCGTGGTGGTGCTGAGATTGGTATAATTCTGCGAAGCGCTGGTATTGGCGATATTGTTCCAGCTGCTTCCATTATCGGTAGAAAATTCCCAGCGAACGATATTGCCCGAATAGCCGCCGAGGGTGAGCGTGCCGCTGTTGGATCCGGCGCATACGGTAGCATTGGCGGTAACCGTGCCCGGCACAGCTGCCGGGTACACGATCACCTGTATTGAATCTTTTGAATCGGCACAGATCCCGTTTGAAACTGTCCACTCAAACTGATAAGTGCCGGGAACCAGGCCGTTCACTGTTGTGGAGGCACTGGCTGCGTTGGTAAATGTTACCGCTGTTGGATTACCGGCCACAGCAGCCCAATGCCCCGTACCCGAAACAGGCGTATTCGCAGCCATGGTAGCCGATGTTACGTTGCAAAGCGCCTGGTCCGTTCCTGCATTGGCAACGGTTACCGCCTGCAGCACAGTTATCGTAACGTTATTCGTATAAGCGCTGCTGCAGGCCCCGCTCTGCACCAGCGCGCGGTAAATAGTGGTAGCAACAAGATTCGAGTAGCTGAGTGCATTTGTGGTATTGGCGATATTGCTCCAGGTGGTACCGTTATCGGTAGAAGATTCCCAACGCAGCACCGATCCGGTATTGCCGCTCAGGTTCAAGGTGCCGCTGTTACCGCCGGCACACACCGTAGCAGTGCCGTTGACACTGCCTGGCACAGTAACGGGCGTTACCGCGATGGTAGCATTGTTCGAATTCAAAGCGCCGCAGACGCCATTCTGCACCACAGCACGGAATAAAGTGGTGGCTGTAAGATTAGTGTAGGAATAAGCTGTAGTAGTATTGGCGATATTATTCCAGGTAGAGCCGTTGTTCGTTGAAGATTCCCAGCGAATGATATTGCCGGTATTGCCAGACAGATTAAGCGTACCGCTGTTGCTCGCCGAACAAACCGTGGCATCGGCAGAAACAATACCAGCTACGGTAGCGCCATTTACGGTAATGGTGGCCGGCGTAGCATTGGTCACCGCACAATTTCCATTCTGTACCACCGCGCGGAATAAAGTTGTCGTCGCGAGATTGCTGAACGAATAGCTGCTGGTGGTATTGTTGATCACCGTAGGCCAGCTGCTGCCGCCATCGGTAGAAGATTCCCATCGCAGGATGCTTCCGGTATAGCCCCCCAGGTTCAATGTGCCGCTGTTGGTGCCTGCGCAAACAGCGCTGCTGGTCGTAACACTTCCCGCAACCGTATTCGAATTGTTCACCAGCTTCACGGTATCGCGGGAAGCTGCGCAGGAGCCATTGGTCACTGTCCATTGCAACAGGTAAGTTCCGGGCACCAGCCCCGTTACGCCGCTGGTTACGGAGTTCGCGTTGGTGAAACTCACAGCTGAGGGCCCGGAAACAAAAGTCCAGGTGCCGCTGCCGCTTGTAGGGAGACTTGCAGCCAGCACCGTACTCGATGCATTACATACTGCAAGGTCAACGCCCGCATTGGCGGCGGAAGGCAATGCATAAACCAGCACATCGGTTGAGTCGGTCTTGACGCAACTGCTGGTAGAAGTGGAAGTGATATAATAACGCACAGTTGCGTTCACCGCTGCAGGGTTGCTCAGCGTATTCGTGATGGAATTGGTTGCGGTAGCAGAAGACTGAGTTGAATTGCCGCTGGCCGACCCGGAAACCACCGCCGATGTCCAGGTATACAACGACCCGCTCAGCGAACTGGTGAACTGGATATTCGTGGCCGAGCCGGTACAGATCGCCGGCGCATTATTGGTGATGGTGATCCCCGGTTTCGGTTTTACCGTAACGGTGCGGGTAAACGGTGTGCCGGTACAGGTCTTGTTGCTCGGCGTAAACGTAAGCGGTGTGATCGTATACACTACTACCGCATCGACCGTATTGGATGGATTCACCAGCGAGTCGGTGATATTGCCCGTTCCCGTAGCGCTGTTGCCGGAGGCTGAACCGGATGATACGGCCGACGACCACGAAAAAGTACTGCCCGGTATCGCCGACACCGGGGTAAAATTCAAAGCCTGGTTGGAACAGATGGTCTGGGTAGAATTGCTTGCCGTATTATCGGGATAGATCCGCAATATCATCGAATCCTTGGCCACACTCGATCCGCAGTTGCCGTTGGCATTAAAGGTTGAAGAGCCGGAGAGGTATAACTTGATGGTGCCCGCAACTTTGTCCGCAGCACTCGGCGTATATGTTGTATTAAGCGTATTGGCAGGAGAAAAACTGCCCGTGCCCGAACTTGTCCAGGCGAAACTGTTGGTCACCGCAGATGCTGTAGCGCTTATGCTGATCGGCCCTGTATTAAAACACACCGTGGTATCCTTCGAACCCTGGATGGTATCTGCCGCCACCACGTTCTTGTACACCATCTGCGTGTCGCTGCAGGTAAATCCGCCGCTGGTGAACTGAACGATGGTCTTATAGGAATAGCCGGTCTGGAACTGCATGTTCGGATACTGCGAACTTGCCGATGAAGATCCCTGGAAACTGAAAGGCCCGCCGCTGACGATCCAGTTATAGGTATTGCCCGCATTGCTGTTGCTGTAGGTAACGCCATAAAAAAGATCCGTCGCATCGAAATGCAGTACGCCGTTGTTACACTCGATCACATCGCTGTGCAGCGCTACACTGATACCGGTAATGGTCGTTGTAACCGAATTGGAGCAGGTACCGTTCGTAACTGTATAGGAGATCAATGCGCTGCCCCCTGTTTTGATCGTTACAGTACCCGATGAATTAACGGAGGCTACCGCAGGATTACTGCTGTTCCAGGTACCGCCGGGTGTGGCATTACTCAGGTTGATCACGGTACCAACACATCCGCCCGTACTGCCGCCCGAAATGGCCGTAACCACAGGCGTCTGGTTAACCGTTACCGCCGTGGTAGCAGTTGCTGAACAACCCTTGCTATCTGTTACCGTATAAGAATAGGTTCCCGTAGCGGCTGTTGTTGTATTTGCGATAGACGGATTCTGCGTGGTGGACGAAAAACTGTTGGGACCGGACCATGCGTGTGTATACGGCGTGGTGCCGCCAGACGGTATTGCGGTAAGACTTAGTGAATTACCGGAGCACAGCGGTGAACTGCTGCTGACGGTAGCGGCCGGCGACGGATTAACTGTAAGCGTGATCGAGTTCGAAGCCGTGATACAGGTATTGCTCGATAAGCTCGATACATCAGGCCCCACCACTACGCGGTACATCGCTCCATCGGCAATAACAGCGCTGGCAATAGGATAACTGGCAGCGCTTGTTCCGGGTGTGCCGATATTGCTCCAGTTGGTACCGCCATCCGTGCTTTTCTGCCACTGGTATGCAGGATTCGTATACGGACTGTTCACCAGGCTGCAGCTCATGGTGGTGGATGTTCCTGCGCAAATGGTTGAAGAAGTGCTCAGCGCCGCAGTGGCAGTGGGTGTACAGGCCGAGAACAGGATATCGTCCAGCGCCAGATCATTACCGCACTGTGGCTGGCCGCCATAATAATCCTTCATTTCAAGGATCAGTGAAGTAGTACCCGAAGGAAGAGAGAACTGGAAACCGTATTGCTTCCAGTTTGGCGATACAACCCTGTTGGTAGTCAAGGGCAGGGTATCGGTGGTATAGGTAGCGAGAATAGTACCCGATGTGTTTTTGATGTTGAATGTTACTTTAGGCCATACCAGCCCCGAACCGCAGATCGATTTTGTATTTGAGATCGTATTCACATTCGCCAGCCAGGCAGAAAAGCTGTAAACAGAACCCGGACAAAGATTATCTACCTGCTGATAGAAAAAAGTGGAAGCGCCGGTGCCCGCATTTACCAGGAACATATTGCCATTGGTATTGCCGGTATGGTCGCCGCCCTTTGCCCAATCGGTATTGGATGAATTCTGTACCAGCGGGGTAACCATGTACTGCCCATCCTGCAGCGATGAGCTTCCGTTGAATGTGTAATTGGTAACGAAGCCGGAGGGAACGGTGTTCTTTTTGGAGGAAGTTGTACTGGTCCCGAAAGTCTGCGTGTACACCGGCGCCAGCGCACTGCTTGAACAAACGCCCTGGCCTTTCAGCTGGAAACATGCGCCGACAAAGCACACGAACAGATAGAAATATCTGCGGGGGGACCTCATGGATATTGGATATTTGACCTCGGCAGAACACTTCCTGGAAAGCAATTCAGCCTTGGTTAACTAAATGTAGGGTGAAAAAATAACCTCTAAAGCAGCGGTCGCAAAATTCCGTGTAAACACCGGAAATGCGCATTAGGATTTGGAAATCTTTTGTCAATTCTTAGAGGAGGAGCGTTGTCCAATTTTATTGTTTTCTTTGTAGTGTTTAATCTATTAATTGTTTTTATGTGGTATAAAGCGGGCCGGTTCATATTAAAGCAGCGATTGGTTTTGTTAATAGGGTTGTTTTTGGTCACAATTTTCATGGCATGGGAAGGTTCCAGGGTGCAATTGAGCTACGATTTTACCCGCGCGGTGCCGGTCGACAATCCCAAATACATCGAGTACCAGGCCTTCCTCAAAAAGTTCGGGGCCGATAATAATACCATGGTTGCGGGCATCGAAACCGATAAATTTTATTCGCTCAAAACATTCAACGCGGTAGCCGAACTTCATAACCGCCTCAAACAGGTGATAGGCGTAACGGAAGTGCTAAGCATACCCGAAGCGGTAAACCTGAAAAAAGATTCTGCCGCGCAGCGCCTGGTGCCGGTTAAAATATTTCAGTATCCATATACATCCCAGACCGCGCTGGACAGCGCAAGACATGTTTTCGAAAACCTTCCGTTCTATCGCGGCCTTCTGTATAACCCCAAATCCCAAACGCCAGACGCCGAACCGGCCTACCTTCTGGGCATCAGCGTAAACAAAGACACTATTAACAGCAAGAGCCGCACCCGTCTTATCAACGATATCATGCGCGAGATAAACGCGTTTCAAAGCAAATACGGCGGAAAAGTATATGCAAGCGGATTGCCCTTTATCCGCACTACCATGAGTAATCGGATCAAGGATGAAATGAACTGGTTCCTGATCGGGTCACTGGTACTTTCTGCGATTACGCTGCTGCTTTTTTTCCGCTCTTTCAGTGCCATGCTCATGAGTCTGGCGGTAGTGGGTATGGGTGTGATCTGGAGCCTCGGTACGCTCGTACTGTTCGGGTATAAGATCACATTGCTCACTGCACTGATACCGCCGCTGGTAGTGGTGATCGGCGTACCCAACTGCATTTATTTCCTCAATAAATATCATAGCAGCTATCGTGAAACAGGCGATAAGCATAAAGCGCTGGTCAATATGGTAGGAAGGATGGGCATTGTTACCCTGTTCTGCAATATCGCTGCCGCCATCGGTTTTGCCGTTTTCGCCTTAACCCGCAGTGATCTGCTGCGCGAGTTCGGCGCAGTGGCCGGTCTCAATATCATGGCGCTGTTCGTGATCTCGCTGGTATTCATCCCGCCTGTGCTGAGTTATCTGCCCGCACCGAAATCCAGGCAAACACGCTATCTCGACAATAAAGTACTCGAGAAAATACTTGTGCGGATCGAAAGATGGGCTTTCGTCCGCGCACGCTGGGTGTTCGGCATCACCGTAGTGCTTACCGCGATGGCCGTGGTCGGCATTTTCCGGCTGAAAAGCGAGGGTTTTATTGTGGATGATCTGCCCAAGACCGATCGTATCTACACAGATCTGAAATGGTTCGAAAAGAATTTCGGCGGCGTGATGCCGCTCGAGATCGTGGTCGATACTAAAAAGAGAAAAGGTATTTTCCGCAGCGCACCCATTGGTAAAATAGATGAGCTCTCGGCCTATATCGACTCCAATGCCGCTACGGCCCGGCCGCTCTCCTTCGTGGAAGGATTGAAATTTGCAAAGCAGGCTTATTTCGATGGAGACAGCCTCAGCTATGCCGTACCCTATGATGCAGACCTGCTGTTCATGGCGCCCTATCTTCAGTCTAGAGGCGATACAACGGCGGCAAAAAAAGGATTCGCGAAGCTGATGAATAATTTTATGGACAGCAACCAGCAGGTGGCCCGGATCAGTGTGAACATGAAAGACGTGGGCAGCGCCCAATTGCCTTTATTGCTCGCCGACTTTGAGAAGAAAGCGCATGAGATCTTCGATACTGCTTCTTACCATATCAGTCTCACCGGCAGCAGCGTCAGTTTCCTGGAAGGATCGGGTTTTATTATCAAGGGATTAAAAGAAAGTATTTTCTGGGCTTTCCTGCTCATCACGCTCTGCATGTTCTACCTGTTCCGCTCGTTCAGGATATTGATCTGTTCGCTTATCCCCAACCTGGTTCCCCTGGTGATCACCGCAGGGGTTATGGGCTGCGCCGGAATTTCGCTGAAACCTTCTACAGTACTCGTATTCAGCGTGGCGCTGGGTATAGCCATCGATGTCACCATCCGTTTCCTGGTAAATTATAAACAGGAATTGCCGCACTATAATAAGCAGGTGAAACAGACCCTGGTGCAAACCATCCGCCATACCGGCATCAGTATTATTTATACCTCGCTGGTGCTGATCGCCGGCTTCGTGATCTTCTGTTTCAGCGATTTTGGCGGAACCAAGGCCCTGGGCTGGCTTACTTCACTTACGCTGGTCGTAGGCACGCTCACCAACCTGGTGCTTCTGCCGGTACTGATCTATGCGGTGTCTCCGAAAGGCGGGAAGGGGTAGGGAAGTCTGGAGTTGGGAGTCTGGAGTCTGGAGTAGGTAATCAACCCAAAACCTCAAACCCTACTCCAGACTCTTTTATCCCCTTACATTAAGAAAAATACTATATCAAGTCGATTGTCATTTTTTGGTCTTAAAAATAATCCGACCGTCTTGGTAGACTTTAAAGTTATATACAACACGCTGAATATCAGCGTCTATAATTTAGAGTTAGTGTATATAACCATCTATTTACCAAAAATGCAGCACAATGACACGAACCACTGTCATTAGTTGTTCAATGTTTAGACGTTTTACCTAATTTGCACCCCCGCAATCTAAAAAAAACTGAATTATGAGAAAATTAGTCACCATGCTATTGTGCATTGTACTGGCAGCTTCCCAACTGGCAGCCCAGACCCGCACGATAAAAGGAAAAGTTACTGATTCCAAAAGTAGCCCGGTTTCCAACGCATCAGTGGTAGTTAAAGGTTCAACTACCGGTACCACTACCGATGCAAATGGAGATTTCAGCATCTCCGTACCGGCCTCGGCCAAGGCCCTGGTTATTTCTTCGCTGAACTTTGCAAGCCAGGAAGTATCTATCGTGAACAGGAACAGTGTGTTAGTATCGCTGGTTTCAACAACCCAGGATCTGCAGGAAGTAGTGGTTGTTGGTTATGGTACCCAGCGTAAGACCAACGTAACAGGTTCTGTTGCCACGGTAAAAGCCGCTGAGATCGAGAACAAACCATTTTCATCTGTTGATAAGGCCCTGCAGGGCGCTGTAGCTGGTCTGCAGTCTGTAGCCAGTTCGGGTGCTCCGGGTTCTGCACAGAACATCCGGATCCGTGGGGTAAGCTCCATAAACGCGAGTAACGCTCCGCTTTGGGTTATCGATGGTGTGCCTGTAAACTCTGGTGATGCTTCCCGTCTGACCACCACAGCTAACCTGCTCAGCACCATGAATTCTGACGATATCGAAAGTGTTACCGTACTGAAAGATGCAGCTTCTACTGCGATCTACGGTAGCCGCGGTGCTAACGGCGTTATCCTGGTTACTACCAAAAAAGGACGTGCCGGCAACACCAAGTTCACTTTCAGTACCGAAATAGGTACAAGCGATATCGCCTACAAGAGCGAGGCTTATCGTCCCCTGACTGCAACTGAATATCTTGCCATTACCAAAGAAGGCCTGATCAATGCCGGAGCTACTCAGGCGCAGATCGATGCAAACCTCGCTTCTTTGGGCTTGGGAAATAATACTGATTTCAACTGGCTGGATAATGTAACCCGCAAAGGAACGCAGCAGCAGTACAATCTCAGCGCAAGCGGCGGTAATGAAAAAACAACGTTCTACATGTCTGGCGGTTACTTCAAACAGGAAGGTACCACTATCGCAACCGATATGGATCGTGTGAACGCAGCAATGCGCGTTACCAACAGAGCAACGGATAAGCTGACGCTGAACATGAACGTTCAGGTAGGCTCTACCAGGCAGAATACACCTCTCAATGGCGGTGCATTCGGTAACCCGGTGCTGAGCTCTTATTTTATCCTGCCAACACGCTCTGCGTACAAAGCCGACGGTTCTTATAACATCCTTACCAGTGATTTCCCGACAAACAACACTTTCAATACCATTTATCTTGCTTATACAGATAAAAGATACCTGAAAGAGCTTGGTCTGCGTGGTTCCGGTTCTGCCGAGTACAAGATCCTCGATAACCTGCGCTTTAAATCGGCGATCGGTATCGATTATAACAGCCTCGAAGAAACACAGTACAATAACCCATTCTACGGCGACGGTGCCGTACTGGCAACAGGAAGCCCTGTTTCTGGCCCGAATGTGCAGTATAACACTGGAACCACCGGCCGGATCTTCGAATACTTTACACGTTATACGAACTATGACTGGACAAACACGCTGGACTACAACGGTAAGATCAGCAGGTCTGGGGATTTCACTTTTAATGCCCAGGTTGGTTATGAAGCCCAGCTCTCCAAGTTGTATTCGATTTCATCGCAGGGAACAGGTTTCCCGCTTACAACGCTGTTGGTTACGGGTCAATCAACTGCCACGCCTAAGACAGCATCTTCAACATTTTCTGATTATGCGTTTACCTCACAGTTTGCGTCTGGCGGTCTGAACTATAAAGACAGGTACGTTGTTTCAGGTACGTTCCGCCGGGATGCTTCATCCAGGTTCGGTATCAATAACAGGTACGGTAACTTCTGGTCTGTAGGTGCATCATGGAACGTGAGCAACGAAGGATTCATGCAGAACATTAGTGCTATCAACCTGCTGAAACTGCGCGCTTCTTATGGCGTTACAGGTAACGCAGGTATTGGTAACTACGACTGGATTGCAGGTGATGTGTCAGGCGCCAATTACAACCAGTCGCCAGGTTATGCACCAGGCGCGGTTGGAAACAACGACCTGACCTGGGAATTGAACAAGCCGCTGAATATCGGCGTAGATCTGTCGATGTTCAAGAACAGACTGTCAATAACGTTCGACTGGTATAAGCGCAAATCTGAAGATCTGCTGCTTGCCGTACAGTTGTCAAGGACTTCCGGCTTTACTTCTGCTACCCAGAACATCGGCGCATTATACAACAAGGGTATTGAACTTACCGTAGATGTGGTTCCCGTACAATCACGCGACTTCAAGTGGAATGTTAACTTCAATTTCGCGGCTAACAAGAATGTAGTAACCGATCTTCCAAACCATGCAGACATCGCAAGCCCGACCAGCAGCCTGTATAACCTGCGTGAGGGTTACAGTGTTCAGACCTATTTCCTTCGCCAATACGCAGGGGTAGATCCTGCAAACGGAGATCCGCTCTGGTATACAGACGCTACGCTTAAGACAACTACCAATGTTTATCCTGTTGCTTCTGCAAGGGTAATGGACCAAAGCGGTCTGCCTACCTTTTTTGGCGGTTTCACAAACACTTTCAATTTCAAAGGTTTCAGTCTCTCTGCTCAGTTCTACTACAGCGGCGGAAACTGGGTGTTTGATAATTTTGGTTCTTATTATACTGGTGCGGGATTCAGCCCAACTTTCAACAAAGTGGCCCGTGTACTCGATCGCTGGCAGAAGCCTGGCGATGTTACCGATATGCCTAAGTATATATATGGCGGTAACAAGAGCTTCCAGAGCACTTCATCTTTCTATATCCAGAAGGGTGATTACATCCGCCTGCGCAACATTCAGGTGGGTTACGATATTCCGAAATCAGTCCTGGCCAAGGCCCATATTACCAACGCAGTATTCTATGTAAGGGGTACCAACCTGTGGACATGGGTTAAAGACAAAAAACTGGCATTCGATCCGGAGCAGGGTACAAGCAACGTGAACAACCTGGATGTGCTGATCCCGAAAACAGTTACTGTTGGCTTAACACTTGGTTTCTAACCTCAAAATTTCAGAAAAAATGAAACGAATAAATTATAGAATTCTCTGCCTGATTGCCGTTGTGGCAATGGCTGCGACCTCCTGTAAAAAGGAATTCCTGGACCGCAAGCCGCCAAATATCATCCCTTTCGCTGATGCGGTTGCTACCGAATCGGATATGGCTTCATCGCTCCGCGGTGCATATGCCGGTCTCAGGGCTGGTGATTACTACGGCCGGTCTTTCCCGGTATTTGGTGACCTGGTAGCCGACAATGGCTATGTACACACAACTAATACCGGTCGCTACATCCAGTTCAACACATTGCTGTATAACTCAGGTGATGGAAACATTTCGGGCTTCTGGAATGCCGCTTATTCAGTGATCCTGCGTTGTAACAACATCATCAATGCCCCTTTGAATGGGGGAGTGAATGTGGCGCAATACAAAGGCGAAGCGTATGCGATCAGGGCATTAGCTTATTTCGACCTGGTTCGTTATTTCGCGAAGCCTTATACCGATGACCCGAATGCGCTCGGCGTTCCGCTCGTACTTACTTATGATCCTGCCGCAAAACCGGGCAGGGCAAAAGTATCTGAGGTTTATGCCCAGATCATCAGCGACCTGACAGCAGCGTATGGCATGATGACCCTGTATACGAACTCTACCCAGTTCAGCAAATACGCGGCACGCGGCCTTCAGGCGAAAGTGTATCTGTACATGAACGACAAGGCAAATGCAAAAACTGCTGCCCTTGACGTGATCAACAACGGTGGCTTTACGCTGGTGACCACGTCCAACTTCTCTACTTACTGGAATGGTACGCTGCCGCGCACAGACAAACTGGAAACGCTGATGGAAGTTTCTGCGGATGCAATTGCCAATAACGGCTTTGACGGCCTGCCCAATATTTACAGCCAGGCTGGTTATGGCGACATCGTTGTATCGAGTGACCTGAACGCTTTGTTCCTGCCGACCGATATCCGTAAACAGGTATTGTATCCTGCCGGTACACACCAAGGGTTCCCGGTGGTAGTGGTTAACAAATACCCGAACGTTTATGGTACGGAAGAAAGCGACCGCAAGGTGCTTCGACTCAGCGAGATGTACCTGATCGCCGCTGAAGCCTCACTGCCTGCCGACGAACCAGGCGCCAGAACCTATGTGAACGCGATCACCAGCCGCAGAAATGCTGATCCGATCGTTTCATCCGGCGCTCAGTTGTTCGAAGACATCATTACTGAAAGAAGGAAAGAACTTGCTTTCGAAGGCGACAGGTTCCAGGACCTGAATCGTCTGAAGCGCGATATCATACGTAGCCCGCAGTACCCTAATACTGCACTTACGCTGCCTTACTCAAACTTCAGAAGGCTGTTCCCGATCCCGGTTGGCGAAACAGACGCTAACGCAACGATCAAACCTCAGCAGAACCCTGGCTACTAAGCATAACCTGAATATTTAGAAAGAGGCCGCTAGCAATAGCGGCCTCTTTCATTTTGCCGAAGCTGATTTTTGAGTATATTGTAAATAAAACTGCAGCTAATGAAACAAGCAAATATTCTTTTAGCCATTGTGATCGCTACAGTCATGAATGCGCAGGCACAGGTTGACAAGCCGCCGTTGCTGATGGGGGATATGCTGTATACATTCAGGTATGAGAATATTCAGGGTACGCCCTTTATGAAGGAGAACTGGATGAAGGGGAAAGTAACTGTGCAAAGTAAAAAGCCACTTGCGGAGATCGATCTTAAACTGGATCTCGTGCAGAACAATTTTTTATTCAGCCGCGATGGAAATGATTATGTTCTTACCCCGGATGTGACAGAGGTTGAACTCTATGATCCTGCCAAAGACGAGAAGCTCCTGTTCAGGCGGGGATACACCATCGGTAAGTATATCAATCGCTCGGCGTTCGTGCAGGTACTGGAGGATGGCAATCTTGCATTGCTGAAGTTCACGAAAAAAGTGCCGGAAGAATTCACCCAGTATGGCGATGCTGCCAAGTACAAGCGTTTCAAACTGGTGGAGGAGTATTATATCGCCACCGGCGGCCAGTTCACGCAGATCAACCCCAACCGCAAAGCAATGGAAGCCGCATTCGGCTCTAAATGGCCGCAGGTGGAAGCATATGTGAAACAGAACAATCTCTCATCGCGCGATGAAAGCGGGTGGATAAAAGCCGTCCGTTATTTCAATAGCCTTTAACTGCTGGCTGCGCTGCAAAATACGTTTCGCTAAGAGTGGATAGGAGCAAAGAAGTTTAGGAGGAATCTCTTGTTACACCCTTTTCCTCCTGTCCACTCTTAGCGAAACATCCCTTAGCGCTGATCAATCCCTGATGAATCTTTTTTCTTAGCGCTGCGTTCGGTATTGGCATCCTCAGTGGATTTGGTTTTAACCGGCTTCTGTGCCGTAGTCTTTGGTAGTACTTCGGCCAGCTTTTTATCCAAGGCCTCGCCCCGCAGTTCCGAAGCAATGACCTTGCCCTGCGGATCTACCAGTACATTGAAAGGTATGCCGTCGAAATGGTACAGTGCTACCGCGGCGCTCTCCCAGTATTTCAGGTCGCTTACCTGCTTCCAGGCAAGACCATCGTCTTTGATCGCCTGCAGCCAGTTCTCTTTTTCTTTATCGAGCGAAACACCAAGGATCGTAAAATTCCTGTCCCTGAATTTTTTGTACGCTGCTACTACATTGGGGTTTTCCTTGCGGCAGGGGCCGCACCAACTGGCCCAGAAATCTACGAGTACATATTTTCCTTTCAGGCTGCTGAGCAGAAAGGGCTTTCCATCCTCATCCGGCATATTGATCTCAGGCGCAGGCTGGTTCAGCAAAGCATACCTGGGCGCAGCGGGCGGCGCTTTCGGCTGTGCAACCACCAGCAGGCTCTTCAATCGCGCCAGGCCGCTGTGCTCCTTGAATTTATCGGCAGAGGCAGTAGCCAGTTTTGCCACTTCTTCCTGCGGCATCGTACGCATAGCCATACTAAGTGCATAGTAACGTGCGGCGGGACTGTTGGATTGATTGATAAAACCCGTAACCATGGTATTCATCTGCTTCAGTAACTCATCGCGACGGGCACGCGCGGGCTCGATCAGACTGTCGGGGGTGTTTTTCGACTGCAATGTATCGATATGTAAAAAAGCCGCAGTGAGCAGCGAATCTTTCTGCCGGTATTCCTCAAACAAATGATGCATAGCTTCCGT
>Ga0213876_10001470_pt1 | contig 14685 bp, 13 predicted proteins | sample BarmaccomBMRX_R9_FD_160113 | JGI IMG/M metagenome (GOLD analysis project Ga0213876, IMG submission 160113) | Root-associated microbial communities from Barbacenia macrantha in rupestrian grasslands, the National Park of Serra do Cipo, Brazil - RX_R9 | ecosystem: Host-associated > Plants > Roots...
CGGCGACGACTTCGTCAACATGCTCGGCAACCTGACCGCGGCCGACAAGATCAACGGCGGCACGGGCACGGGCGATACGCTGGTGCTGCAGGGCGACTATTCGTCCGGCGTCACCTTCGGCGCCACGACGGTCACCAACGTCGAGGTGCTCTCGCTGGTGGCGGGCTTCAGCTACAACATCACCACGGCCAACGCGACGGTGGGCGCCGGTCAGACCCTCACCGTGCACGGCGAGACGATGATCGGGCCGAACTTCCTGACCTTCGACGGCTCGGCCGAGACCGACGGCAGCTTCGTCATCAATGCCGGCGGCGGCGACGACACGCTGACCGGCGGCGCGCTGGCCGACATCTTCCGCACCGGCGGCGGCACCGACACGGTCCATGGCGGCGGCGGCGACGACGTCATCAATGTCGGCGGCAGCCTGACCGCGGCCGACACCATCGACGGCGGCACGGGCAACGACACGCTGTTCCTGCAGGGCGACTATTCGGCCGGCGTGACCTTCGGCGCCACGACCGTCACCAATATCGAGACGCTCTATCTGAACGCCGGCAACAGCTACAAGCTGGCCATCGACAACGCGACGGTGACGAGCGGCCACAGCCTGACCGTCCAGGGCCAGGGTCTCGGCATCGCGGACAGCCTGTACTTCGACGGCTCGGCCGACACCACCGGCGGCATGCTGGCGATCAACGGCGGCGCCGGCAACGATACGCTGATCGGCGGCAGCGGCGGCGACGTCATCCGCGGCGGCGACGGCACCAACCTGCTGACCGGCGGAATGGGCGCCGACACGCTCAGCGGCGGCGTCGGCCACGACACGTTCATCTACAACGCGGTCGCGGAGTCGACGAGCACCGGCTACGACACGGTCAAGGGCTTCGACGCCAGCAACGACACGTTCCAGATCACCGGGGTGACGATCAACTCGGTCGACTCCATGATCACCAGCGGCCGGCTCTCGGGCGCGACCTTCGACGCCAACCTGGCGGCGGCGGTCGACGGCGCGCATCTGGGCGCGCACGACGCGGTCGTGTTCACGCCGGACACGGGCACCTTGCACGGCCACATGTTCCTGGTCATCGACGTGAACGGCGTCGCGGGCTACCAGGCCGGCCAGGACATCGTGATCGAGCTCAGCAGCGCCTCGAACATCGGCAGCCTCAACGCGAGCGACTTCACGCACTGATCTCGCGCATGGAAAAAAGCCCAGGGGCTCGCGCAAGCGGGCCCCTTTGCTTTCGGGTGTCGTTCCCGGCGAGCATCGGCGCACAGTGCCCGAGCATCGGCGCCAGATCGCTCGCGATGCGAGCGATCTTCGCCGGGAACGACACCGATGATTTAAAGCGCCACCCGCAATCCCGCATAGACCGAGAGCGGCGCCGCGGGGCTCAGGCTCCGCGGGTTGCTCGCCCCCGGCACCTCGACGATCGGCACCTCGGCGGTGGGCGAGAAGGCGCCGAAGGTCTCGTATTTCGCGTCGAGCAGGTTGTCGATCTCGCCGAACAGCGCGAGCGTGTCGCTCAAGCGGTATAGCGCCGCCGCGTCGAGCACGAAGTAGGCGCCGGTCTTCGGATCGAGGTTCGACTCGTCGCCGCGCAGATACTGCCCGGAGGCGGCCCGTCCGCTCAGCGACAGCGTCCAATCCGGCGTCCCGTGCCAATCGATGCCGAGCTTGAGCATGTCGGCCGGAATGCCGGGCAGGCGGTCGCCCGGCACGACATGGATCAAGCCGTGCGCATCCGCCTTCGGATTGTCCTCGCTGTCGAGGGCGAAGGCTTCGCGGAACGTCGCGTCGGTATGGGTGTAGTCGAAGGCGAGGCGCCAGGGACCGCGCGTCCATTCGCCCGACAGCTCCGCGCCGCGCCGCCGCGTGGTGCCGATGTTCTCGAAGAAGGCGCGGCCGGTGATGCTGCTGGCGGCGAACAGGATGTCGTCGTCGGCATCGACGGTATAGAGGCCCAGGCGCCATTGGAACGCGCCGCCCAGAAGATCGTCGCCGCGGCCGCGCAGGCCCGCCTCGACGGTGTGCGCCACGACCTGCTTAAGGTCGGGATCGGCGACGAAGAAATTGGTCAGGCTGCACGGCGCACCCGGATCGGCGCAGGAGAACTCGGCCGGCGTCGGCGCGCGGTTGGCTTGCGCATAGCCGGCGTAAGCCGTGACGCCGTCCGTCATCCTATAGGTCGCGCCGACGGCGGGGTTCAGGCGGCTGTAGCCGTGACGGCCGTTCAGCGCGTGGCCGTTCTCGTCGCGCAGCACGATGCGGCTGACGTTGTAGCGCGCCGATGCCGTGATGCTGAGCGGCGCGAAAGGCGTGAACACGTCGGCGAGATAATAGCCCTGATAGTCGTTTCGCCCGGTCACGTGCACCGGCGCGATCGAGCCGTCGTCCTGGTCGATGACGATGCCGGGGCCCGCGAAGCCGCGCTCGAGCGTCATGGCGCCGATCTCGGAGCTCGCGGTGAAATCGGTGCGGCCCGCGTCATAGGCGAAGCCGGCGAGCAGCTTGTTCCTTCCCGTCGCGAGCTGCGCCTGGACTGCGCCGCCGAAGCCGGTGGTGTCCGTGCCCGTGCGGTTGAGCTGCGCATAGGTTCCGCCGTTCAGGAAGTTGGGGATCGGATCGCCGTTCGTGCCGGTGAGAAAATCATTCTCGAGGCAGAGGAATTCCGGATCGTCGTCGCAGACCTGCGCGTCGCTGACGTCGCCGTTCAGGGTGCGCGCGCGGATGCGGCTGACATAGGCATTGGCCTGCACCGAAAGCGCGTCGTTCACCGCAACGGTGCCGCGCAGGTTCGCGAGCCCATAGGTGTCGCGCGTGTCGTCAGGCCAGGTGAACACCGCGGCGCGGTCCACGGCCAGCAGCTCGACCGGCGCGGTGCCGTTGCCGGTCAGGTCGGTGTCGGCGCCGATCAGGTCGAGATGCAGCTCGGCGCCGCCCTTGCGCCAGCCGGCATCGACGAAGATCTGGCCGATGCGCGACGGCGAGTGATCGCGCCAGCCGGTCTCGTGCAGCACGTTCCCCGCCGCATAGAGCGAGAACGCCCCGTTCTCGACGCCGGCCTGCGCGGTCAGGTCGTAGCGGTCGAACGAGCCGCCCGCCGCCTCGAGCTCCGTGCCGTGCCACGTGAAGCCGTCCTTCATCAGGATGGAGATCGAGCCGCCCAGCGCGTTCAGCCCGAAGACCGGGTTCGAGCCCTCGACCGTCAGCGTGTCGATGGCGACGGCCGGGATCAGGTCGAAACCGACGGCGTCGCCGAAGGGCTGGTTGAAGCGCACGCCGTCGACATAGACCGCCAGCCCCTGCGCGTCGCCGGCGAGCGGCGAGGCCTGGAAGCCGCGGAACGTGAGGTTCGGCTGGAACGGGTTGTCCTGCGCGTCCGAGAGCGACACCCCGCCGCCGGAGCGTCCCAGCGCGCCCAGCATGCCCGACGCCCCGAAGCGGGAGAGGTCGTCGGACGACAGCACCTCGGTCGAGACCGGAAGCCGGTCGGGATCGAGCGTGGTACCGGGCAGGGCGCTGGCGGTGACCACCACCGTCTCGACGCTTTCGTCGGCCGCGGCGGCGCTTAACCCGGCGAGCAGCATTGCGGTGCTAAGCTTGACGGATGTCCGCACGCAGTCTCGCCCTGATAATCGGTCTCAGTCTCGGTGTCCTCGGGGCGGCAAGTCAATCTCGGGCCGACAGCGCCGACGACCGCGCGGCCGCGATGCATCGCGGCTTGAACATCCTGGACGACGATCCGATCTGGCAGGGCGGCACGCGCTTCGGACCGAGGCATTTCAAGATCCTGCACGCGGCCGGCTTCGACACCGTGCGGATGAACCTGCATCTGATAACGCACCCGGACGCGTTGCCGGCCGTCGACCGGCTGGTGAAGGCGGCGCTGGATGAGGGGCTGACCGTCATCCTCGACATGCACGAGGACCAGTTCTGCGCCCGCGATGCCGATGCGTGCCGCACGAAGCTGCGCGCGATCTGGACCGTGCTTTCGCAGCGCTATCGCAGCGCCCCCGACGGCCTGCTGTTCGAGATCCTGAACGAGCCCCATGGCGCGATCACCACCGCGGTATGGAACACGATGCTGCGCGAGATACTGGGCACCATCCGCAGCACCAATCCGGCGCGCAACGTCGTCATCGGTCCGGCGAACATGAGCAGCATGGGCGAGCTGCACACGCTCGACCTGCCGCAGGCCGACCGCCACATCATCGCGACGGTGCACACCTATACGCCGGTGAGTTTCACGCTTCAGGGCGCGCGCTGGGTGCCCGATGCGCAGCAGACCGGCGTCGGCTGGGGCTCGGACGCGGACGTGGCGCTGATGGTGCGCATGTTCGACCAGGTCGCGGCGTGGTCGCAGCAACAGCGCCGGCCCGTCTTCCTGGGCGAGTTCGGCGTCTACGAGAAGGCGCCGATGGGCCCGCGCACGCGCTGGCTCGCCTCGGCCGCGCGCATCGCCGAGGCCCATTCCATGCCCTGGGCCACCTGGCAGATGGACACCGATTTCGCGGTTTACGATTTCGACCGCGGCGCCTGGATTGCGCCTATTCTCAAGGCGTTAGTCCCATAAGTTCCCGCTTATCGAACGCGCGCCAGACGGGCGTATAATGCGCGCATGACGACGGTAGCGATCATCCGCAGACGGACGGCAGGGCGGGAAAAAATCCCGAAACCGCAAAACAATTTTGTTGCCGGTGGCGGCTCGGGGGCGGGGATGGAGACCGCCGGTCCCGACCGCGGCAACCGCAAAGGCGCGGGCGCGCGAAAGGGCAATGCCAATGCGCGCACCCACGGCCGCACGACTGCGGAACGCAAAGCCTTGTTGCGGCGCGTGCGCGATCACATCCGCCTTGCCCGAGCGGTTGTCGCCGCCGTCGACCGGGCGTGGGCGGGCCATCCGGCACATCTTGAAACCCGCCGTCCAGCCTACAATATTTCGTCGGAACGCGGTTCGGTCTCGACCGTTATCGCTCTGAATCTAAAGGGGATTTCCGACGATGCTTTCGACTCTCCTCAAGCGGACCGGGCTGCTCGCGGCCTTTGCCGGCGTCCTGATCGGCCTTTCGGGCTGCGGCATCAACGACGTGCCGACCCAGGACGAGCAGGTCAAAGCCGCCTGGAGCCAGGTGCTCAACGAATACAAGCGCCGCGCCGATCTGATCCCCAACCTGGTCGAGACCGTGAAGGGCTATGCCAAGCAGGAGCAGAGCGTGCTGGTCGGCGTCACCGAGGCGCGCGCCAAGGCCACGCAGATGACCATCCCTTCCGACATCCTGTCCAACCCGCAGGCCTTCCACCAGTTCGAGCAGAACCAGGCCAGCCTGGGCAATGCGCTCGGGCGCCTCCTGGCCGTCAGCGAGAAATATCCCGACCTCAAATCCAACGAGAACTTCCTGGCGCTGCAGAGCCAGCTCGAAGGCACCGAGAACCGCATCACGGTGGCGCGCAAGGACTATATCGACGCCGTGCAGCGCTATAACACGACGTTGCGCACGATCCCCAGCCGCTGGACCGCCGCGATCTTCTATCCCGACGCCAAGCCGCGCGAGACCTTCTCGATCTCGGAGAAAGAGCAGCAGACGCCGCAGGTGAAGTTCTGATGCAGGCGCGTGCTTCCGGGGGCGTGCGATGACGCTGCAGAACGTCTTCCTCCGCATCGCCTATGTGATCGTGGGCCTGCTCACGCTGACCTGGCTTTCGGCGACGGCGCAGGCCGAAGCGGCCCCCGACTTTCCGCAGCTCACCGGCCGCGTTGTCGACGAGGCGGGGGTGCTGTCCGGCGACACCAGGCGCGAGCTCGACCGCATCCTTGCCGGCGACGAGGAGCATTTCGGCGGCCGACAGATCGCGGTGGTGACGCTGAAGTCGTTGCAGGGCCGTGACATCGCCGATTACGGCTATCAGCTCGGCCGCCATTGGGGCATCGGCGAGAAGGGCAAGAACAACGGCGCGCTGATCATCGTGGCGCCCAACGAGCACGCGGTGCGCATCGAGGTGGGCTACGGCCTGGAGGGCGATCTCACCGACGCCAAGAGCCGCGTCATCATCGAGCGGGTGATGAAGCCCGCGTTCAAGAAGGGCGACTTCGACGCCGGCGTGCTCGACGGCACCAAGGCGGTGCTGGGCACGCTGGGCAACACCAGCTTCGCAGCCCCCGACTACCAGCGCTACGAGCGCGACCAGGACGAGCCCTCGGGCTGGATGACGGGGCTGATCATCTTTGCGCTGATCTTCTTCTTTGCGGGCCGTTCGTGGTTCTGGCCGCTGCTGTTCCTTGGCGGCGGCGGCTGGGGCGGCGGCCGCGGCGGCTGGGGCGGTGGCGGCGGCTTTGGAGGCGGAGGCTTCGGCGGCGGCGGGTTCTCCGGCGGCGGCGGCTCGTTCGGCGGCGGAGGCGCGTCGGGGCGGTGGTAGACAGGGCCGCAGATCCGTTGGCGGCGTTCGAGTCCGCCGGGCGCGAGCGCATCGCGACGGCGGTCGCGCGCGCGCAAGGCTCGACCGCGGCCAAGTTCGCCTTCGTCGCCGTTCGCGCGAGCGATCACTATGCCTGGTTCCCGGTGGTGTGGGCGGCGATCGCCGCGCTGGTCGCGACCGGCGCGCTGGCGCTGGCGCGGCCCGATCTCGGCATCGGGCTGGGCTTCGCGGTCGATGCGGGATTGCTGGTGGTGCTGTCGCTGATCTTCGACTGGTGGCCGATCCGCGTGCGCCTGGTGCCGGAACGCTTCAAGCGCATCGCGCTCCACAGCGCCGCGCACCGCGCCTATGCCGCGCATCTGATGTCGAAGGACGACGAGGACAACGGCGTGATGCTGTTCGTCTCGCTCGCCGAGCGGCACCTCGAGATCGTGGCCGAACGCGAGGCGGACGCGGCCGCCGCGCCCGGCACCTGGGACGGCATCGTCGCGCGCGCCACCGCGGCGATGCGCGGGCGCGGCGTGGCGGACGGGCTGGTGGAGGCGATCGATGCCTGCGGCGCCGAGCTGGCGCGGGCGTTCCCGCGGTGCTAGCGATTCAACCACCATGCTAAGTTGCGCCGCGGCCGGTCTTCCGCCAGGATTGCACGGGGCAATGGTTTCGGGCGGGGCGATCATGCGCATCCATGCAATCGCGGTCTTGAACGCGTTCGCCGTTCTGGCGGCATTGGCCGCGTTTTTCGTATCGGCGGCAGCGGGCGACGCCGCGGCGCAGACCTGCGGACTGTCGCTGATGGCGTCGCTCGACATGACGATGCTGCCGGATGGGCGGTTCACGGTTCCGGTGACGCTCAATGGCGTGTCGCATCAATTCCTGGTCGATACCGCCGGCGTCTTCAGCGAGATATCCGACAGCGCGGCGCAGAAGCTCGGACTGAAGGAAACCGAAGCCGGCACCTTTCTCTATGGCGCAAGCGGAAAGCTCAAGCTCGGAGCGGCGACCGTGACGTCGTTCAAGGTCGGCAACAACGAAGCGAGAAATTTCCATATCGCCGTGCGTCACCTGCCGGCGGATGCGCCGGCGCCGCCGAAAGAGCAGACGAAGACGGAGGCTGAAACCGACGGATTGCTGGCACCGGATTTCCTGAGCCTGTTCGACGTCGAGATCGACACGGCCAAGAAGAAGGCGAACCTGTTCTCCCAGGATCACTGCCCGGGCAAGGTCGTCTATTGGACCCGGGGCGGCTATGCCGATCTGCCGTTCCGCTTCACGAGCGGCGCGATCATGTCGACGCCGCACATCCAGCTTCGGATGACGCTGGACGGCCACGATGTCTCGGCCGCGCTGGATACCGGTGCCGACGGTTCCTATCTGCGGAAGAGATCGGCCGTGCAGATCTTCGGTGTCGACGAGACGTCGCCCGGCGTTTCGAAAGTGGCCGACAGCCCCGATGCGTATCCGGTATATCGCAAGCAATTCGGATCGCTCACGCTCGGCGGTCTTACGGTACAGAACCCGGTCGTCTACATCTTCCCCGGCAAGGAAGAAGACGCCTTTCGCATGGAGCATTCCGAGAAGTCGCGGGACGATCCCATCTATGGGAGCAGCCTGGCCCCGGAAGACTTCACCCTCGGCATGAACGTGCTGAGCAAGCTGCACCTGTACATCGCTTACAAGGAGAAGAAGGTCTACATCACCGATGCCGATGCCAAGTGACTGCCGGGCTTGACACGGTGTAAAGTATTTCATACATAACGTCTCCATAGTTTGACATGGAGATGGCAAATGGCCTTTCGCGAGAAGATTTCCTGGATTTCGCTGGTCCTGACCCTGGCGGTCTATGGCGGGTATTTCGCCGTCGGCGGGTTCGCCTCGTTCCTCGGGCTCGTCGGCGCGACCGTGCTGTTCGTCGTGCTGATGGTCGCCTTCACCATCGTCGTGTCCGTGATTTCGCCCAAGGATGCGTCGGCGCCCAAGGACGAGCGCGAGCGGTTGATCGCGTACAAGTCGGTGTATATCGCCCACTTCGTCGTGGCCGGCGGCGCCTTCATGGCCATCGGCGCGCTGTTCTTCGACATCGACCGGTTGATCGTCGCCAACGGGCTGTTCTTCGCGATGATCCTGGGCGAGGTCGTCAGCGACACGGCGCAGATCGTCTATTTCCGCCGGGGGGTGTGATGCCGACCGCGATCCGCAACGAGATCCGCCGGTTGCGCTTCGAGGCCGGCGAGATGACGCAAGCCGAGCTGGCCGAGCGCATCGGCGTCACCCGCCAGACCGTCAATGCCATCGAGCAGGGCAAATACTCGCCGACCCTGGAAGCCGCGTTCCGCATCGCGCGGGTGTTTGCAAAGCCGCTCGAAGACGTCTTTCATTATGAGGTCGATTGAGGGCTGGGTGATGAGGTCGTGGTTGGGCGCGCTGCTTGCGGCGTTGGTTGTGACGTCTGCTTGCGCCGCGCCGGAGCGCACCGTCGTCGCGCAAGCCGCGAGGCCGGAGCGCACCGTCGTCGCGCAGGCCGCGAGGCCGGAGCGCACCGTCGTCGCGCAGGCCGCGAGGCCGGAGCGCACCGTCGTCGTCGTGCTGTTCGACGGCTTCGCGCCGGCGGAGCTCGACGCCGCCAGGCCCACGCCCAACTTCGACCGCATGAAGCGCGAGGGCGCGTGGTCGCGGCATCTGGTGCCGGCCTTCCCGACGATCTCGCTGATCAATCACACGACCTACGAGACCGGATGCTGGCCCGCGCATCACGGCATCATGTCGAACTATTTCTACGACCCCGTGCGCGGCGCCTTCGACGAGCACAATCCCACGGTCGGCGACGCCGACTGGCACACCGGCTGCGAGGCGATGTGGGAGGCGGCCGAGCGCCAGGGCGTCAAGACCGCGGTCCTCAACTGGGTCGGGCGCTGGTCGACGACGCGCGGCCAGCTCTCGACCTTCGCCAACGCCAACGTGCCGTGGGCGATGCGCGAGAGCGACGACGCCATCGTGAGCAAGGCGGTCAAGATGCTGCACGACACCTCGGCCAACCATCCACGCCTGATCGCGCTCTATTTCGACATCCCCGATCACGTCGCGCACGAGGACGGCGTCGCCGGCCCGCGGACGGGCGAGGCGGTGCGCCGCACCGATCGGATCGTGGGCAAGCTGATGGCGGCGATCAGATCGATGCCCAAGGGCCGCGAAGGCACGCTGGTCGTCGGCACCGATCACGGCATGATGGACATCGGGCCGCTGATCAATGTCGGGCGGCTGATGAACCTCTACGGCATCAAGGGCCGGGAAGCGTCCGATGGCGCCTCGACGATCTTCTATCTCGACAAAGGCGAGAGCGCCGACCGCGTGCAGAAGGCGCTGAGCGCTTACTCGCAATACTTCACCGTCTACAAGCGCGGGCACTATCCGAGCTTCGTGCATTGGGGCGACGGGCCGCGCGCCGGCGACCTGCTGCTGATCGCCAAGCCGCCGTACTGGGTCGTGGGCGGCGGACAGATGCCGGCCTGGGCGCACTGGCTGGGCGTCACGCATTTCTGGCCGGTGGTTTTCACGCCGCCCGTCGGCGGCATCAAGGCGACGCACGGCTACGATCCCGCCGTCGTGCAGATGCACGGCATCTTCTATGCCTGGGGCGCGGGCGTGGCGCCGGGGCGCGAGATCAAGCGCCTCGACATGGTCGACATCCATCCCACCGTGATGTCGCTGCTCGGGCTCCAGCCGGGGCGGCCGGTCGACGGCAAGCCGCTCAGCCTTTCGCCTTAGGCTTGGGCTTGGCTTGAGGCTCGCGATACATCCACGGGAACATCATCCCGACCGGCACGATCCACAGCGTGCCGGCCAGTGCGTAATAGAGGAACAGCACGTACCACGGCGCGTTCGGCATGGTATGCGCGAGGTGGCTGCCGACGGCGGCGGCGAGCAGCGCATAGATCGGCAGCCAGATCAGCGTGAGGATGGTGCCGACGAGCTTCTTGGCGCGGACCGACATCGCGCTCAGAACCGCGACGAAGCGAGCTTGATGTCGGCGGTCGACCACGCCTTGTCGAACTCGGCGCGCGCCTTGGCCGCTTCGTCGTGCTTGCCTTGCGCGTCCAGCGCCTGGGCCAGACCGAACAGCGCCCAGCCGTCGATACGGTAATAGGTCAGGCTCTCGCGATAGACGGCCTCGGCCTCCTTCGCCATGCCCGCCTGCAGCATCGCCGCGCCCAGGATGTGGCTGACGGGCTCGTGCCAATAGGGCGGCTCGGTATAGGGGATCGTCTTCTCCAAGGCACGGGCCGCGGTGAACGCCGTCACGGCCTCGGGCAGCTTGCCCTGGTTGCGCGCGATCTCGCCGTCGACCAGCGCGACGCCGATCTTGGCCATCATGGTCCCAGGCGTGCCGAACGCGTCGATCGCCGCGAAGTCGTGCCTGTCGATCATCGCCTGCAGCAGCGCGCGGTCCTTCATGGCGTTCGCGTAGTCGTGCTTGTTGGCGAAGGCGAAGCCGCGGGCATAGAGGGACATGGCGACGTCGATCTTGAGCGCGTCGCGCGGACGCGGCGCCTTCAGCACGCCGTCCCAGTCGCCGAAGCGCAGCTTGGTCACCGTCGGCACGAAGAGATAAAGCTGCACGGGAGGAAGGTTCGCCGCCATCGGCTCGCCGGCCGCGGCCGCTTTCACCAGCCGCTTCGCCGCGTCCTCGGCGTCCTTCTTCCGGCCCATCATCTCGGACGAAGTCCACAGGAAGTGGATGTTGTGGGAGTAGTAGGCGAGGGGATAGAAGCCCTGCGCCTTGCAGGCGGCGATGTATTCCTCGTCCTTCAGGGCGGCGAGGCGGTTGACCTTGGCAGCATCCTCGAAGCGGCCGACGCGGTAATAGATGTGCGACGGCATGTGCACGATGTGTCCGGCCGACGGCATCAAGGGCTCGAGCTTGTCGGCGGCGGCCTCTGCGCGCTCGGGCGTGTTCGAGGCCTCGACCGCGTGGATGTAGAGGTGCAGGGCGCCGGGATGATTGGGCTCGCGCTCCAGCACGTTCTCGAGCGTGCCGGTGATGATCGCGCCGTGGCCCTTGGGCGTCTGCGCATCCGCTTCCCAATAGTCCCAGGGCTGCGTGTCCATCATCGCCTCGGCATAGAACACCGACGCGTCGCTGTCGGTGGAATAGAGGGCCGCCACCTTTTCCATCGCGCTGGCGAAGGCCTCGTCGAGCGCGTGTCGGTTCTCGGCCGGGGCTTGCGCATAGCGCGCGCGCAGCGCCTCGATCCATGCGACCTCTTCGGCCGAGGCCTTGGGCTCGAGCGCGCGCGCCTTCTCAAGCGCCGCCCAGGCCGGCGCCACCGCGTCGCGCTGCATCGGCAGGTTGATGTTGGGGCCGAGCGCGAAGGCCGTGCCCCACCAGCACATCGCGCAATCGGGATCGAGACGCGCCGCCTCGCGGAACGAGCGGATCGCCTCGGCATGATTGAAGGCGAAGAGCAGGCGGATGCCCTGGTCGAAATAGGCCTGGGTCCTGGGATTCGCGGTCGTGATCTTGTGGCTATGGTCGCCGTAGCCGGTGAACATCGGCGCGCCCACCCGGTCGGGGACGCCGGCATAGATGCCCGGCATGGGCGGCATCGTCATCGCCGGCATCGCCATGGCGCCGGCGGTGGAGGTTGGCTTGGCGGCGCTCGTCATGCTTCCCATGCCGGCGGTAGACGCGTCCGTCGCGGTGCTCGCCATGCTCCCCACCTCGGCGGCGGACGCGGCGGAAAGCGCAAAAGCGGGTGCGGCAGCAAGTGCCAATAGCAGTGCGGCAATTCTCATGGCAGCCTCCAAATCGGCCGAAATCTATCAGGCCCGAACCTTATCAAGGATCTGATGCTCGCCCTATTCCAATCGCGCAAGGCCGTTTCCGTGTGGCTTTTCGCCGTGGCCGCCATCATTCTCGCGATGGTGGTGATCGGCGGGCTGACGCGGCTCACCGGCTCCGGGCTCTCCATCACCGAATGGGACCCGATCATGGGCGCGATCCCGCCGATGAGCGACGCCGCTTGGGCCGCGGCCTTCGCCAAGTACCAGCAGATCCCGCAATACCGCCTCGAGAACGCCCATATGGACCTCGAGGGGTTCAAGGCGATCTTCTGGTGGGAATGGACGCACCGCCTCCTCGGGCGGTTGATCGGCGTGGTGTTCTTCGTGCCCTTCGTCGTCTTTGCCTGGACCGGCGCGATCCGGCGCGAGGAATGGCCGCGCATGATCCTGCTCTTCGCGCTCGGCGGGCTTCAGGGCTTCATCGGCTGGTGGATGGTCGAGAGCGGGCTGGAGACGCGCGTCTCGGTCTCGCAATACCGGCTCGCGATCCATCTCGGCACGGCCATCATGTTGCTGGGCGCGATATTGTGGACCGCGCTCGAATATCTGCGCGGGCCCGCGACAGGCGCGAAGGGGACGCCGGCAGGCGCCGCACGTTGGAGCTTGGTGCTCGTCGCGCTCGTCTATGTGCAGATGCTGCTCGGCGCGCTGGTCGCGGGCCTGCATGGCGGGCTCGTCTACAACACCTGGCCGTCGATGGACGGACGGTTCTTCCCCGAGTTGAGCTTCACCTGGGCGAGCTTCTTCGAAGACCCTGGGCTGGCGCAGTTCGACCACCGCATCGGCGCCTATCTCGTGCTGGTCGTGGGCCTGTGGACGGCGTGGCGGGTGCGCATGCTCGCGGCCTCGCAGGCCGTCGCCGCCCTGATCCTGATGCAGGTCGCGCTCGGCATCGCCACCCTGCTGGCGCAGGCGCCGGTCGGCATGGCGGCCGCGCACCAGCTGGTCGCGGCGCTGCTGTTCTCGGCCAGCGTGTGGCTGGCCTACGAGATCGCCAGGCGTTCCGCCTAAAGTTTTTTGTCGGGCGATACCTGCAGCGTCGCGGTATGCAGCAACTGGCTGGCAATATCGGTGAGCCTGTGCACGTTCACGACCATCTCCATCGTGATGCGCACTTCGCTCGGGCTGATCGCCTCGTGCTTGATCACCTTCACGGTGCTCGGCGGTGGTTCCGTCATCTCAAGTCTCCTGCCCCTTCACGCGTTCAGCGCCTGGTCCAGATCCGCGACGATGTCCTCGACGTTCTCGATGCCGATGGAGAGGCGCACCACGTCGTCGCCCGCGCCGGCCGCGGCGCGCTGCTCGGGCTCGAGCTGGCGGTGCGTCGTCGATGCCGGATGGATGATCAGGCTGCGCGTGTCGCCGATATTGGCGAGATGGCTGAACAGCTTCACGTTGTTGACCATCGCCTTGCCGGCCTCGTAGCCGCCCTTGACGCCGAAGGTGAAGATCGAGCCCGCGCCCTTGGGGCAATAGGTGCGGTGCAGGCCGTAGCTCGCATCGCCCTCGAGGCCTGCATAGTTCACCCAGGCGACCTTGGGATGCTCCTTCAGCCACTTGGCGACGGCCAGCGCGTTGTCGCAATGGCGCTGCATGCGCAAGGGAAGCGTCTCGCAGCCGGTCAGGATCAGGAAGGCATTGGTAGGCGACAGCGCGGGGCCGAGATCGCGCAGCGACAGCACGCGGCAGGCGATGGCATAGGCCATGTCGCCGAAGGTCTCCCAGATCTTCATGCCGTGATAGGACGGACAGGGTTCGGACAGGGTCGGGAACTTGCCGTTGCCCCAGTCGAACCTGCCGCCGTCGACGACGACGCCGGCCATCGAGTTGCCGTGTCCGCCGAGGAACTTCGTCGCCGAATGCACGACGATGTCGGCGCCCCATTCGAAGGGACGGATCAGATAAGGCGAGGCCATGGTGTTGTCGACGATCAGCGGCACGCCGGCGGAATGGGCGATCGCGGCGATCGCCTCGATGTCGCTGATCACGCCGCCGGGATTGGCGATGCTCTCGATATAGACCGCCTTGGTCTTCTCGGTGATCTGCGCCTTGAAGCTGTCGGGGTTCTGGGTGTCGGCCCACTTCACGTGCCAGTCGAACTTGGCGAAGGAATGCTTGAACTGGGTGATCGAGCCGCCATAGAGGTGCCGCGCCGCGACGAACTCGTCGCCCGGGTTCATCAGCGGATGGAAGGCGATGAGCTGGGCGGCATGGCCCGAAGACACCGCCAGCGCCGCGCGGCCGCCTTCCAGCGCCGCCACGCGCTCCTCCAGCACCGCGTTGGTCGGGTTCATGATGCGCGAATAGATGTTGCCGAAGACCTGGAGATTGAACAGCGCCGCGGCGTGATCGGCATCCTCGAACACATAGGCCGTCGTCTGGTAGATCGGCGTGGCGCGCGCGCCGGTGGCGGGGTCGGGCTGCGCGCC
>Ga0213876_10001471_pt1 | contig 14682 bp, 14 predicted proteins | sample BarmaccomBMRX_R9_FD_160113 | JGI IMG/M metagenome (GOLD analysis project Ga0213876, IMG submission 160113) | Root-associated microbial communities from Barbacenia macrantha in rupestrian grasslands, the National Park of Serra do Cipo, Brazil - RX_R9 | ecosystem: Host-associated > Plants > Roots...
GGTGCGTATCCTGTTCGACGATGGCCACGATACCGGGCTTTACAGCTGGGATTACCTTCACGAGCTCGGCCGCGAGCGCGAGAAGAAATGGAGCGCCTACCTGCACGCGCTGAAGGCGAAGCGACTGGAGCGATAGAATGCCCACGGTCCCTTCGCTGGCGCGGCTACCTCTTCTATTTCTTCAGCAACGAAGGTACGAGCCGCCTCATATCCAGGTACTGTCCTAATTAGCTTAGGACAGCACCCATATCCATATCGACAAGGCCGGGAACAGTGTAAAATATTGGCTGGGACCGGTTCGGCTGGCTCGCAACTTCGGCTTCGGATTGAGCGAATTGAACGTGATTGAGCAAAAAGTGCGCGATGAAGAGACCACATTTTAGGAAAATGGAATGAGTACTTCAGCCACAGCAAATGATGACCGAGTAGCGGACGTCCAAGTGAGCGATCACATGCTCACTGTGATCCTCAGGGACGGGCGGACGATCAGCGCGCCTCTTGTATGGTTTCCAAGGCTACAGGATGCGTCGGCCGAGCATCGGGCCGTGTGGGAACCCGCCGCTGCGGGACATGGGATCCACTGGCCGCTGATTGACGAGGATTTGAGCATCAACGGCCTGCTGGAGTGGCATCCCACTACCGATGGCTGAATCTTCAGTACAGGCGTGAATCGTGACGTGAACGAGCACAAAAGAATCGAGCGACCACCGAAAATCCCCGGTGCCGCCACGGAACTGATTCGCGGCGGACGTCCGCGCCGCGCCGTCATCCGCGGGCAGGACAGAAGCCGCTGGACCGATTTCTATCACGCCGTGCTCACAGCCCAGTGGTGGCTGTTCCTCATCGGGCTGGCGTTGGTGTTTCTTGCCATCAACGCGATTTTCGCTTCGGTCTATCTCGGGGACCCGAACGGCATCGAGCATGCGCGGCCCGGCAGCTTCTGGGACCGCTTCCTCTTTAGCGTGCAGACGATCGCCTCCATCAATTACAGCATCATGGTGCCGAAATCCGCCTTCGCGAACGCCGTGGTCGTGGCGGAAGCGTTCATCGGTTTCGTCTACCTCGCCATGATGGCGTCGCTGATGTTCGCGCGGCTGTCGCGGCCGAGGTCCCGCGTTATTTTCAGCAAGGTCGCGGTAATCGCCCCGTTCGATACCGTGCCGACGCTGATGTTCCGCACCGCAAACCAGCGCGGCAATCAAATCCTGGATGCGGCCGTCAATGTCACGCTGGCACGGCAGGCTGTCACCACAGAAGGCATCGCCATGCGGCGCTTCGAGGAATTGAAGCTCATGCGCGGGCGCACCTCGCTGTTCGCGCTGTCCTGGACGGTGATGCACCGTATCGACGAGACGAGCCCCCTACACGGGCTTTCCTGGGAAGACTGGTGCAACCAGCAACTGGAATTGATCGTGCTGCTGCGCGGCACCGACGACACGCTGGCGGAGGTCATCTATGCCCGCCACGCCTACGGCCCCGACGATCTGGTGTGGAACCACCGTTTTGTGGACGTGCTGTCCGTCAACCCGCAGGGCCGCCGTGTGGTCGATCTCACGCGCTTCCACGACACCTGCCCGGTTTCCTGAGTCTAGTGGGTGATCAGCCGGACGAACCCCATCGCGCCGTGCGGTCCGCCACCATAGGACGGGACAATGTCAGACGGCACAAAGTCAAATGTGTAGAGTGCGCCCAGGCCGAGTTTGAAATGCTCTGCCACGGCCCAATCGTGAATTGCCCCGAGGGTGAGCTCACCGACGCCGCGCCTTCTGCCCAGCGCATCCAGTTCGGAATTCTGCTCCCATTCGGTTCGGGCGAAGGCGGTCCAGGAGCCTGTCTGGTACTCGCCTTCCAGCAACACGCCATTCAGGTTCGCGCCGTCGCTTTCCTGCTTCAAACCCCACGCCAGTGTTGCGGCTAAGATTCCGTCGCCAAGCCTGGTCACGTAGGTGGCGCTGGCCGTCGTACGGTTCTCGTTGATCTCCGGTGCGAGCTGTTCCGGACTATTCAAACGTCCCCACGATACCTGCAACGACCAATGCGGATCCGGATTCCAGCTGATACGGGCCGATGTGGAGTCGAGGCGGATCGGATCGAAATCGTAGCGGTGCTGGTCGGGCTCGCGTCCGGTGAATTGCGAAACTTCCAGTTTCCAGTCGTCATGTACAAAACCGGCTGTCAGCACCCCGAATACGATATGTGTTGCATCGAGCCAATGATGAGTAATGGGCGCGTCGGGAATATCCATTCCGCTTGGCCGGTGTATGAAAGCCCCCGGACCGAGCGCGGGCTCGCCGGGATAGCCGGCGTACACGAATACACTGGACTCATCGTCCAGCAGGCGTGCGTACGAGCCGGACAGCTCCATGATGAGATCATGGGGGTGTTGCCGGTCGATCAGCGGCGTGACCCCGTTTGCCGTTTCGCCGCTTGAAAGCAGTTCGGCATAACCGCTCTTGCCCATGAACGGATCGGGGCTGACCATCGCCCTCAGATTGAGCGTATCGCCGTTCGAAAAATCGCGACGGGCCGCACCCATGAGCATCCCTTCCACGTACGCTTTGTCAGCACCCCGAGGGCCGCTTTGCGTATCATAGACGCCCCACAGCATCGCGTGGCCCATGAGCATCCAGTCGCCAACCATACCGTGAATCGAGGAGTGCAGCGCGGCGTCCGGCTGCCAACTTGTGCCGGATGAATCGCGCGTCATTGGATAGGCGCCGAGAGTGCCGGATTCAGGCATCCCGCTCATGGACATCTCGTCCACGGCCATTTCCATTTCGTCAGCGCAGACCGCTTGCGCAGACACAACAACGCCATATAGAGCGACAGCCGCTACAGCGTGACTCACTTTGACTGCTTGTCGTTGTCTATCAGGGATTCATCGCCTCGTGTTCCACTTCGACGATGGGCTTGTCGGTGAACAAATATTCCCGCAGCTGCTTCTCGAAATGCGGTTCGTTGCGGCGCAGCCACTCGATCAGCATGGCCGCATGCTCCATCTCCTCCCTCGCGTTATGCAGCAGCACGCCGCGCAGGTCCGCGTTGGAGGTGTCGTCGGCCCGCTGGCGGTACCAGTCCACCGCCTCCAGCTCCTCCATCAGCGAGGTGATCGCGTAGTGCAGATGAAGGGTCTGCTCGCTCAGCTTCTCGCGGGCAACGTGCAGGGTTTCGCTGGACATGCTCTAGCTCCGTTATCTGAAATTGTTCTGAACGTTCGCAGTGGACGTTTCAAGTCGCTGCTTCATACATGTGCGCATCCGCGCCGATAGCGTCCGAGATGTTGGCAAAGCCGTCGCGCGCCATAAGGTCAAGCAGTTCGCGCTTGATGCGCGGAATCAGTCCCGGGCCCTGCAGCGCAAGGGCGGTATAGAGTTGAAAAAGGGAGGCGCCGGCGCGAATTTTCGCATAGGCGTCGGCACCCGCCGATACGCCGCCCACGCCAATCAAAACCAGTTTGCCGCCCGCGCGCCGGTAAAGCTGGCGCAACACCTCCGTGGATCGCGAAAACAGCGGCGCGCCAGAAAGCCCGCCCTGCTCTTTGGCGTGAGCGCTTCTCAAACCCGGCGGCCGTGCGACGGTGGTGTTGGTGGCAATGATGCCCTGAACACCGGCTGCGGTCGCAACATCGGCGATTTCGTCGATGGATGCCGCTTCAAGATCGGGCGCGATCTTCAGCAGGACCGGTTTCGCCGGCACGACGCGCGCGCGTTCATCCATGATGGCGCCGAGCAGACGCTCGAGTTCATCGCGTTGCTGCAGGTTTCTTAAGCCCGGCGTGTTCGGAGAGGACACGTTGACGGCGACATAGCTCGCGAGCGGCGCCAGCCGCGCAAAAGCGCGGCGATAGTCGGCAATGCGATCAACGTTGTCCTTGTTGGCGCCGATGTTGATCCCGACAACGCCACCGTGTTCGCGACGTCTTTGCAACCGCGCCGCCGCAGCCTCCATCCCCGCATTGTTGAAGCCCATGCGGTTTATGACGGCACGATCTTCCTGCAGCCGGAACAACCTCGGCCGCGAATTGCCAGATTGTGGTTTCGGCGTGATCGTCCCGCATTCCACGAAGCCAAAGCCAAGCTTGAGCATCGCGTCCGGAACTTGCGCATCCTTGTCGAACCCTGCAGCCAGGCCGACCGGGTTGGGGAATGACAGGCCGAGCGCATCCACGGCGAGTCTCGCTTCGTCCGGAGGCGCGGAGGACAGCAGCGGGGCTGCGCGCCGCAGAAGCGCAAGCGTGGCCCGATGCGCTGCCTCCGCCGGAAGCAACCTCAAGGCCCGCGCGGCCAGATCGCCTAGCATTTCCCTGGATTCCACCGCTTCGATCCCGCGGTGCTTACCCGACCATTGGCTTGCCCGCAGCAGAAGAATCGGCTAGCTGCTTCCCCTGATTTGGGGATTTCTTCATATGGCCTCACAAATGCTCACCCATGCCCAGGTCTGGGAGGGAATCGAAGCCTTGGCCGAGCGCCACGACCTTTCCGTCTCGGGATTGGCCAAGGCCGCGGGACTGGATCCAACCACCTTCAACAAAAGCAAGCGGATCGGGCCCGACAACAGGCCGCGCTGGCCCTCCACGGAAAGCCTCGCAAAGTCGCTGCAGGCGACCGGCGAGACCTTTGAGGAATTCGTTCTTCAGATGAGCCGGCCCAAAGCAGGCCGGCCATTCAGCAAGCCCATCCCGCTCATCGGTCTCGCCCAGGCCGGGCGGGAAGGCTATTTCGACGATGCCGGATTTCCGGTGGGCGCCGGGTGGGATGAAATCCCCTTTCCAGAACTTGCCGACGAGCATGCCTACGCGCTGGAGATCAGCGGCGACTCCATGGCGCCCGTCTACCGCGACGGCGACCGCATCGTGGTCTCGCCGTCCGCGAGTTTGCGGCGGGGCGACCGCGTGGTGTTGAAGACGCAAGCCGGCGAAGTCCTCGCGAAGCAACTGGTGCGCATGAGCGCACAGCGCGTCGAACTGAAATCCTTCAACGTGGAATACGAAGACCGCCACTTCCTGCTTGCCGACGTCACCTTCATTCACCGAATCATCTGGGCGAGCCAGTAGGGCCTGCACGGTTCTTGCGCAATGTGGCGCGCGCAATGCGGTTCACGAAACCGTGCATGCCTCTCGCATAACAGGCGTTGCTTCATTTCTCCGCCCTCGCAGCGACATTTCGCGACAACAATTACAGCGCGGCGCATATCTCTCACACCGATGTGAGAGCTAATCGCAGTTGTTCGGCGTTACCCTGTCATCACGCGAATGCTTGGCAACCATCCGGGGAGAACCGAATGCAAATGCATTCGGGCGAGCAGCGAATTCGTGCCCTGATCGCTTCGGCGCGAGACAACGCCCGCAGCGGACGGCCACATGACGCCGAGCGCCTGCTGCGGCAGGCCCAGTCCGAAGCGCCGCGTCATCCGCTCGTGCTGAACGAAGTCGCGCTGCAGTTGCTGGGCATAGGCAACGCCGGTGGCGCTCTGGAACTGCTGGATGAGGCGGCCCAGGCTTCTGCCGGAAATCCGGAAATCCATTTCAACCGGGCGGCGGCATTGCGCGCGCTGGGCAATTTCGAGGACGCGATAAACGCCTACGAGCGGGTCATCGAAATCGATCCCCGCCGCATCGCCGCGCTGCTCGAGAAAGGCACGCTGGAAGCAAAGTTGAAGCGGCCCCGCGCGGCCGCGGTGAGTTTCCGAACCGCGCTGCAGATGATCCCGCCGGGCATCCAGCCGCCGCCCGAGCTGCAATCCCTGGTGCAGAATGCGCGGGATACGGTCGAGCGAAATAATCGCGAGCTTGAAGCGCATATCGAAAACGCGTTGCGCGATCTGAAAACGCGCTTTTCGGGCGAGTCACTGCATCGCTTCGAGCAATGCGTGGAAATCATCCTGCAAAAGCGCACGATCTACCGCCAGCAGCCCACCTTCATGTATTATCCCGAATTGCCTCCAATCGAGTTCTATGAACCGGAGCCGTTTCCCTGGCTTGAAACGATTGAAGCCGCCGCGGACGATATCCGCGGTGAACTCCTGGAGGTGATGGGCGAGCAATCGGAACTCGAGCCCTATGTCGTTCTGCCAAGAGGCGCGGCGATGGAGCAATGGCGCGAGCTCAACAACTCGCGGCGGTGGTCCGTTTATTCATTGTGGAACGAAGGTAAGGCTTTTCCCGAGCATATCGTACGCTGCCCGAAAACAGTGGCCGCGCTGAATGCCGCGCCGCTTTGGGACTGCCCCGGTTACGGGCCGACGGCCCTGTTCTCGATCCTGGATGCGAAGACTCGGATCCCCGCTCATACAGGCCCGGTCAACACGCGCCTCGTCGTGCACTTGCCGTTGATCGTGCCGGACGGATGCGGATTCCGGGTGGGCGGGCAGACGCGCGAATGGCAACCTGGCGAGGCCTTCGTTTTCGACGATTCCATCGATCATGAAGCGTGGAACAACAGCGACGTGCCGCGCGCTGTTCTTATTTTCAGTATCTGGAAGCCGTTCCTGAGCGAAGCGGAGCGCGAACTCACCCGGGCGCTGATGACCACGATGGGCGAATTCTACGGCACGCAGCCGGACGGGCATGCCGCCCCGGCAACTAGCGCACCAGCGCAGCCCTGATCATCGCTGCGGTATCGGCGCAGCCGAACAGCACCGCGAACGATCCGAAGCGCGGCCCTTGGCTCTGGCCGAACAGCACCTCGTACAACGCCTTGAACCAGTCGCGTAAGGGTTCGAACTGGTGGCGCTTGCCGACTTCGTAAACTTCGTACTGAACCTTCTCTGGGTCGCGCTCATCTCCAAAGCCGTCCAGCACACGCGCGAGGTCTTCGAGCGCGGCGCGTTCTTTCTCCGTAGGCGGACGATAGCGCTTGGCCGGCTTCACGAAGTCGTCATAGTAGCGGATGGCGTAGCCGACGAGCCGATCCAATCCGGGATTGTCTTGTGGATTGGCGGATGGCGCGTAGTTGCGGATGAAGCCCCACAGCAGCTCGCGGTCATGCGCGTTTGACGCGCTCACCAACGTCAGCAGCAGCGCGAAGGTGACGGGATATTCCTCGTCCGGGGGATTTCCAGCGTGGATGTGCCAGACAGGATTCTCCAGCTTCTCGGCTTCGTTGTTTTCCGCGTGATATTTGCGGAGGAACTCAATGTAATCGTCGACCGCCTTGGGGATCACGTCGAAATAAAGCCGCTTCGCCACGCGCGGCTTCTGGAACATGAATAGCGCGATGCTCTCTTCCGGCCCGTAGGTCAGCCATTCCTCGATGGAAAGCCCGTTGCCTTTCGATTTCGAAATGCGCTCGGCGTTCTGGTCGAGGAACAGCTCATAGTTGAAGCCGTCCGGAGGCGTGCCGCCGAGCGCGCGCAGAATTTTCGACGACAACTCGACGGAGGAAATGAGATCCTTGCCGGACATTTCGTAATCGACGCCGAGCGCCAGCCAGCGCATCGCCCAATCGGCCTTCCATTGCAGCTTGCATTGCCCACCGGTGACCGGCACTTCCACGCGCTTGCCGTTTTCCTCGTACACGACGGTGCCGCGTTCGGCATTCCATTCGAGGATCGGCACCTGCAGCACGCACCCGGTGGTGGGTGAGATCGGGAGGAATGGCGAGTAAGTGGCCCGGCGTTCCGCCCCGAGCGTCGGCAGAACGACATCGCGCACTTTCTCGTAATTGGCGAGCACGGTGCGCAAAGCCGCATCGAAGCGGCCGGATTTGTAGCACTCTGTGGAACTGAGGAATTCGTATTCGAAGCCGAAGCGATCGAGAAACGCGCGCAGCCTCGCATTGTTGTGCGCGCCGTAACTCTCATGTGTGCCGAAGGGATCGGGCACGGATGTCAGCGGCTTGCCGAGATTGGCCGCGAGCATCTCCTGGTTCGGCACATTGCCGGGCACTTTGCGCAGGCCATCCATGTCGTCCGAGAAGGCGATCAGGCGCGTCTTCACGTCGCTCATCTGCGCGAAGGCGCGCCGAACCCAGGTAGTGCGCGCGACTTCGCCGAAGGTGCCGATATGCGGCAGGCCGGAGGGGCCGTAGCCGGTTTCGAACAGCACGCAATCCTTCGCCTTGCCGGCGGCGGCGAAACGATCAAGCCGCGCCAGAACCTTGCGCGCCTCCTCGAACGGCCAGGCGTGCGCCGCGAGCGCGCGCTCGCGCTCATCCAACAATTCTACAGTTTGGGTAGCGGACATTCGTGTTGCATAGCCGCAAACAACTCGTTCGTGCCAGCGCCAGAACGACGCTTTGCACGGTGAGGGCAGCGCGGGCATGATGGGCACAAATGACGAACGCGTTGAATATGCCGGGGTTCGTTCCCGCGCCGGGCGGGGCCGTGCTGGCGTTCCTGTCCGGTGACACACGGCGCATCGGCATTGAGGAGGCGCGGACGATGTTCCGTTCCGGCGAGGCGCTGGTTGCGCACGCTATTTTCGTCGCCGGCCGGTTGAAGGTCGCGCCCGGCCGCCCGGTATTCGATGTGCTGGAGCTGTTTGCATTCGTGCGACCGGCGCAGCCATGTATTCCAAGTCCGTTGGGACTTGCGCGTGCGTTGGGTCTGCGGCTGCCGCATACGCCAGAAGAAAGCGCAGGAGCGCTCCATCTCGCAGCAAGGGCTTTGCTCACTGAATTGCGCGCGCTCCCGCCGCGCGAGCGCGAGCGGCTGCAACCGATCGCGTCTTCCATGCTGCAGGCGGGCTGGCGCTGGGCCCCATTGGTGCTGGAAGCCGCAGGCAACCCGGAGCGCGCGCTTTCACGGCTCGCCGGATTCGATGTCTGGCGCAACCTGCCGAAATGGGAGGACGAAGCGTCTGTGGGTAAGCCCGGTTCGCAGCCCGTTGCCGCGAGCGAAGCGTCCGCACGCCTTCGGCAGCTGGTTCACGGAAGGGAGGCGCGCGCGGAGCAATCCGCCTATACCGAACAAGCCACCTATGCGTTCGAATCCCGGGAACGGGCGGGCTCTCCCAAAATCGCGCTGATCGAAGCGGGCACCGGCATCGGCAAGACGCTGGGTTATCTGGCGCCGGCCAGTTTGTGGGCGGAGAAGAACGGCCCGGGACTCTGGATCTCCACCTACACGCGAAACCTGCAGCGCCAGATCGTGCAGGAGACCGCGCATCTCTATCCCGATCCGGCCGAGCGCGAAGACAAGGCCGTGGTCCGCAAAGGCCGCGAGAATTATCTCTGCCTGCTCAATTACGAAGAGGCCGCCAAACGGCAGGCGCTGGCGCCCGGGCAGCGCGCCGTGGTGCTGGGGCTGGTCGCGCGCTGGATTGCAGCCACGCCTGACGGCGACATGTCCGGCGCAGGCTTCTCGGCATTCCTCGCTGCCTCTTTTCCCATGGGTGAAATCACCGACCGGCGCGGCGAATGCGTCTACGCGGCCTGCCCGCACTATCGCACCTGCTTCATAGAGCGCGTGATCCGCCGCGCGCGGCGCGCGCCGATCGTCATTGCCAACCATGCGCTGGTGATCGCGCAAGCGTCGCAAGATTGGCTCTCCAACGAGAGCGATATGCCGCCGGAGCGACGCGTGCGGTACGTATTCGACGAAGGCCATCACCTCTTCGATGCTGCGGACAGCGGATTTTCCGTCTTTCTTTCGGGACGGGAGATGGCCGATCTGCGCCGCTGGATACGCGGCCCCGAAGGCCGCGCGCGAACGAGGCAGCGCGGGCTCGAAGAGCGCCTGAAAGACATCATCGCGGGCGATGAAGAAGCACGGTCGGCGCTTGGCGAATGCCTCGCCGCCTCCGGCGCGCTCGCCGGCGAAGGCTGGCTGTCGCGGCTGCACAACGCCAGTCCGCGAGGGCCCGGCGAAGCGTTTCTCGCGCAAATGTACCAGCACGTGCTGGCGCGCATCGATGCTTTGGACACCGCATATTCGCTGGAGGCCGACATCGATCCGCTATCGACGCCGTTGATCGAAACGGCACAGCGATTGTCGTCATCGCTCAATCGGCTTATCGGACCGTTGCTGCGGTTGGCGCAGAGCCTCCGCAAGCAACTCGATGATAAAGCAGGCGATCTGGAAACCTCCGAACGCACGCGCATCGAAGCCGCGGCACGGGGGTTGCTGCGCCGCGCCAAACTCATCCTGCCGGCCTGGACTGCAATGCTCGACACATTGGAAACGGGCGAACGGCACGCTGAATTCGTCGAGTGGTTCGAGAGCGTGCGCGAGGACGGCCGCGACATCGATGCCGGCTTGCGGCGACACTGGGTCGACCCCACCATCCCGCTGGCGCAGGAGGTGCTGCTGCCGGCCCATGGCGCGCTGATCACCTCGGCCACCTTGCGCGACGCTCCCGAAAACGCAGACGATTGGCAATCTGCCGAAGTGCGCACCGGCGCCGCGCATCTTCCGGAGCCGCCGAAGCGCGCGAGTTTCGGTTCGCCCTTTCGGTACGCCGACCAGGCGCGCGTGTTCATTGTGCGCGATGTGAACCGGCGCGATGTCGATCAACTGGCGGCGGCCTACCGCGAATTGTTTCTGGCAAGTAGCGGCGGCGCGCTGGGGCTGTTCACTTCGGTGCGGAGTTTGCGTGCGGTCGAGCAGCGCATCGCCAGGCCGCTCGCTGAAAAAGGTATCAATCTGTATACGCAGCATGTGGATAGGCTGGACACCGGCGCGCTGGTCGATCTCTTTCGGGCGGAAGAAAACGCCTGCCTGCTTGGCACGGATGCGCTGCGTGACGGCGTCGACGTGGTGGGCCGCTCTTTGCGGCTTGTCGTCTTCGACAAGGTGCCGTGGCCAAAGCCGAGCATCCTGCACAAGGCCCGGCGCGCGCGTTTCGGCAAACGCTATGACGATCTGCTGACGCGCCTGCGCCTGAAGCAGGCGTTCGGCCGCCTCATCCGCTCGCAACACGACAAAGGCTGCTTCGTGATTCTGGAGCCAGCCACGCCCTCGCGCCTGCTCTCTGCTTTTCCTTCGGATACGCCAGTCCTCCGCTGCGGCCTGGCGGAGGCGATCGCAGAAATCCGTCAGTTTCTAATGACGTGCTAACGAAGCTGGTCCCTTGATCTGCCCCATCAAAAACTCAGTTCACTGTGCGACCCTAGACGAACGAGATCGAGCGTATCGGCGTCCGGTTTGCCGTAGATGAGAACGAGATCAGGGCGAATGTGGCAGTCGCGAAAATCTTTCATTCGCCGGCGAGTGGATGATCGCGATACCTTTCAGGCAAACGTGTGTCGGAGACTAGGAGCGATAGGACAGCGCGGAGATCGCCTTCCAGAGTCTTGCCGAAGCGGCCCTTAAGTTCGCGTTTGTAATCGCGCTTGAACTGCGTGGTGCGCCTAATCGTCCGCATTGAGATCGGCAAGCAAGACATCGACATTGCCCGACCGCGTCAACTTACCCTGCCGTGCTGCCTTGAGCGCGCGGATGGTGTTTGCATTCGGTACCAGCGGATCAAAGGGCAGTGCTTTCTCGGCCACCGTACGCACGAGCATCATGCGAACCGCATCGGAAACCGTAAGACCCATGGCGCCAAGAATGGCGCTCGCTTCGTCCTTGACGCGCTGATCGATTCGGGCGCGCACCACAGCATCTGCCGGCATATCATGTCTCCTGAGCTACAATGTAGCTACGCCAAATATTTTTATCAAGGCTCCATCATATGCGCGCCAAAAACCGTGGACGAACAGCAATCGGTGCTGACCGGTACGCTCCACCCGCCCTATAATGTAGCATGACGGAAGCGGCGGAAAATCTGTTCGGCGAGGCCCAGCAGGAAAATGGCGAAGGATATGGCCGCCATTCGACCGGCATTCTTCCCAGCCATGTCCTGAGGCGGCTCATCCGCACCCGGCGCGAAGTTCTCGCCGCGGAGGACATTGAAGAGGCGCAGATTCAACCGGCCTCGCTCGACCTGCGGCTTGGGCCGGTGGCCTGGCGGGTGCGGGCCAGCTTCCTGCCGGGACCGAATGCAACCGTGCGCGAGAAGCTCGATGCCGTCGCCATGCACGAGATCGACCTTAGCCACGGCGCGGTGCTGGAAACGCACTGTGTCTATGTCGTGCCGCTGCTGGAGAGCGCTGAATTCTCTTTCCGTGTTTCCGGCATCGCCAACCCGAAAAGCTCGACTGGCAGACTCGATGTATTCACCCGCCTCATTACCGATCGCGCGCAGGCGTTCGATCGCATCGAGCCCGGTTATCGCGGGCCGCTTTATGCCGAGATCAGTCCGCGCACGTTTCCCGTGCTGGTGCGCAAGGGCTCACGGCTCAATCAGCTGCGCGTCCGGCACGGCTCGCCCCAATTCACCGACACCCAGCTAAAACGCCTTCACGAGGAGCAGCCACTGGTGGATGGCGTCGCGGACATCGAAAACGGCCTGGCGCTCAGCGTCGATCTGCTGGGCGATGGCCGCAATCAGGTTGGCTGGCGGGCCCGCCGCCACACCGGCATCATCGACATCGACAAGCGGGATGCGCTCGACCCCCTGGATTACTGGGAACCGATCCAAGCGAGCCGGCGCGCCTCCATCGTGCTCGATCCGGACGAGTTCTACATTCTGGCGTCACGGGAAGCGGTTTCCATTCCGCCGGATTTCGCCGCCGAGATGGTGCCTTTCAATCCGCTGGTCGGCGAATTCCGCGTCCATTATGCCGGCTTCTTCGATCCCGGATTCGGCCATGAAACTGGACAGGGGCGCGGTTCGCGCGCGGTCCTGGAAGTACGCTCCCGCGAGGTCCCTTTCATCATCGAGCATGGGCAGATCATCGGCCGGCTGGTGTTCGAGCGGATGACCGATCCGCCGCCTGCCGTGTATGGGCAGCAGATCGGCTCGAACTACCAGCGGCAGGGCCTTCGGCTCTCCAAGCATTTCCGGCAGAATTGAAGGTTCGCTCTATCGTTCCGCCAAGTCTAAATGTTGCCACAAATCCACACTGTTGCGGATTCGGATTGCCGAATATTCATTCCCATTGCAACAGACCCGGCCCTCGGAACAATTGCATCACCGCGGGTCCAGAGGCGCGGGGGAGGAACTAGCGCCTCGCGGTTGTTAAAGAGGGTCCGCATCGCAGGGGGCAGGGTGAGGCGGCTGCAGCGCACAGGGCGCCGGCCGCCTCATCGATTCCTGGTTACAGGCAGAACATGACGCCGGCAACGCCCCAGCTCAGCACCCGCCGCCTCGTATTGCGCCCGCTAAACGTGGACGATGCCTCGGCGCTTTTCGAGGCCCGCGGCGACGCCGAGGCCATGCTCTACTGGGACTGGGCGCCCCAGCACAGCGTGGACCATGTCGCGAAGGTTATTGCCGATCACGGCAAGGCCATCGCGGCCGGAGAAGTGCTGTGGTGGGCGGTAGCGCTTACGGCGGACGGGCTTGCCATCGGCGAATGCGACCTCTCCGAAATCGATGAACACAACAGGCGTGCGGAAGTGGGTTTCCTGTTCCGCCGTGCCTCCTGGGGCAAGGGTTATGCGCGCGAGGCGATGAATGCGGTGGTCGAGCATGCCTTCGAGACAATGAGGCTCGAGCGTCTTTCGGCGCGCGTGCATGCCGGCAACGAGCGTGGCCGGCGCCTGCTTGAAAAGCTGGGATTTTCCTACGAAGGCATGGCGCGCGGCCATGTGCTGCGCGAAGGCAGGCGAATCGACTGCCTCATATTCGGCATGGTGCGCGACAATCGCTGAACGCTTGCCTTGCCGCTGGTGCTGCGCGAGCCTCGAGCCAGAATAAAGGGGATTCGCACCATGCGCGCTTTCACTCCGTTGTTTCTGTCCAGCGTTCTGGCGCTTGCCGCTTGCGGGCAGAAGGAAGAGTCGAAGGTCACCGTCAAGGACAAGGACGGAACCGTCACCATTTCGGCCAACGGCGACAAAAGCAACGTCAGTGTGGATGCCAATGGCGGCCAGGTGACCGTTCGCGCCGGGGATGGAAAATCGGTCGCCGAGATCAACACCAATGGTGTGAATGTCAGTGGCAAATTGCCGGATTTCATCAGCGTCTTTCCCGGCGCACGCGTCGTTTCCCTTATCAGCGCCAACAACCAGAGCGGCACGCTGACGCTGCAATCCAGCGCGGAACCGTCTCAGGTGTTGGGGTTCTACAAACAGAAGGCCGAGGCCGCCGGCTTCAAACAGAACCTGGACGCCAACGATGCGGGCAATCTGCTCTATTCCGCGAGCTTTGCCGGCCGCACCATTCAGGTGCTTGCCTCGAAAGACAGCGACGGCACGCACGCGCAAGTGACCTGGTCAAGCAGCTAGCAGCCGGCGCGCAGCACCCTGCCCTCCCTTCGCTTTTCAGGCTTCTCCGTGCTATCGAGACAAGCGCGCGGGCGTAGTTCAATGGTAGAACGGCAGCTTCCCAAGCTGCATACGAGGGTTCGATTCCCTTCGCCCGCTCCAGACACATAGCCCCTCATTCTTCGGGGCTAGATGCGATGCCAAGCGGCGTAACGGCGCGAGCTTCCGGCAGGGATTGAGCATCAGTTGCGCGCCTGCCCCTGAACGGCTAATCCTTTCGCGCGGCCAAGGCCTTGGGACAGGGCGCCGGCCTTCCGCCATCCCACTTTGCCGAAAGGACATTTTCCGCCGTGAGCGACATCTTCCGTGAAGTCGAGGAGGAGGTACGCCGCGACCGCCTCGAAAAGCTCTGGAAGCAGTACGGCGACTACATCGTCGCCGCGGCCGCCCTGCTGATCCTGGCCGCGGCCGCATACCGGCTCTGGACCTACT
>Ga0213876_10001472_pt1 | contig 14676 bp, 13 predicted proteins | sample BarmaccomBMRX_R9_FD_160113 | JGI IMG/M metagenome (GOLD analysis project Ga0213876, IMG submission 160113) | Root-associated microbial communities from Barbacenia macrantha in rupestrian grasslands, the National Park of Serra do Cipo, Brazil - RX_R9 | ecosystem: Host-associated > Plants > Roots...
CCCTCGTCGCAGAGTGTGCATCTTCAGTCCGCGCGGCGCCTGCGCTAGATCGCGGGCGTGACCCCCTCGTGAGGGCCCCCGTGAAAAGGCACCTTTCGCTCCTCCTGCTCGTCAGCTTCGCGGCCGTGGCGTGTGGCGCGTCTCCGCCGCCAGGCACCGACCTCGCCGCCCCGCTGGCACTGGAGACAACGATCCCGCTCCCCGACGTGCGCGGCCGGATCGATCATCTCGCCTGGGACGCGGCGGGGCAGCGCCTGTTCGTCGCCGCGCTCGGCAATGGCAGCGTGGAGATGATCGACATAGCCGCCGGTCGGCCGGTCGGCCGCATCTCCGGACTGCACGAGCCGCAGGGGCTTGCCTGGCTGGCCGGGACGCGGGAGCTGGCGGTCGCGAGCGCCGACGGCAAGGTCGGCTTCTATGCCGGCGCGACCCTTGCGCCGGTCGCGACCGTCGACCTTGGCGACGATGCGGACAATCTGCGCGTCGATCCCCGCTCGGGCGCGCTCGTCGCCGGCTATGGCGCGGGCGGCCTGGCGGTCATCGACCCGGTCCGCCACCGGATCGTCCGCCGCATCGCGCTCGACGGGCATCCCGAGGGCTTCCAGCTCGACGGCGACCGCGCCTATGTCAACATTCCCGATCGGCGCGAGATCGTCGCGGTCGATCTCGCGGCCGGCGCGGTCGTGCAGGCCTGGCCGATGGGGCTCCGGCTGATGAACTTCCCGATGGCGCTGGATGGGGCGCACCGGCTGCTGGCGGCGGCGTTCCGGCTTCCGGCCCGGCTGCTCCTGATCGAAATTCCCGGCGGCGCGGTCCGCCAGGCCCTCTCCACTTGCGGCGATTCCGACGATCTCTTCTTCGACGGCCCGCGCGCGCGGCTTCTGGTCGTCTGCGGCTCCGGCGAGGTGGACGTCTATGCCGCCACGCCCCAGGGCTATGCGGCGGCGGGCACGCTCGCGACCAGGAGCGGCGCGCGCACCGGGCTCTGGGCCGCCGACCGCGAGCGCCTGTTCGTCGGAGCCCGGGCGGCGGACGGGGAGCCGGCCGCGATCCTCGTCTATCGCCCGCGCTGACCGCGGGCGGCGGCGGTCACCGTCCGCGCCTGACGTGGCCGAGCGCCGCCGCGAGTCCCCGGGCGAGGGCGATTGCGTCGCCATGCGCCCAGAAATGCATGAAGAAGAGGCGCGGCTGGTCGTCGAGCATGTGGTTGTGCAGCGCCGTCACCGCGATGCCGCTCGCGCGCAGGCTGCGCAGCACCGGATCGACCTCGTCCGCGGTCAGAACCAAGTCCCCGGCGATCGCTGCCTCGCCGCCGCCGGTCGGCTGGAAGTTGATCGCAATCGCCGCGCCCATCGCATCCGGGATCGCCATGCCGCCTTCGCGCGGCCGCTCGGCGCGCGGGATGCTGAAGGCATAGACGCCGCCATTCGCCCGGCCCTGCCGACCGAGCGCACGGTCGATCGCCGCGGTGTCGAGGTCGAGCGGCGCGGCCGGCGCGGGTGGGCTCGCAACCAACGGCGTCCCGCTGAGCGCAAGCGCGGCGTGCAGGGTCGCGGCCAGCGCCGCGCCGTCGCCATGCCCGGCAATGTGCATGTACATGGTGTGCGGCGCCCCGCCGAGCAGGTGATTGTGGAGCGCGGTCACCTCGATCCCGCCCTGGAGCAGGCGGCTCATCACCGGATTGACCTCCTCGTCGGTGAGCACGAGATCGCCCATCGCCATCACGTCGCCGCGGCCCATCCGACGGAATGCGACCCAGGAGCCGAGCGCCAGCGCCGGCCGCAGCGCGATCCCCTCGAGGGTGACGTGCAGGTCGCTTCGCGGGAGGCCGACGCGGTAGACGCCGTCCGGCATTTCCGTCCCCGTCCGGCCGAGCGCCGCGGCGATCGCATCCTCCCAGGGCTGCGTGGCCGGGGCGGCGCCGGCCATGCTGATCGCCGCGAGGAAAAGACCAAGACGGATCTTCATGCTGTCCTCCTTCCGTCGTCCGCGCGCGGCCCGGAGCCGGGGCCGACGCCCATCATGATCTCAACGCATCAGAGCCGCAGCCCGAACCGCGCGCCGATCAGGGTCACGGCCAGATAGAGCAGGATGGTGAGCACGCAGCCGGCCGCGAGCGCCAGCCAGAAGGAATAGCCCTGGCGCAGCAGCGTGGGCACGAGCAGGAACATCGGCAAAGTCGGCAGCACGAACCAGAAGGTCGCCTGGGCGTGGGCGGCGAGACGCACCGGATCGTGGGTGTCGCGCCACAGCCAGAGCATGCCGAGGATCGAGACCAGGGGCAGCGAGACGATCAGGGCGCCCCAGCCGGGGCTGCGCCGCGCGACCTCGGAGACGATCGCGATGATGATCCCGGAGACCAACGCCTTGATCGCAAGATAGAGCATTGCCCCCCTTTCTCCGGCGCGGAGACGCTCGCTAAGATCAACGCGAAGGAGTCGCCTTCGCGCTATTCGAGCCGCCCGGCTGACGGTCGCGCGGCTGACCCAATGCACGACCCGATCCGGTCGTTCCAGCGAAAGCTGGACTCACGATTTCCTGAAGCCTCGCCCGCCGGGCACCTGTCGTGAAGTTTCCGACGCCAAACATAAAGCGCCAAGAGATTGATTTCTCGGATTGCATCGGATAAATCCGACGACATGAACGGATGTCATCTCGACCGCGGCACAAACTCGGGCCGCTTTCTCTTGCCCATGCACGGCCGCCCCAAGTGCTCCGGGCGCGCGGAATCATGCGTATTTACGCTAAAATACGCGGCCGGCCGGCGTGACGCCTTATTCCTCGGTGCGGATCAGCACGGCCTCGCCGACCAGCAGGAACAGCAGGAACGGGCCCCAAGCCGCGAGGAAGGGCGGGTAGGCGCCGAGATTACCCATCGCGATCGCGAAATTGTCGGCGACGAAATAGGCGAAGCCGAGCGCCATGCCGATCACCGCGCGAAGCATCAGCTGGCCGGAGCGGGCGAGGCCGAAGGCGGCGACCGCGGCGAGCAACGGCATCAGCATCGTCGAGAAGGGGCCGGCGATCTTGTGCCACAGCGCGCCCCTCAGCGCTGCGGTGGCGCGGTTTGCAACCTCCAGGTCGGCGATCGAGCGGCGCAGGCGGAAGAAATCCTGCTCGTCGGGCACGACCCGGGCGAGGGTGAACTCGTCGGGCAGGATGTCCGCGCCGAGCCGGACCGCCGGGAGTCGCCGGAAGGCGCCGGTGTCGACCGAGAAGATGCTGGCATTGCGCAGGATCCAGCCGCCGCCGGGGACGGCGCCGCCATTGTCGGCGGTGACGATGCGGTGGAGCACGCCGCCGGTGCGGTCGTAGAGGGTGAAGCCGGCGAGCCGGACGCCGCTGCCCTGGCCGCTCACCCGATCGACGAAGATGAGGTCGTCGCCGTGCAGGAAGGCGACATTGTTCTGGATCCCGGTCTCGGGCGGCACCGGGTGGTAATTGGCATTGTCCCAGGCGGTGAGCGCGGCGTTGGCCCTGGTGACGATCCGCTCGCTGAAGCCGAAATGGACGAGCGCGACGAAGAAGGAGGCCAGGATGAGCGGCGCGATGATCTGGTGGGCGGAGATGCCCGCCGCCTTCATCGCGATGACCTCGCTGTTCTGGTTGAGCCCGGCGAAGGTGATGAGCGTGCCGAGCAGCACCGCGAAGGGCAGGAAGCGGGCGATGAGCTGCGGCAGGCGCAGCCCGACATAGCGCCAGATCTCGGCATCGCCATTGCCCGGGACGGCGAGAATCTGGCCGGACTTGCCGAGCAGGTCGAGCATCATCAATATGCCCACCAGCGCGACCAGCACCGCGGCGCTGCGCAGCAGGAATAGGCGGGTCATGTAGAGCGCGATCCGCCGCGACGGGAAGAATTGCAGGTTGATCATGCCGGGGCCGGCGCCTCCGCCGGCCGCCGCCGCTTGAGCAGCCGGCCGATCGCCTTCGAGATCTTGGCGAAGACCCGCTCGAGCGCGCCGATCGGCTGGCCGCCCGGCTTGTGCGCAAGCGTGTAGTACATCCAGACGATCGAGCCGCCGAACAGGAGGAACGGCGCCCACAAGGCGATGGTCGGATCGAACCGGCTCAGCGCCCACATCTGCTGCATATTGGTTCACCTTGTGGTAGACGACCACGAAGATGATCGCGACGAAGATGCCCAGGCCGGACGTGCTTCGCTTCGGCGGCACCGCCAGCGCCACCGCGAGCAAGGGCACGAGCAGCATCATCGCCACCTCGACCATGCGGAAATGGAAATTGGCGCGGATCGCGTTGCGCCGCGCCTGCGGGATGGAATCGTCCAGGCCGAGCCGGAACAGCTCCATGATCGTCAGTTCCTTGGTGCCGTCGCCGCGGCCGCGGAAATTCTCGATCTGCGGCATGTTGATCGGCAGGTCGTGCTGGCGGAAGCTCAGCACCCGCGGCACCCGGTAATCGGGCTGGTTGTTGACCAGCCGGCCATTGGTGAGGCGGAAGAGGATCACGTCGGGATCGTCGGTGGCGAGGAAGGTGCCGCGGTCGGCCGCCGCGGCGATCGTATGGCCGTTGCGGCTCGCGATGCGCAGGAACACGCCGTAGAGCTCGGTGCCGTGATTCTCGCTGCGCTCGACCCTGAGGGTCAGGCCGCGGCCGAGATGGGTGAACTCGCCGACCTTGATCGAGGCGCCGAGCGCACCGGAGCTCAGCTCGAAGCGCAATTGCTGATAGGCATATTGGGCGATCGGCTGGAGATAGCCGACGATCCAGAAATTGGCGGCGAGCAGCACGATTGCGTACATATAGGGCACGCGCAGCAGCCGCCCGTAGCCGAGCCCCACTGCCCGCAAGGTGTCGAGCTCCGAGGACAAAGCGAGCTTGCGGAAGGCGAGCAATATGCCGAGCGTCAGCCCGACCGGCACCGCCAGGCCGAGATATTCGGGGATAAGGTTGGCGAGCATCCGCCAGACCACAGTCACCGGCCCGCCCTCGCTCACCACGAAGTCGAACAGGCGCAGCATGCGGTCGAGGATCAGCAGCATCGCGGCGAGGCAGAGCGTGCCCACCAAAGGCACGAAGATCAGCTTCGCCAGGTAGCGGTCGATCTGCTTGAACGGCATCTCAGGCGAACCGGGTCCGGCGCATTCGCGGCCTATAGAGGGTGCCGCGCGGGAGGTCATCGCCAAATCGCCGTGGTCTCCCCCACTCAACCCTCTCACGCGAGGGAGAGGGAGAAAGAAGGAAGGAAGGGCGAGAGCGTTCGATCCGCCTCCACCCCCATCTCACCGTTTCGACGCGCCGCGACCACATTTTGGCCGCATGCCTGCACGATCTGGAGCGTCATGGGGGCTTGGTACAACCTTGCCGATCCCGTCCGCATGGGCGGGTCGAACCCAGGAGTGAGTAAAGATGTCGAAGTTTCTGAGCGCGGGGATTTTGGCGGCGGCGATCGCCGCGGCCGCGCCTGCCGCCGCGCAGCCGCCGCTCGGCGCCGATGCCGCAGTCTGCCGCGCCGGCCATCCTTCGATCCTCGTCAACGTGCTCGGCTTCAACCAGCGCACCGGCAACGTCCGCGTCGCGCTCTACGACAATCCGGCCACCTTCCTTCAGCGCGGCGCCACCGTGCGCAAGATCAACCTGCCGGTCACGCCGGGCGGGCCGATGCGGATCTGCATCGCGGTGCCGCATCCCGGCCGCTATGCGGTCGGCGTCCGCCACGACGTCAACGGCGACAATGCCCGTGGCGACTGGAGCGACGGCGCCGGCTTCTCGCACAATCCGCGCATCTCGCTGCTTCATCTGCGGCCGAGCTTCGACCAGGTCGCGGTCAATGTCGGCCAGGGCGTGCTCGGTGTGAACGTTGTGCTCAATTATCGGTTTGGCCTCTCGATCCATCCTGTCGGCGGGTGAGCGGATGACGTCGATCGCGCTTCTCTCCAATCCGCGTTCCACCGGGAACCAGGCCCTGCTGCCGCAGGTGAGGGAGTATTGCGATCGGCATCAGGACATCTTCCACTATGAGGTGGAGAAGGTCAGCCAGATCGCCTGCGCGCTGAAGACGATCGCGCGGGTGCGGCCCAAGGTGCTCGTCATCAACGGCGGCGACGGCACCGTGCAGGCGGCATTGACCGAGCTCTATCATGGCGGCCATTTCGGCGGGAACCCGCCGCCGGTGGCGGTCCTGCCCAACGGCAAGACCAACCTCATCGCCCACGATCTCGGCGCCGAGGGCGATCCGATCGAGGCGCTGGAGCGGGTGCTCGACCTCGTCCGCACCGACATGATGCCGCACATCGTCTCGCGCGAATTGATCTCGCTGACCGGCGGCGACCAGGACGAGGGCAATGGCCGGCCGGTGCTCGGCATGTTCCTCGGCGGCGCCGCGCTCGCCGATTCCATCCTCTATTGCCGCAACAAGATCTATCCGCTCGGCCTGCCCAATTGGGCGGCCCATTTCGTGACCTTCATCATGGGCATGATCTCGGTGATCGTCGGCCGGCCGTCGCGCGCGCTGCCCGCCGAATGGGCGCCGCTGAAGGTGACGGTGACCAAGAGCGGCGAGATGCAGGGCCGCTTCGCGGTCGTGATGGTGACGACGCTGGAGCGGCTGCTGTTCAACGGCACGATGGCGGTCGGCCGCGGCGGCGTCGGCTCGATGCAGTTGCTGGTCATCGAGCGGAATTTGATCTCGATCCTGCGCGCGCTCTTCGCCGGCATCCGCGGCCGGCTCGGCCGCAACCGGCTGCGCGGCGTCCATCTCGAGCGCGGCGACGAGATCCGGATCGAGGGTCACCGTTCCAACATCATCCTCGACGGCGAGATGTTCGAGGCCCGCAACGGCGGCGCGATCGTGCTCCGCCCGACCGCGCCGGTGCCTTTCCTGAGGCTGGCGGCCTAGGAGACCAGGGTCGATGCCGCCCGTCACGATCCGCCCGTTCCAGCCGGCGGACGCGCCCGCGCTCGCCGCTCTGTTCCACGCCGCCGTCCACGGCATCGCCCGGCTGTATTATTCGGAGGCGCAGGTGCAGGCCTGGGCGCCCGGCGTGCCCGATCCCGCCCGCTTCGAAGCGCGGGCGGCGGACGGCCGCATCCTGCTCGTCGCCGCCGACGCCGAGGACGCGCCGCTCGCTTATGGCGACCTCGAGCCGGACGGCCATATCGACCACCTCTTCTGCCGCCCCGACGCGGCCGGCACGGGCATCACGGCCTTGCTCTACAAGGCGCTGGAGGCCGAGGCGCGGGCGCTGGGGATCGAGCGGCTCCATGTCGAGGCGAGCGAGCCGGCCCGCCGCTTCTTCCTCAAGCAGGGCTTCGCCGAGCTGGCGCGGCGCGATTTCGAGCTGGCGGGCGTGCCGATCCACAATTTCGCGATGGAGAAGCAACTCGGCGCAAGTTGAGATGCTGCGGTGCACAAAATCCTTGCGCCCGACCGCAGGCTCGTCCAAATCGCGTCCCCATGAGTTCGAGTAGGATCGTATTGGAGGCGATCGCCCGGCGCCGCTGCCTCCACGCCGTATACAACCGCGCCCCGGTCCGGCTGGCGCCCCACATCCTCTACACCAGGCACGACGAGCTCTACGTCGACGCGGTCACGCTTGAGCGCGACGGCCGGCCGCCGCGCGAGACCAAGCTTGGCACGTTCAAGCTGTCCGGGCTGCACGAGCCCGCAGTCGTCGACAGCGAGGCCTTTCGGCTGGAGCCGGCCTTCGACCCGGCCGACCCCAGATATGAAGGCGTCACCCTGCTCGCCGCCGAGATGGGCTGAGCGCTGCTCGCAGCTGTCCGGTTCACCCGAAAACGATTCAATCCAGGCCGCCAATGCCCTAGAGCAGCGGTCACGCTGTATCGCCCCTCCCCTTCAGGGGAGGGGATGGGGGTGGGGGATGTATCAAGCACCGCCTTTGCCTTTGACAAGCCCCACCCCAACCCCTCCCCTGAAGGGGAGGGGCTAATGTCGCCCTCCTTCCCTAATAGCCGCTAGTGGTTCGGCGATGGCGGAGCGGCTGCCGGATCTGGTGCGAGAGGAGCTGGCGCAGCCGGTCGATCCGCGCGCGTCGGCGATGGCGGCGGCGATCGCTGCGCTCTATCCCGGATCGGCGCGGGCGGTCCTGTTCTACGGCTCCTGCCTCAGGCAAAGCGAGCTCGACGGGCTGATGCTCGATTTCTACCTGATCGTCTCCGACTATCGCGACGCCTATCCGGGCATCTGGCTGACCGTCGCCAACGAGATGCTGCCGCCCAACGTCTTCCCCTTCGCCCATGAAGGGCTGGCGGCCAAATATGCGGTGCTGAGCGAGGCGGATTTCGCGCGGCTCAACGGCCCGGAGGCGGGCGACGTCTCGGTCTGGGCGCGCTTCGCCCAGCCGTCGCGGCTGGTCTGGGCCGCGGACGAGGCGGCGCGCGAGGCGGCGACGGCGGCGGTGGCGCGGGCGGCGCCGACCCTGCTTTCCTACGCGCTGCCGATGGCCGCGCCGGGTGCCGACGCGCTCGATCTCTGGCGGACCGGCTTCGCCCTGACCTATGCAAGCGAGCTTCGGGCCGAGCGGCAGGGCCGTTCGCAATCGATCGTCGACATCGAGCCGGAGCGCTACCGCCGCTTCGCCGCGGCGGCCTTGCCCGGCCTCGCGCCGGCGCCGCGGGCGGCGCAGGCATGGCGGCGCTTCCGGCGGCGCGGGAAGCTGCTGTCGATCGCGCGGCTCGCCAAGGCGGCGACGACCTTCGCCGGCGGCGCCGACTATCTCGCCTGGAAGATCAACCGGCACGCCGGCACGACGATCGTCGTGCGGCCTTGGCAGAGGCGCTGGCAAATCCTTGGCGCGCTCATTCTGCTGCCTCGTCTGTTGCTGCGCGGCGCGATCCGCTGAGCCGCCCGGCCAGGGCCGTCCCCACCGCCGCGGCGAGCGCCTCGGCGGTATAGGGCTTTCTCAGGATCGCGCGGCCGGCCAGGTCGCCGGCATCGCCCGCCTCGCCGACATAGCCGGTGACGAACAGCAGCGCCATTTCCGGATGGCGGCGGGCCACCTCGGCCGCCAACTCGGTCCCGGTCATCTCGGGCATCATCACGTCGGTCAGGACCATCACGAAGTCGGGGTTGCGGTCGAGCAGCTCCAGCGCCTCGCGCCCGCTGGAGACCGCCTGCGGGCGATAGCCGAGCTCCTCGAGCAGATAGACGGTCGAATGGCTGACGCGGGGGTCGTCCTCGACGACCAGGATCGCGGCGCCGGGAAAGCTTGGCGGCGGCTCGCCGCGCCGGACCCCGGCCGGGACCACGCGCGCCGCGGCCTCCTCCGCCGCGGTCACCGAGCGCGGCAGATAGAGCGAGACCCTGGTGCCGCGGCCGAGCTCGGAATCGATCTCGACGTCGCCGCCGGACTGGCGGGCGAAGGCGAAGATCTGGCTGAGGCCGAGGCCGGTGCCCTTGCCGACCGCCTTGGTCGTGAAGAAGGGCTCGAAGACGCGGTGGAGATGCTCGGGCGCGATGCCCTTGCCGGTGTCGCCGACACGGATGCGGACATAGTCGCCGCCCGGCAAGTCGGCGATCTCGGCCTCGGCCAGGCTGACATTGTCGACCTGGAGGCTCATCTCGCCGGCGCCGTCCATCGCATCGCGCGCGTTGACGGCGAGGTTCAGGATCGAATTCTCGAGCTGGGTCGGGTCGGCCCAGACGTGCCAGGGGCGGCTGGCGAAGCGGGTGACGACGGTGATCCGTTCGCCGATCGCCCGGTCGACCAGCTCCAGCATCCCTTCGACCAGCTCCGCCGGGGCCACCGCATCGGGCAGCAGCGGCTCGGCCCGGGCGAAGGCGAGCAGGCGGCGGGTCAAGGCGGCGGCGCGGGTGGCGCCCTCCATCGCATTGTCGAGGTGGAACTCGACCTCGCGGCGGGGGCCGTGCAGCTTGCGCCGGGCGAGGTCCAGCCCGCCGACGACCACCGCAAGCATATTGTTGAAATCATGCGCGATGCCGCCGGTGAGCTGGCCGACCGCCTCCATCTTCTGGACCTGGCGGAGCTGCGCCTCGGCATGGGCGCGCTCGGCCGCCTCGGCCTTCAGCGCCGCATTGGCGTCGGACAGCTCGCGGGTGCGGGCCTGCACCGCCTGCTCGAGGTCGAGCGCGCGCCAGGCCTGGGCCTCGGCCTCGCGCCGCGCCGACACGCCCTCGTTGAACGCGCGCCAGGCGAGCAGGGCGAGGCCGAGCGCGCCGAAGCCGATCAGCACGGCGAGCCAGCCGAGCCAGCCGGTATAGCGGTCGGCGCGGGTGACGAGGCCCTGGGTGTCGGCCATGCGCGCGTCGAGATTGGCGCGCTCGGCCCCGGCGATCGCCTCGAGCTGGGCGCGAAGGGCGGGCAGGGTCGAGGCGAAGCTTGCCTGGTAGAGGAAGCGGATGCCGACCGTGCCGCGATGGGCGGCGGCGGCGGTCGCGGCCGGGGAAAGCTCGGCGCCGCGCCGCTGGTAGAGGATCTTGAGGGTGCCGACGCTGCGCGCCTGGGCGGGATCGTCGTGGACCAGCCGCTCCAGCTGGCCGATCTGCCAGCCGGCCGAACGCCATTCGGTATAATAAGCGGTGCCGGTCGCCGGCCTTTCGTCGAGCACGTAGCGGCCGAGCGCCGCCTCGGAGCGGGCGATGGTCGCGTCGATATTGCGGGTGAGGATCGTGATCTCGGCGCTGCGCCGCTCCCAGCCGATCGCCGCGTCGCGGGCGCGGTTCGACCAGGTGATCACCACGATCAGGGCGATGAGCGCGAGGGTGGCGAGCAGCGCCCCCGCGCTGACCCACAATGCACGCCACCTCGAGGGACTACCCTCGGCTCCGGCCTCCGTTGCCGCCTCCGCCATATGCGGAAACTACGGCACCGAAGGGGGAGTGGGAAGCGCAAAGGCGGGCTTCCGCCGTCCCAGACCGGTCATTTCGGCGCACTTGACCATGGTTTTCGCCCGTTTCCGGAGCGATTCCGGGCCGAATGGCCCGGAAATCGGGGCCAATAACGGCTCGGCCGCCGATCCGATCCAATCGGAGCGGTCCGGCTCAGATCACGCCGGTGGCGCGGCCGGCATTCTCGAACATGCGCAGGATCTGCCCCACCTCCTCGTCGCTATGCTCGGCGCAGAGCGAGCAGCGCAGCAGGGTCATGTTCGCCGGCGTCGCCGGCGGCCTGGCGAGGTTCACGTAGAGGCCTTCGCCAAGCAGGGCCTCCCACATCGCCGCGCCCATTTCGAGGTTCGGCATGATCACCGCGATGATCGCCGATTGCGGCACCTCGGTGCCGAGCGTGAAGCCGAGCTGCTTCAGGCCGGCGTGGAGCCGCTTCGAATTCTGCCAGAGATGGTCGCGTTTGGCCGAGGCATGCATCAGCTTGCGGATCGAGGTCGCGGCGGTGGCGACGACGCTCGGCGGCAGCGAGGCGGTGAAGACGTAGGGCCGGCAGACCAGCCGCAGGATCTCGAACTTGGGATGATTGGAGACGCAGAAGCCGCCGACCGTGCCGACGCTCTTCGAGAAGGTGCCGATGATGAAGTCGACCTCGTCGATCACGCCCTGCGCCTCGGCGACGCCGCGGCCGTTGGGGCCGATGAAGCCCATCGAATGGGCCTCGTCGACCAGCACCATCGCGCCGGCCGCCTTGGAGACCGCGATCATCTCCTTCAGCGGCGCGATGTCGCCGAGCATCGAATAGACGCCCTCGAGCACGACCAATTTGCCCGCCTCGGCGGGGATGCGGGCGAGGCGCTTCTCCAGCGCGGTCACGTCATTGTGGCGGAAGGGCACGATCTCGGCATTGCCCATCGCGCAGCCGTCGTAGATCGAGGCATGGCTGTCGATGTCGAGGATGATGTAATCGCCCTTGCCGGCCATGGTGGAGATCACGCCGAGATTGGCCTGGTAGCCGGTCGAGAAGACCATGGCATGGTCCATCGCGTAGAAATCGCGGAGCGCGGCTTCGCATTCCTTGTGGCCCTGATAGGTGCCGTTGAGGACGCGGCTGCCGGTCGTGCCCGAGCCGAATTCGTCGAGCGCCTGCTTGCCGGCGGCGATGACCTCGGGATCGAAGGTCATCCCCATATAATTGTAGGTGCCGAGCAGGATCGTCTCCTTGCCGTTGCAGATCGCCCGGGTGGGCGAGAGCACCTTCTCCATCACCAGGCTGAACGGGTCCTTCACCCCGGTGTCGAGCAGGGCCTGGCGCTGCGCGATCAGCGGATCGAACTTGGCGAAGAGATCGGGCGCTGCGTCCGCTTCCGCCGGCTGGTCGGACATGGCGAGCGATTGGGTCACAGCGATCCTCCCCTGAAAGGGGAGGGGGACCATGCGCAGCATGGTGGAGGGGTATCAGCGCAGGAGAACAGCCTCGGATGCTGATACCCCTCCACCACGAGCCTGCGGCTCGCGGTCCCCCTCCCCCTCTGGGGGAGGAATCGGGCGCTCCGCATCGCCCCGCTCACGCGTCGGCCCTCAACGTCTCGATCGCGTCGACGAGCTGGCCGACCGTCTCGATCTCGGCCTGCATGTTCATCGTGATCAAGATGTCGAACTCGTCCTCGACATTGGCGACGAAGTCCATCACCACCAGGCTGTCCCATTCGAGGTCGCCGGCGAAGGTCGTCGCCTCGGTCAGCGCCACCCCTTTCTTGTTGAACGGCGCGATCAGCTGCACGACCTTGTCATAGGTCTGGTCTCGGTCGGTCATGTTCGTCCTTTAGGTTTGCAGGCCCCAAGTGCCAAGCGAATAGGGCCGAAAGGGGGCGGATGCTTGGCAAGCCGCGGGTGACCGTGCCATGACAAAAACATGACAGAACAGGCATCCACCGGCGCTGCCGAGACCGCGCCGCCCGCTTCCACGACCTATCCCGCCAACGCGGTGCATCTGCTGCGCACCTCGCAGCTGGCCCAGATCTCCCTCTCGCAAATGGCGGACACCAAGGCGTCGATCCTGATGGGCGCCACCTTCGTGATCTTCACGATCACGATCGGGCAGGCCCGGCAGGGCGGGGCGCCGATCCCCTTGCTGATCCTCGGCGGCGCGGCCTTCTTCGCCGCCATCTTCGCGGTCCTTGCGGTGCTGCCGAAGACGGTCAGCCGGAAGCCGAATGCGGACTCGAACCTGCTCTTCTTCGGCGTGTTCAGCCAGATGACGGAAGGGGAGTTCGTCGAGGAGGTGATGCGCCGCCTCAAGACCGAGGAGGGCTTCTACCGGACGATGGCGCGCGATATCCACCAGGCGGGCAGCGTCCTCCAGAACAAGAAATACCGCTTCCTCGGCATCGCCTACCGCATCTTCCTCGCCGGCCTGGTGGCGAGCTGCGCGGCCTATATCATCCTCTATCTGGTCTGAGCGTCAGCGCAGCCAGCCCTGCGCCTCGTACCAGGAGGCGGTGTCCTTGAGCCCGGTCGGGGTGCGGATGGCCGGCGTCCAGACCGCTTCCGGCGGTCGCGCCTCGGCGGCCACCACCCAGTCGGGATGGCAGAAATAGCGGACCCGGTCCGGGGTCAATTTGGCGTTGCCGCGGCGGACCAGCCGGTCGAGCCGGGCGGCGCCCTGCATCACCAGCTTCGGCATCGCGACGGTGGCCGCGCGCTTGCCGAAGATCCGGCTCAAGGTCCGCGCGAAATGGCGATGGTCCCAGCCCTCGGGCCGGCCGTCGTCGGGTTCGTAGGTCCGAAGCCAGGTCTCGCGCCGGTCCACCAGGGCGAGGATCAGCCGGCAGAGATCCTCGACATGGAGCACCGAGAAGCGTCCCTTGGGCGGTAAAGCGACGATCCCGCGCCGCGCCATCTTGAACAATTCGAACGTCTCGCGGTCGCCGGGGCCGTAGATTGCCGGCGGCCGCAGGATCGTCCAGTCGAGTCCCGAGGCGGCGACGACGCGCTCCGCTTTGGCCTTGGACCAGCCGTAATCGGAGAGGTCCGGCTCGCGCGCGGCCAATGAGGAGATGTGGATGAAGCGGCGCACCCCGGCGGCGCGGGCGGCATCGACCATCGCCAGCGTGCCGCCGACATTGACCGCCTCGAAACCGGCGCGGCTGGCGGCGTTGATCAGCCCGGCGATATGGACGACCGCATCGGCGCCCTCGCAAAGCGCGGCGAGGCTCGCCGGCTGATCGAGCGCGCCTTCCACCCAGGCGATGCCCGGCTCCGGCGGGCGCCAGCCCCTGGTCAGCGCGCGGATCTCGTAACCCGCCTCCCGTGCGACGCGCAGGAGATGCGAGCCGACGAACCCGGTGCCACCGGTCACGGCAAGAATGGGCTTCGCGCTCAAAGCGGCCGCTCCCTCCTCACAGCGGCGACCAGGCCTGGCCGGCCTCTTCGCCTTTCTCCTCGCCGGCCCGCCCGATCCGCTCGATCACCGCATCGAGCACCGCGTCCACGCCCGCGCCGGTCGCGCCGGACACTGCGAAGACCGGCGCGCGCGCCTCCGCCTCCAGCTCCGCGGCGAGCGCCGCCGCCAGCTCGGCGTCGATCAAATCGCATTTGTTGAGCGCGATCACCTCGGGCTTGTCGTCGAGCCCGGCACCATAGGCCTCCAGCTCGTCCCGGACGGTCCGCCAAGCGGAGGCGACGTCCTCGACATTGGCGTCAACCAGGTGGAGCAGCACCCGCGTCCGCTCGACATGGCCGAGGAAGCGGTCGCCGATCCCGGCCCCTTCGGCCGCGCCCTCGATCAGGCCGGGAATGTCGGCGAGGACGAAGTCGACGTTGCGGTGGCGGACGACGCCGAGCTT
>Ga0213876_10001473_pt1 | contig 14674 bp, 17 predicted proteins | sample BarmaccomBMRX_R9_FD_160113 | JGI IMG/M metagenome (GOLD analysis project Ga0213876, IMG submission 160113) | Root-associated microbial communities from Barbacenia macrantha in rupestrian grasslands, the National Park of Serra do Cipo, Brazil - RX_R9 | ecosystem: Host-associated > Plants > Roots...
CATCCGCTCGAAGTAGGCGTCGGGCAGGCGCGCGGTCACCGAAACACCACCTCTCCGACCGCCAGCAGGCGCCGGAGCACGAACTGCGGCAGCACCGGCCCTTCGGAATCTCCGTCGAGCTGGCTGCGAAAGCCTTGTGCGGCATGGTGTTTGCGTTCACGCGCCCAGTCGGCCACCGGCACCGAGTACGCCCTTTCCCACGGGACCGCCGGATCGGCGGGCGTCGCCCAGTGCCACATCCAGACCGGATATTCCACGAGGGCAATGCCGGTGCGGACGCAGGCGTGGGCCGCGGCCCGGCCGACGGCCTCGTGGTCGGGATGCCCGTCACCCCGCCAGGTTGCGGCACACCAGGTACCGGGCGCCTCGCAGTCGAGAATCGCTGCCAGTGACTCGATGAGCTCGTCCTCGTGGTCGGCCAGTTGACCGTCCGGCAGACCGAGGAACGTCGGCGGAGCAATACCCAAAGCCTTTGTCGCGCCGAGCAACTCACGACGCCTCGCGGCCACCAGGCCGGACGCCGACGCACCGGCCGCGCCCCCGTCGCTGACGCAGACCACCTTGACCGCGACACCGGACGCGACGAGTTGAGCGATGGTGGCTCCCAGGCCCAGCGTCTCGTCGTCGGGGTGCGGTGCCACGACGACCAGGGCCGGGCAGGCGGTCAGGTCCAGCCGCGGCAGGGCGGGCGCGCCCAGCCAAACGCGAGCCGGGGTTCCGCCGCCGCTCAGCGGCATGGCGGCGAATCGGGCGCTGTTGCTCAAGACGTTGCTCATTGCCGTTGGTTCAGGTGCCGTGGCTCAGGTCGTTTCAGTGTGCCGACGCTCCGGCGAGCCGCCCGAGTTCGGCGAGATCCCGCTCGGCGTGGCTCTGCCGGATGTAGATGCTCAAGTCGGCGACGCGTTGGGCGTGCCGCCCGTCCTGACACAGCGGGCCTGGACCGAGCGCGCGGCCGGTGCGAGTGATGGCCTCGTCAACCGCATGTTCGACCACCGCGCGGGCACGCCGTGCCAGCAGTTCGGCGGTCCTGCTCCGGTCGAACGGATCGGCATCGATTTCGGCCGCCGCGGCCGCCAGGATCGCGTCCCCCGCGGCAATCGCGGCGTCGACGGCGCCCAGGTGCGCCAGCGAATACGCATCGGCCGATTCGCTGTTGGCGCAGCGATACAGCGGATCGGCGACCCTACGGGCGCCGCCGAGCCAACAGGCCGCCACGCCGATGGCCCCATGCCAGAAACCGGGCCGAGTCAGATAGTCGCCGGGATCGCCGACGGGAACCGCGTGCGCGTTGCTGAACTGCACAGTCCGGGTGTCGCTGCCCGCCATCCCCGCGTTCCACCACGTACTTGGCAACGGCTTGACGGCCGGGCCGGTGACCGTCACCGCGAACAGACCCCGACTCCCGTCGTCGAGCCGGCCGGACACCAGAGCGTTGCTGCAGAAGCCGGCTCCCGAGCACCACACCTTGGTGCCGGACAGGGCGAACGCTCCACCTGGGAGCTGGCTCGCGGTTACCACCGCGTCGGACGACTCAGCCGCCCAGACGCCCCAGAGCTGACCGGGCTCCGGGGGCTTGCCGCCCAACTCGTCGAGGATCGCGACGGCGTCGACATGAGCTTCGGCGATCCGGGCTGCCACGATGTCGTCCTCGGCCAGCAGCGCCAGTTGCTGCCAGCGTTCGGCCGTGCGTCCGGAGGCCGGCAGGGGCAATTCCAGGCGCCCTGACTCGAGCCAGTGCTGTACCAGACCGGCCGTCATACTTAATCACCCGCCTCCGACGCAGCCAATTGATCCAGGTGTTCGGCAAACCCGCGCGGCGCCCTGGCGCGGGTGCGCGACGAGGTGCTGACCGAGAGCTCCGCGTCCCGATCGATGCGATAACCGGCGACCCGAAACCGCTTTACCAGGTCGACATCCTCGCCGGAGGGCAGTGCGCGAAAGCCGCCCACCCGCCAGTAGGCCTGAGAGCTGAAACCCATGTTGGCGCCGTGAATGTGGTCGTGTCCGTCGTCCACGCCTTGCTGATAAGCCTCCTCGTAGCGTTCGATGACGTCGACGGGATGGTGGCGCCAGTCGGCGACACGCACCACTCCCAGCACCACATCAGCGTTGCTGTTCAGCTGCCGGGTCAACCAGTCGGGGTCCACCTGGCTGTCGGCGTCCGTGCAGGCGTACCAGGCTCTGATGTGCTGGGGGTCTTGTGCGCGGAGCGAGCGCGCATATCGGAAACCCGCCGCCCGCGCCGCGCCGACGTTGCGGGCATCGACCGTAACGAAGTGCACATCGTCCCCGTACTGCCCGGCCAATCTCGTGCTGCCGTCCCGGCTGGCGTCCAACACCACCACGACGGTGACGGGGATAGGCGCGCACACGGCGGCGGCGAGCAGTGCGCGCAGGCACGCCGGCAAACTGAGGTGTTCGTTGTGAGCGGGGATCACGACAGCGGCCCAGTCGTACCTCTGCGCCGCGGCTGACATACCCCAGTGATGCCCGTTTGCCACCAATTCAATCCTCGCCGGCCTAAACCGGGTGGCCCGTTGCTAACCGCGCAGCCTCAGCGGAACGACTAACCAGAACGCCGTGAACAGCGTCAACGCGCACCCCCCGGCGATAAAACCCGCGTTACGCCCCGACACCGCGGCAAAGACAATGACCGTCACCCCGGTCAGTGCGCCGCCTAATAGCGCCAACCCCGCGTAGGTGCAGCGGTGCGCCGCCGACACCAGCTGCTGCAGGCGATGTCGCCGGAACAGCAGCCTGTGCATAGCTACCGGCGAGATCAAAAACACGGTCGCAGCAACCGAAAACCCCACCGTAGCCAGGTACACGTGGCGCATGTGTTGGCTGAGCACATCGAAGCGCTGCTGAAATGGCAGCGTCAGCAAAAACCCGGTGAGCAGCTGCACACCCGTCTGCACCACCCGGAGCTCCTGCAGCAGGTTGTTCCAATTGCGATCCAGCCGTTCGAGTTCCGTTTCGCCGCGCTCGCGGGAATCCCACTGCTGGTCGTCTTCGGGATGATCGACGTCCATGGCGCTAGATCATCCCACGGCGCCACCGGGTTGCTTCGTTTCTGCCCCGACCCCGAATCAGCAACAGTCCCATTCGTAATGGACCGCGGAGAAGTCGCATGCCAAGAGTTCGTCGGGCGCGATCGAGAACCGGCCGGTGCCGAGGTCACCCCAGATGATGCGCCAATCGGACTCTGGTTCATGGGGGTCCGAATCCAGCTGGAACAGCAGAACGTGTCCGTCGGGCAGGCTGCCGTCCTGGTTGAAGTTCGGGTAGCCTCCCACTCGATGGCCGCGGATGCCCTCATGCTCGCCTTCTTGGGGGCGTCGGCTCATGAGCCGGCCGACGAGACCAAACTCCGAGTCCGGATACACCAGCGGGCTGAATCCCGGTCTGCGCCGCAGCGCCGGAGGCGACGAGCGCCCGGGGGTGGCGCGTTTCGGGGTCCAGTTGGTGGTGACCGTGGGGTGATAGATCACCACACAATCGTCGTCTAATCCGGCGGTAATGAAGAACTGAAGCAAACCTTGGCCGGGGAAACCCAAAAGGTTGGGGAGTTCGCTGAAGTTCAGCTGCGCGATGAACGCCAGTGGTTTGCCGAACCGATCGAGCGGATGGTCTTGCGGCTGAACAAGGTACGGCGTGCCACCGACCTTTGATCCCCAGGGATCACTGGGCAGCCGGTGAGTCAGCTCGAGTTCGATTGAAGTCCGCTCCAGCAACATCACCGGCGCGCCTCCCCGCGGTTGCGAATCCTGTTATAGCGCACGAATGAGACGGTAGAGGAATGCCCGGCGGAACGTCTTGTCAGAAAACGCCTTCGGGGCTCAACGACCGGAGCAGCCTCGATGCGGCGCAGTGCTCAGCGGTTCAGCTTGCCGTCGCGCACGCCCGTCAATGCGTCGTCCAGCGTCGGGTAGAGCGGGAAGGTCTTGTCCAAGCCAGTGAGGTGAATTGGCCGCCTGGTCGCGGGGCCGCGTGCCACCACTCCGAACTCCGCGGAGCTGCCGAGCTTCTCGTAGGTCGCGGCCAGAATCTTGAGCCCGACCGAGCCGAGGAAGTCCACCGCGGAGAGGTCGACGACCAGCGCCGACGGACCTTCGGCAACCACTGCGCCGATCGCTTGCTCCAGAGCCGGAGCGGTGACCAGATCAATTTCGCCGCTGACACTGACGACGGCGACCCCATCGTGGTCTGCAACCAAGGTGGTGATCGAATCGGGAGCTGACAAGGGCGGTCCTTATGTCCGGGTGTTCACACGTGGTGCAAGCCTAACCTGCGCTTGCGAAGCATGGACAAGATATGCCCTCAACACCCCGCACGACCGGTGCCAGGCTAGTCTCCCCAATAGGAACTGCGTCCTGCGGAGCACGACGCGCACTCGGGGCGCACTTGTGAGGGCTTGGAGGACAGATGTCAGATTCGTCATCGGAGTTCGCCAGCACCAACGCCGCCGTCCAAACGGTTAGCGAAGGTTTGCTGCCCCAGCTGGTCCAACACCTGCGGCAGAACCGAACCGGTCTGCGTGAGGAGTGGGCGCGCAGGATCACCGAGGCGGAGCTGCTCACCGCGATGACGCCCGAGGAGATCTTCTCCGAGGCGACCGCCGTCTACGACAACTACGTCGAGGTGCTCGAAACCGGAAGCGTCGAGGCGCTGCAGGACTACGCGCGCGATCTGTCCGAACGCATCATTCCGCGGGGCGTGGAGACCGACGAGGTCCTCGGCATTGTGTTGCTGCTGCGCGACGTGCTGGCGCGCTCGCTGTTCGAGAAATACCAGACTGATTTCGAGATGCTCACCCGCGTGCTGGACGCCTACGAGCCGGCGGCCAACCGGATCGCCAACACCGTGGGTGTGAGCTTCGTGCAGGAGCGCGAGCGCATTATCCGCCAGCAGCAGGAGGCGATCCGCGAGCTGTCGACGCCAGTGCTGCAGGTTCGCGAGCAGTTGCTGATTCTGCCGATCATCGGCGTACTCGACAGTCAACGCGCCCGGCAGGTTACCGAGCAGCTGCTGCGCGCCATTCGGGCCAACCGCGCAAAAGTGGTGGTCATCGACATCACCGGTGTCCCCACCATCGACTCCACCGTGGCCAACCACCTGGTGCAGACCGTAGACGCGTCGGGGTTGATGGGTGCCAGCGTGATCATCACCGGCCTGTCCTCGGAAATCGCGCTGACGCTGGTGACGATCGGGCTGGACCTGTCGAAGATGAACGCGGTCGGCGACCTACAGGGCGGCATCGAGGAAGCCGAGCGGCTGCTGGGCTACGAAGTCACCCGTACCGGCGAGTAGCCGGCAAGCACAGCTAGCGCGAGCAGGCCATGCCGGTACCGATTCTGAAACAGGGCGCGATCCTGATTGCCACGGTGCAGGCCGCGCTCACCGACTCCGACACCGAGCGCCTGCGGTACGACCTGATGGAGCGGGTGAGCCGGTTCCGCGCACAAGGAATCATCGTCGACGTCACCGCCATCGACGTGATGGATTCGTTCGCGGCCCGGTCGCTGCGCACCATTGCGCACATGACCCGCCTGCGCGGCGCCGCCACGGTGATCGTGGGGTTGCAGCCCGAGGTGGCTTTCGCGATGGTCCAACTCGGACTGGCGTTCGACGACATGAACACCGCGCTCGACCTGGAAGAGGGCATAGCCCTACTGAATAAACAACTGGGCCTGGGGAGATCGACGATCGGGCGCGACGGTGCCGGGTGACGCCGTGGTCGCCATCAACAATTCCGACGACATCGTCGCAGCCCGCAAAGCCGGACATCAGCTCGCCCTTGACCTCGGATTCTCGCTGACCGACGTCACGATGATCGCCACCGCGATCTCCGAGGTTGCGCGCAACATCACCAGCTATGCGGGCCGTGGGGCCGTCCGGGTGACGGTGGCCGAACGGGAAGGCCGCGATGCGCTGGTGGTGCTCGCCGAGGACGACGGTCCCGGCATCGCCGACATCGAACGCGCCATGGAGGACGGCTATTCGACTGGTCGCGGCTTGGGTATGGGCCTGCCCGGAGCTCGGCGCCTGATGGACCGATTGATCGTCGAATCCACACTGGGCCGGGGAACGGTCATCGAGATGTGGAAATGGGTGCCGGGCCGTGGGTGATCACGGTCGACTCGGGCCCATCGAATGGGCGACGGCGGGGCGCCCACGGCCAGGCGAGCGCACCTCCGGTGACCAGCCGATCGCCGTCGGCGTCGACGGCGCCGCTCTGTTCGGCGTGCTGGACGGTCTCGGGCATGGCCCGGCGGCCGCGAGCGCGGCCCAGCGCGCGGTCGGGGTGCTCCAGGACTGCCCCGAGGAACGGCTCGACGTCTTGGTCCAGCTCTGCCACCGGGCGTTGGAAGGCACCAGAGGCGTCGCGATGACCCTGGCGCGGATCGACTTTGACGCCGGCAAGCTCAGGTGGACCGGGGTCGGGAACGTCACCGCTTATCTGGTCGCCAAAGCGGCGAGCGGACTGGAAATCCGCTCCAGTGCCGGCCTGGTGGGCGGGATCGTCGGTTACCGGATACCGGAAATCATGCCCACGCGGACGGTGTCCATCCGCGCCGGTGACCTGCTCGTTATCGCCAGCGACGGCATCACCGACGACCATTTGGACCACATCGATTTCGCTGCCCCAGCGGCGGTTATTGCCGAGCGGATCCTGGGTAAACACGCGAAGGAAACTGATGACGCGACAGTGCTCGCCGCGCGCCATCGGGGAATCTCGACATGACCACTACCGAAGACTTTCACGCACACTACGTCGCCGCGCTGCGCCGCTATCTCGACGCGCGCGACGAAGACAGCTTGGCTGTCGGCCACGAGCTCGGCCGCAGGGCCCTGCAGGAACGAGTCAGCATGCTCGACATCGTCGAGAATCATGTCCGATTCATCGACGAGCTGCGGGACGATTTGCCGGACAACACGCCCAGCACACTGGAATTCCTGTTGCAAACGCTGGCCCCGCTTGACGTCGCGACTCGGGGATTTCTGGATGGCACAAGGCGTTACGCGGAGCAACGGGCCCGCGCTGAGGGGCTGGCCGATCGCGACAAATTCCGCACCGCCCTGGTGAATTCCTTACAAGAGGGGTTCTTCGTCGCCGACGCCGAGGGGGCGGTGGTCGACATAAACGCCGCCTTCGCTGAGATCCTCGGCTATCCCGCCGCGGATCTGCCGTACAAGTGGCCCCATCCCTGGTTGGTCGACAAGAAGACCGCGGCCGAACAACAAGCCCGGGTACGGATCGAAGGCAGCGCCGACTACGAGACCCCGATCCGGCATCGCGACGGCAACCTGGCCTGGGTCGCGGTGAGCATCAACGCGGTGCGCGGATCCGGTGACGGCAAGGTGGACAAAAACGAAAAGGACGTCTATGTCGGAACGATCCGCGACATCACCGCCGAGCGCGCATTCGCGGCCCGGGAGAGCGCGGTGCTACGGCTGGCCACGGCGGTAGGCGTGGCCAAGAGCGTGACCGAGGTGCTTTCGATCACGCTCAACGAATGCCGAACCGCGCTCGACGTGCAGCGGGTGGTCGCGGCGATCTGGTCGGCGGGTGACGGCGAGCCGACGGTGCAGATGGCGGGTGAACCTACCGTGTCGACCTGGCGCGAACTCGATCCGTTGCTGCGCCAGACATTTCAGGATGCGCGTCATCAGCTGCCGTTGACGGCAAAAACGGTCGACTGGCCGGATGCTCCGGGTAAGGCCCGCGGCATGGTCGCGGTGCTGTCCGGGACCGGTGACCTCGCGTTGTGGTTGGAGTTGCGAGTTCCGCGTTTCGTGAGCGCGGAGGATCGGCTGCTGATCACGGTGCTCATCGGCCACCTGAGCCTGGCCATCCAGCATGTCCGTCAATTCGAGAGCGCCCGCGAAACGTCGCTGACACTGCAACGCGCGATGCTGCCGCCACTGGATCCCCCGCCCGGCTTCGCGGTGCGCTACGAGCCCGCGGTCCCGCCGCTCGAGATCGGCGGCGACTGGTATGACGTGTTGCCGGTCGGTGACGACCAGATCGGCGTCGTCGTCGGTGACTGCGTCGGCCGCGGTTTGCCGGCCGCCGCGATCATGGGCCAGCTGCGCAGCTCGGCGCGCGCGCTCCTGCTCACCGGCGCCCAACCCGCGGTGTTGCTCGAACAACTCGACGCGGCGGCGGCGTTCATTCCCAACGCGTACTGCACGACGGTGTTCCTGGCGATTCTGGACATCAAATCCGGGAACCTGCACTACAGCAACGCCGGGCACATGCCCGCGGTGCTTGCCGGACCCGCGTCCGATTCCGGGGCTGACACGACACTGTTGACGGACGCCAGTTCGGTGCCGCTGGCGGTCCGGCGGGGCGCGCCGCGCCCACAGGCGTGCCACGCGTTGCCGCCCGGCTCGACGCTGATGGTGTTCACCGACGGTTTGGTGGAACGCAGACACGAGTCGATCGACGAGGGGTTGGCGCGTGCCGCCGATGTCTTACTGGAGACGATGAAGTTGCCGCTGGACGCCGTCGCGGAGGCAGTGCTGAATGAGCTGGCCCCCGCGGCGGGATATGACGACGACGTTGCGATGGTGATCTATCGCCAGCAGCCGGCGCCGCTTCGGATCGAAAGCCCTGCCACCGCAGGGCAATTGGCGCCGGTTCGGCATCAGCTCGCCGACTGGCTGCGGGCGGCCGAAGTGCCTGCGACGCTTTCGACCGACGTCGTGCTCGTGCTCAACGAGGCATGCACCAACAGCATCGACCACGCGTACCGCGGTCAGTCCAGCGGCGGGATGCTGACCGAGATCGAAATTGTGGGGTGCGAGCTGCACGCCCGCGTCACCGATTCCGGTTCCTGGAAAACGCCGGCCGCTGACCCGGGCCACGGTGGGCGAGGTCTGCCGCTGATGCGGGCCCTCAGCGAGTCGATGGAGCTGGACAACACCGCCTCGGGAACGACCGTCAGGTTCATATTCCGACTGTCGGGGGCCGAGTCAGCTGAAGAAAGGGATGGCCACTGAACCGTTTGCCCAGTGGCGTTTCGGGAAAGCCACCTCAGTGACTCGCGCATCGACAACAGTCGAACCGGCCCTGCCGGCGGCACACGGACCGCTGTCGACGGCTGTCCGCCGCACGTTGGCCGGACCGGCGTCACACGACCACCTCAGCCGCATCGGCGCATCCGTGAGCGATTCAGATCCCTACGGTCTGGATCTGCAATTGGCCCTGCACATGTGTTACGAGTTGCACTACCGGGGTTTTGCCGGGGTGGACCCGATGTGGGAATGGAACCCCATGCTGTTGCAGCTGCGCGCCGAGCTGGAGCGTGTCTTCTTGGCAGGTGTGCGCCGCGACGTCGGCCCCATCGAAGCCGACCGCACCGCCGCGGCCGAAATGGCTTCGATCTCAATCGAACCCGCTAACGGCACCGGGCCATCTTACTATCTGCGCGACGCCGGGAGCTGGCAGCAGATGTGCGAATACTTCGTGCACAGATCCGTGTATCACTTGAAGGAGGGCGATCCCCACGCCTGGGTGATTCCGCGGCTGATCGGCGGCGCCAAGGCGGCTTTCGTGGCGGTCGAATTCGACGAGTACGGCGCCGGTCAAGGCTCCCGGGTGCACCAGCAACTCTTTGCCGATCTACTCACCGCCGCCGGGCTGGACGCGACGTATCTGGGCTACCTCGATGCCGTCCCGGCTGAATCGCTGGCCGTGGTGAACCTGATGTCGATGTTCGGTTTGCACCGCCGCTTGCGGGGCGCCGCGATCGGACACTTTGCGGCCACGGAGATCAGCTCGCCGCCCGGGTCGCGCCGCATGGTCGAAGCGCTACAGCGGTTGGGGGCGCCGGCCCCCTGCATCGCGTTCTACAGCGAACACGTCGAGGCCGACGCGGTGCACGAACAGGTGGTGCGGCTCGACGTCGTCAGCGATCTGGTTGCCCGCGAACCACAGCTTGACCCAGACATCGTATTCGGCATGCGTGCACACTCCGTCGTCGAAAACCGGTTGGCCGACACCATTATGGCGTCCTGGGGGCAGAACCGGACATCGTTGCGGCAACCTTCGGACTAGGCGGTCCGGCACCTGCGGTGGCTGGTGTCGCACAGCGGATACTCCTTGCTGCGGCCGCAGGTGCAGATGGCCACCATGAACCGGTCGGATTCGACCACCCGCCCGTCGGGCATCTCGATGTGCACTGGACCGGACACCAGCACCGGCCCTTTGGGGACCACCCGTACCCGAGTGCCGGTCATGGTTTGTCCGCTCTGATCACGACGAGTTCCTCCGTCCGGCATCCGCGTTGCACCAAGCCGACGCATTCCAGCCAGCCGGCCCGCGCCGACAACACCGGCCCGAATGGAATACGTTGGCTTGCAACGACATCAGCGCTTAGACCGCCGCGACGCAACGCGCTTAACGAGCGTTGCACACCGGCAAGCGTCGACTGTACCAGCAGCAGGGAACCGCCGTCGCACAGCAGAGTTGCCGCCGCTGCGCACAGCGGATCCAACACCAGACGCCCATCGACACCGGCATTCCATGCCCACGACGGACCGGCAGTATCGCTCTCACAACCGGGCGGAGTGGGCACATAGGGCGGATTGGCCACGACAACCTCGAACGGCGCGCAATCGAGCGCCGCGACCCATGACCCGTGCCGCACATCGACATTCGCGCCAACATCGGCGACGTTTCCGCGCGAATACCGCACGGCGTGCGGACAGCTGTCGAATGCGGTGACACTAGCGCAGCCCATGCCGGCGGCGGCGATGGCAACGAAGCCCGATCCGGTGCAAAGGTCAAGTACCCTGCGGCGCGGAATCAACCCACTGCGGCGCATCGTTCGGACCAGCAGGCGTGAGTCGTACTGCGGCTGGTACACCCGCTCGGCGAACAGGGCATCGTCGGGAGCGGGCGAGATGATCGTCACATCTGACCTTTCTCGGCAGCTACCGCTCTGCCGCACCGGGAAGTCACTGGGATGAACCGAAACACGTTGTAGCCGAACGTTATTGCCGTGAGGCCGCCGCCGCTTGGGCGAATTGCCTGACGATCGTCGAACAGAACGCCTGAAGGTCTTTGGGCGAACGGCTGGAAATCAGGTTGCCGTCGACCACCACCTCCTCGTCTACTACCCGGGCTCCCGCATTACGGAGGTCGGTGCGAATGCTCGGATACGAGGTCAGCCTTCGGCCCGTTGCCACACCGGCCTCCACCAGCGTCCACGGTCCATGACAGATGGCGGCGACGGGCTTGCCTGAGTTGACGAAGTCACGCACGAAAGCGACGGCAGTCTCGTCAAGACGCAGCTTGTCCGGGTTCACCGTGCCCCCTGGCAGCACCAACCCGTCGTACTCGGCCACCGATGCGTCCGATACCGCGCGATCGACGGTAACGGTTCCGGCCGGTTCGAGGTCGTGATCACGCGCCTGAATCTCGCCGAGCTGCAGGGACAGTAGCTCGGTCTGCGCCCCGGCCTCCTGCAACGCCGCGCGCGGCTGCTCGAATTCCACCTTTTCCACGCCGTCAGCAGCAAGAAACGCAATCCTTTTGCCTGCCAGTTCATTCGACATCGCTGTACTCCTGTTGTCCGAGGATCCCGTGGCCCGCAAACGAAGACCGGCGGGCCGTGCACCAGGCGGCGTAGAGGTCGCGACCGCCAAGGCCCTTGACAAGGGTCACAGTTGCATTCGCTGCAACGTCATTCAAAGCCAAACTCCTTGCGCCGCCGGACAGCTGCCTGCCATAGCTACTTCAATGCGGCCTGCAGCGGATCGGACCCATCGTGGTTATTCACCCATACCCGTGCGGCTGTGGACCAAACGTGTCAGCCCGAAGCCGATCGCAGTGCCTCCAGCAATGGTCCCGCTGCTTCTTTGAAGAACAGCTCCTGCGACTCACCGCCGATCTGGATGACCGCGATGTCGGTGAAGCCCGCTTCCCAGTAGGGGCGCACCGCGTCGACGATCGCGTCCAGATCCGGCCCGCAGGGGATGCTCTCCGCGACGTCCTCGGGCCGCACGAACTGGGTCGCACCAGCAAAAGCCGCCGGTGTCGGCAGGTCGGCATTGACCGCCCAGCCGCCGGCGAACCAGCGGAACTGGTCGTGGGCGCGTTCGACGGCGGCGTCCCGATCGGGGTCCCAGCACACCGGTATCTGGCCGACTACACGTCCCCCGGGGAGCCCGGCGGCCTCGCGGGCGCCGTGCCAGCCGTCCACCAACCCGGAATCGGGTTGCACGGCGACCAGGTGGTCGGCGAGTTTGGCAAACTTCTCGATCGCCTTTTTCCCACCCATGGCCAGCGCGATGCCGACCGGAACCTCGGGTAAGTCCCATAACCGCGCCGAGTCGACCTGAAAGTACTCGCCGCGCCAGTTGACCAGCCGACCGCCGAAGAGCTCGCGGATGATCTCGATGCCCTCGCGCAGCATTTCCTGCCGGCGCTCGATGGCGGGCCAGCCCTGGCCGACGACGTGTTCGTTGAGGTTCTCGCCGCTGCCCAAGCCGAGGGTGAAACGCCCGTCGGCCATGATCTGCACGGTGGCAGCCTGCTGGGCGACGACGGCGGGGTGATACCGCATGGTCGGACAGGTCACGTAGGAATAGAGGTGCACTTTGTCGGTGACTTGCGCCACCGCGCCCAGCACCGCCCAGGCGTTGGGAGCGTGCCCCTGCGACGTCAGCCACGGCGAGAAATGATCGCTGCACACTTCGAAGTCGAAACCCAGCTCCTCGGCTGAAACCGCATGCCGGACAAGGTCTTTGGGTCCGCACTGCTCGGTCATCAGGGTATAGCCGAAATTCGTCATGCCCAGACGGGTACCCGGACGGTCCGGGGGCAAACTGTGCTACAGGCGTTCTTTGACCGCCGCGGACAGACGCGCGCCGTCTGCCTTGCCCGCCGCGATCTGCGTGGCGAGCTTCATGACCATCCCCATCTGCTTCATGCCGGGCCGTTGCCCGATGTCCTCGGCCACCTGGGCTATGGCGGTCTCGGCGACGTCGGCCAACTCGGCCTCAGTGAGCGGGGTAGGCAGGTACTCGTCGATGACCCGCGCCTCGGCGTGCTCGTTGGCGGCGAGCTCACCGCGGCCGTTCTGGGTGTAGATCTCGGCCGCCTCGGCACGCTTGCGGGACTCCCTGGCCAGCACCTTGATCACCTCGTCGTCGGTCAGCTCTTTGGCCTGCTTGCCCGAGACTTCCTCGGTCTGGATTGCGGCCAGCAACATGCGCAGCGTCGCGGTGCGCAATTTGTCCTGCGCCTTCATCGCCTGGGTCAGGTCGGCCCGGAGCCGGGGTTTGAGTTCCGCCATGATTGAGACGCTACAACGCGGGCAGGGCACGAACCGGTCGCGACCTGATGCAACCTGAAGCCAACGTGCAGCGACATTGAAGCCACATTGAGAAAAGCCCTGACCGTCGACAGGATGGAGGCCATGACGAACGACGACGGCGGCTCAAAACGGTGAGCACGCTGCCGCCTGGCCATCCGGATGACCCCAGCCACGGAACTCCGGCGTATGCACCTGTCGACTATCCCGGGCTGGGATACGGCGCGCCACCCGGGTACGGACCGCAACCGGGCTACGGCACGCCACCGGGGTACGGAGGGCCACCGGGCTACGGCGCGCAACCGGGCTACGGCGCGCCACCGGGGTACGGAGCGCCACCGGGCTACGGCGCGCAACCGGGGTACGGAGCGCCACCCGGATATGGGGCGCCTCCCGGCTACGCCGTGGGGCCGTTGGTCGGGCCGCCAATGACCCCAGGACTCGCCCTCGGACAGCTCAAACCCGGCATCATCCCGCTGCGTCCCCTGACACTGAGCGACGTCTTCAACGGAGCTGTCGGTTACATCCGGACCAATCCGAAGGCGACGTTGGGGCTGACCACCCTGGTGGTGGTCGTCATACAGGTCGTCACCCTGCTGGCCACGCTTGCGCCGCTCGAGACCGCCAGCCGACTCAAGTCCGACTCGTCCTATCAGCTGACCGGGGCCGAAGTCGGGTCCTGGCTGGTCTCCGCGAGCGGCGGCCTCCTGCTCAGCTGGCTGGGCAGCATGTTGCTGAGCGGCATGCTCACGGTCATCGTGGGGCGTGCGGTGTTCGGGTCGCCGATCACCATTGGCGAAGCGTGGGCCAAGATTCGTGGTCGACTGCTCGCGTTGATCGGCTTGGCGCTGCTGGAAGCCGTCGGCCTGGTGGCAATAATCGGGCTCGCAGTGGTGCTTCTGGTCGGCGTCGCGGTCGCCGCCAACGGAGCGGTCGCCGTCCTGGTGGGTCTGCCGCTGATGCTGGCGGTATTCGCGCTGCTGGTCTACCTCTACGCGGAGTTGATGTTCGCGCCCGTGCTCATCGTGTTGGAGCGGTTGCCGGTCCTCGACGCGGTCACCAGATCCTTTGCGCTGGTGCGCAACAGCTTCTGGCGCATCCTTGGCATCCGGCTGCTCACGGCGCTGGTGGCGAGCCTTGTCGGCAACGCGATCGCCGCGCCGTTCAGCATCGTGGGCCAGATAATGGTGATGGCGACCGGATCCAACGGTTCCACCGGCATGCTGCTCGCCGGGACCACGCTGTCGGCCATCGGCGGGGCGATCGGCCAGATCGTCACGGCACCCTTCACGGCCGGGGTTGTGGTGCTGTTGTATACCGACCGCCGGATGCGCGCCGAGGCCTTCGAC
>Ga0213876_10001474_pt1 | contig 14666 bp, 11 predicted proteins | sample BarmaccomBMRX_R9_FD_160113 | JGI IMG/M metagenome (GOLD analysis project Ga0213876, IMG submission 160113) | Root-associated microbial communities from Barbacenia macrantha in rupestrian grasslands, the National Park of Serra do Cipo, Brazil - RX_R9 | ecosystem: Host-associated > Plants > Roots...
CCGCCAGCCTCTCCCAGTCGAGCCGGGTCTCGGGGTCGTAGAACTTGGCGAGGTCAATCGAGCCGAGGTTGCAGGAGTTGTTGAAGTGGAGCGCCTGCTCCGCGCACGGGTTCGTCGCGTAGATCGGCCCCATCGACTCCATCATGTGATTGTTGCGGTTGACCTCGTCGATGAAGATGACGCCCGGCTCGGCGTAGCGGTGCGCGCTCGCCACGATGCGGTTCCAAACGTCCGGCGCGTAGACCATCCCCGGCGCGGGCGGCTCCTCGCGCGTGCACCTGTCGAGCAGCCCCGACTCCTTCGCCTCAAGGAAGGCCGCGCGGTCGCGGAACGTCACCGTCTCGCCGTCGGCCGTGCGGTAGATCGCGTAGTTGTCCTCCTGCACCGCGTCGTAGACGGCCTCGTCCCAGGGCTCGCCGTCGAAGGAGAGTTGATACCACTGCTTGCCGTCCACGGCCTGGAAGAATTTGTCCGTCACCGTCACCGAGATGTTGAAGTTCGTCAGGGAGTGCTGGTCGTTCTTCGCGTGGATGAAGCGGAGCACGTCCGGGTGATCGACGCGCATGATGCCCATGTTCGCGCCGCGGCGCACCCCGCCCTGCTTCACCGTGTCGGTCGTCGTGTTGAAGATGTTCATGAACGACACGGGGCCGGAGGCCACGCCGTGCGTCGAGCGCACCATCGCGCCCGCGGGCCGCAGCTTCTCGAAGGTGAAGCCGGTGCCGCCGCCCGTCTGGTGGATGATGGCGGCGTCGGTCGCCGTCTTCATGATGCCGGCGATGGAGTCGGGCACGTCGAGGACGAAGCAGGCGGCGAGCTGCCCCGAGGGCTTGCCCGCGTTGACGAGGCACGGCGTGTTCGGCACGAACTCGCGGCGGAGCATGATGCCGGCCATCGTCTGGTAGAACTCGTCGCGGCGGACGAGGTCACTCTCGGCCTGCGAGACGTGGCCGACGACGCGGCGGACGATGTCCGGCCACTCCTCGATGGGCTCGCCCTGCGGGTTCTTCAAACTGTAGCGCTTGGCGATGACGCGGCGGGCGTTGAGGCCCAGGGTCTCGGCGGCGGCGGGCGCGGCGCCCGTGATCTCGAAGGCTGACGGACTTCCCTGCGGTGCGTTCGGCTCGATAACGGTGCTCATCTTCTCTCTCTTGCCTTTCCCGCGCTCGTGGGGGGCGCGAGGCACGTTCTTCTCCAGCGGTCGAAAAATTTGCGGCGCTCACTGCGCGCCGTCTCTACGTGTGGCTCGGGTACTTCGCGGTTGGTCTGGCCGGGAGGCGAAAAGGTTCCCGCGCCGCGGTGGCTGGCTGCCTCCCGCGGCACCCGGAACCGGCTCGTTCCAAACGGCGCGAAGAATACACCCGGCGAATTTGCTTGTCAAGAGTATGGCACAATATATTGTGCTAGTCTTTTTGACTGCTCACAATAGAGCAGGGTCTTTGAGGTTTTACATGAGGTGCGGCCGCGCACCTTCCCCGGGAAATCCGGAGATTTTTGCCCCGCCCCGCAAAATCCCCCGCCGGCCGCCCGGGCGGCGCCGGAGGCAGTAGCCGGAGGCGGTTTTTCATCTAACTCCTTCGGGACTTTGACCGAGAGAACAAGAGGGCATATGACCTTGGACGAGACGCAGAACGGCCGCCGCGATTCGCTCGTGCGGGCGACGGCGGCCGACGGGCTCATACGTTGTATGTCGGCCGTGACAACAAACACGGTGGCCGAGGCCGCGCGCAGGCACGGGACGACGGGCACGGTGACAGCGGCGCTCGGGCGGACGCTGACGGGCGCCCTGCTTTTGGGCGCGGGGCAGAAGGAGTTCGACCGGCTGACCGTGCAGGTCGAGTGCGACGGCCCCGTCGGCGGCATCACGGCCGAGACGAACTCGCACGGCCGGGTGCGCGGCTACGTGCGCGAGCCGCACGCGGACGCCCCCTTGAACGCGCAGGGCAAGTTCGACGTGAGCGCCGTCGTCGGGGGCGGCATGCTCTACGTCACGTACGAGTCGGGCTTCGACATCGGTCTCTACCGTGAGCCGTACCGCGGCGCGGTGCCCATCGTCTCGGGGGAGATCGGCGAGGACTTCGCCTACTACCTCGCGAAGTCGGAGCAGATACCTTCGGCGGTGATGCTCGGGGTGCTCGTGCGCGCGCGCGAGTCGGGCGAGACGTTCGTCGAGGCCGCGGGGGGCTTGATGATTCAGGTGATGCCGGGCGCGGACGAGAAGGTCGTCGCGGCCATCGAGTTCACGGTGAGCCGGACGCCGCACACGACGGCCCTCATCCGCGAGGGCGCGCGGCCTTTGGACTTGCTGCGCACGGCGCTCGGGGAGGTGCCGTTCGAGGTGCTTGAGGAGCGCGAGGTCGGCTTCAACTGCACCTGCTCTTACGAGCGCGCGGCGTCGCTCGTCTCTTCGATAGACGGCGCGGAGTTGGAGTCGATGTTGAAAGAGGACAAGGGCGCGTCGCTCACCTGCCACTTCTGCAACGAGACATACCGCATCGACGAACCATCGCTCGCCGCGATGGTCGAGAAGAGTCGGAACGGGCTCGGGTAATTGATCCGGGCTTGATTGATAAAAGCGCTGCGGTAAAGACGAAAGAGGCCGGACGGAGTGTCCGGCCTCTTCGCTTTAGAAGTTTACTTCCCTACTTCGCGGAGGTCGTGCCCGACGAAGGCAGCAGGTCGAAGTTGCCGATCTCGCGGTTGTGGCTGTCGAGGACGCCCATCACGTCGGAGGTCTCTTCGAGCATCTGCTTGGTCATCTGGATGGAGTCGGAGAGCTGCTCGAAGTCGAGCGAAGAGACGCGCTCGGGCGTCGGGAGCGTGACGACCTGGTCGTTGACGAGGCCGAAGAAGTTCTCGATGGACTGGAGCTGCCCCTCGACGAGCTTGACCGAACGTTCGAGTTCGGAGAACTGCGCGAGCCGGCGCTTCAGAATCTCGACGTTGGCCTGCTGGATGCGCCGGGCGCGGTCGTCGGGCGCGCCCTCGACGGCGCGCTCGGCCTGCGTGAGCTGGTTCTGGACGGCCTGCCGGTTGATCGAGCGCAGGTGGTGCTTGCGCCGCCGGTACACGTCGAGCAGATCGACGAAGTCCTCCCAGCGCTGTTCCAGACTGCGGATGTTGGTCGGCAGGTCTTTCGCGCCGGTGAACTTGACGTAGTTGTCGAAAATCTTGTTCTTGAGCCACTTCAAATAGAGGACGGCCTCGCGCTCGCGCGGGTCGAAGCTCTCGATGAGGCGCTCGCGCTGCTTGTTGCGCAGCTCGGCCAGCCGCTTGCGGTTGCGGCCGTCAACAAGTTTTCGGTAGATGGAACTGGCGGGCACGGTCGCGAGGTACGCGCCCTCGGCGACGAGCGCCGCGGCGAGCGGGATGGGCGACCAGGTGTAGGCCGCGGCCACGGCGAAGCCCGCCATGCCCCAGAAGTTGGCGGGCTCCATCACCGCCTCTTTCAGATATTCGAGACTGAGCTTCTTCTCCGCCATAAAATCTCTTACCGCTTATGTAAGGCCGCCGCGGGCGCTTTAATAAAGACTCAGGAGTTCGACTCGCCCCCGGCGGGAAGCGCCGGCGCCCCCTTCTGCCCCTCGCCGAGGAGCCCCATGCCGCGCTTGTATTCGAGCAGCTTGTCGGCCAACTGCATGTCCATCGCCTCGCGCTCGATCTCCTGCATCTGCGTGTCCACGCCCGAGGTGCCCAGTTGGAGCTTGGCCTCGGCCGTGGCCGCGCGGCGGTCGATCTTGTCGCGCATCTCGTTGAAGGTCGAGGCGTCGTCGCCGAGCTGGAACGACGACATCGTCTGCGCGAGCTGCTCCTGGAGTTTGGCCTGCTTCGACTGGTTGATGAGCTGCATCGCCTCGGCGGTGCGCCGCTGCATCTGGAGGATGTAGTTGTCGCGGGCCTTCCTCGCCTGCTCGGATGCGCGCGAGGCGTGGTCGAGTTGCTGGCCGGTCTTCGAGAGGTCGAGCTGCGCCTGCTGGAGCTGCCCGATGTAGGCCGTCGCGATGTCGTCGCGGTTCATCTTGATGGCGGCCTTGATCTTCGAGTCGAGGTCTACGACCTGCTCTTCGAGTCGATCCTTGTTCTTGGCGAGCAGGCGCTCGGTGGCCATCACCTGCGCGACCGAGTTGTTCAGCTCCGGCACGCGGTCGCGCATGTCGCGGATGGTCTGCTGAAGGATCAGCTCGGGGTCTTCCGTCTTCTCGATCAACCCCCCGAACACCGCGCGCAGACTGCGCTTCAACCTCGCCCAGACTCCCATCGTCTCCTTACCCTCCGGACCCGCGCGGCCACACGCCGCGGGGGGTGCTCGCAAATCTCTCGGCCCCGAACGTTTAAAACCGCCGGCAGGGCCGCAGACATAGTACGTGCGCGCGCGCCGCCGGGTTCACCTCCCCCTCGCCAGAACCCTCTCGCCTGTGAGTATAACAAGGTTTGAGCGCGGAGAAAACGGAACACGGTGGGTGAATACTATAGGCTGTAGACTCAAAGTATTCAACCTGCAAACATGGATCACTGTCATGACTTCGATGAATAAAGCGCTCGGCGAAATTATTTCCCGCAGGAGACAAGGACGCAATCTCTCGCAGGAAGAATTAGCTGACCGCGCAGGCATTCATCGCACATACGTCAGTCAGATCGAACGTGGGCTGAAATCACCGACTTTGAGCATCTTGATCAAAGTCGCGAAGGCCCTGGACACGAAAGCCAGTATCATTCTTTCAGAGTTAGAAAGAGAAGTGGATGGAGTACATAGTTAATAGCGGGTTTAAGATTTACTGCGGCTTTGAAGTCACCGGCATACACATTTCGAACGCGGTCGCGCAAACAAACACTATCTTATCAGACTTGCCGTCCACCCTATACAGAATCATAGATTACAAGACCACTAGCGCAATGATCGGGGCAATATTCTGCGATACGTTGGCGGGATTTATAGACGGGATAGTAAACCCCATCGAAAAGGGCCACCCGGACATTCTGCCTCCTGAAGCACAGGGTTGCTCAGAAGAACAATTGCGAAACTACCCAGAAGGGCTTGAGGTGAAATGTACCATCGGCAATATCGTTAAGGGAGCTAACCTCCGGGCAGGGGAGACAAGAATTAACAACCTGACCGGAATAACTTGGCAGGCACATCACAGGGAAGTTAAAGCCCTACTCGGCCTGGTTTGGGATTTCGTTGATAACGAACAGGCATTTAATTATCCCGCACTCACCGCAGCATTTTATACCGACGACTTAACGGCGAATGATTGGGGCGAGATAAGCGGCACAACAGGCAGAAAAACAAAAGTGACGGGAATGCTAAAGGGGGGCAAGCGAAAAATGGGGGAGGGTTGGGTAACGATGTTGCGGAGACCGGAATATGCTTCCAGATACACCGAGTTATTGGGTTTTAAAATTCAGATGGGATGAGAAGGTCTTCAAGTCAAGGTCAAGTGAAAAGCTGAATTTGCTTTTGAGCCTTGGAAGACTTGTAGTAATAAACCTCCTTACTACTCTTGCCGGCTACTCCTTTTAGCTCTAACAGAGAAGTAAAGGGTAGATAATCCCCGCAGGTACCTTCACAAAAAATAATCTCTCCCCTCCGACTTTCGGCCCACGCGGCTAAGTGGCTGTAATCTATGCTACCGCTCCCATGACGGTAGCCTTTGCCGGAGTCTTCCTTATAAGGAGGGTCAACGAACCAGGTCGCCGTTACATTTGGCGCGGCAGAATAGTCGGCGCACATCACTCGCCAATGCTTTATCTTGAATAGATTTGCTTTGATGTATCTTTTACTAATTTCCCAGTTTCTGGCTAAAACAGGTGTGACCTTTATAGTTTTGTAATGAAAGGCCATCTTGGTTGCAGCGTGGATGATGTGCAGGAATTCTGAGCTCTTCTCGCCAACTTTGAGATCAGGTAACTTGTTAACCTGTTCGGGTGTCGCCTCATTAATCAACCACTCCCAGATGGAAGCAACCCTTTCATCTTTCTCGATGAGGAGCACTTCTTTTTTCCAATTGTCCCCGTGGAGCGAATAAGCGGCGGAGCCGGCGAATGGCTCGACAATGGTTGAGTAATTAGGAGGAGGATAATATTTGGCGATCTGTTTTTTTCTTCCGTAGTAATAAAACATATGTTCGTATTCTGGCGCCTCGTGTATTTATACCATGAGTCTTAATAATTCAATGTACCGATGTCGCGGCGGTACTGGACGCCGTCCCAGTGGATGCGGGAGGCCGATTCGTAGCAGCGCGCGAGCGCGGCGTCTAACGTCCGGCCCGCGGCGGTGACGCCGAGCACGCGGCCGCCGGCCGTGACGACCGAGCCGTCTCCGGCGGGCGCGGTGCCGGCGTGGAAGATTTGGACGCCTTCGACGCCCGCCGCCTCTTCGAGCCCGTCGATGCGCGCCCCCGTCTCCGGGCGCTCGGGGTAGCCGCGCGCGGCGAGGACGACGCAGGCCGAAGCCTCTTCGCTCCAATCGACTTCGACCCCGCCGAGGCCGCCGCGCGCGACCGCGTCGAAGATTTGATAAAGGTCGGAGCGCAGGCGGACGAGGATGGCCTGCGTCTCGGGGTCGCCGAAGCGGACGTTGTATTCGAGCACGCGCGGCCCCTCGCCCGTCAGCATCAGGCCGACGAAGAGCACGCCGCGGAAGTCGAGCCCGTCGGCGCGCGCGCCTTCGAGGGTCGGCTCGACGACCTCGCGGACGCAGCGCGCGAGCGTCTCCTCGTCCAGCACGTCCGGCGAGGTGACGGCGCCCATGCCGCCTGTGTTCGGCCCCGTGTCCCCCTCGCCGACGCGCTTGTGGTCGCGCGCGGGGGGCATCAATTTATAGTCGCGCCCGTCCGTCCAGAGCAGCAGCGAAGCCTCGCGCCCCGCCAGAGCCTCTTCGATGACGACGCGGCCCGCGGCCTCGCTGCCGACGCGGCCGCCCTCCATCATCTCGACCACGGCCTGCTCGGCCTCCGCGCGGCAACGCGCGACGACGACGCCCTTGCCCGCGGCGAGCCCGTCGGCCTTGACGACGACGGACGCGTCGGCCGCGCCGAACTCGCCGCCGCGCAGAACGCCGAGCGCCTCCGCGGCCGACTCCGCGACGCGGTAGCGCGCGGTCGGGATGCGGTGGCGCAGCATGAAGTCCTTTGCAAATGCCTTGCTCGATTCAAGCCGCGCGGCGGCGCGCGTGGGGCCGGCGACGGCCAGGCGGCGGCGCTCGAACTCGTCGGCGAGGCCCGCCGCGAGCGAAGACTCGCCGCCCGGGATGGTCAGTTCGATGCGCTCGCGCTCGGCGAAGTCGGCGAGCGCCGACACGTCGTTCGCGCCGATGGAGACGCACTCCGCGTCCGCGGCGATGCCGGCGTTGCCGGGGGCGCAGAAGACGCGCGGCCGTCGGCCCGCGGCGGTGCGCGCGAGCGTCCGGCAGAGCGCGTGCTCGCGCCCGCCCGAGCCGATGACAAGCACGTTCATGGAGGGGAATCTCTCCGGTCTTATCTCTATTTATGAATACGGAAAACGCCCGGCGATGCTGTCACGGGCGACGAGGGCTGTCAAGGCGCGTGGTGAAACTTTCTCTTAGCTCTTGACACATATTCGTGATATATGTACCGTGCTGAGTCACAGGCGGGTCGGGAGCGCCGGAGGATATGATTTTCAGCGGCGCTTTCACGTTTCGATTGACTTCCTCGTTAAGGTCAGCCGCCCCGTTTACAAGCTCTACGCACAGCAGCAGTCCCCTCGCAGCGGCCGTTGGTTTTGGTCTTCCGCCACGAAAGCCCCCGCACGCCGCGGCGGAAGTCTTTTCACAAGGATGGGCAACAATGTCACAGGTTCGAACTGCCGAGTTTTCTCCCGCCAAGGCCAAAGGAGAATGGGTAGAGGTGGAGATTGAGTTCGCGGATCGCTCGATCCTCTGCGTCGATTGCGGCCAGGATTTCACCTGGACGGCCGGCGAGCAGCTCTTCTTCCACGACAAGGGACTGAAAAACGAGCCGAAGCGGTGCAAGCCCTGCAAGCAGGCGAAGAACGAGCGCCTCGCCGCCATCGCCGCCGCGCAGGCCACGGGCGTCCGCCAGCGCATAGAGGTCTCGGTGCTCTGCGCGCAGTGCGGGCAGCAGACGACAGTCCCCTTCTACCCGTCGCAGGGCCGCCCGGTCTTCTGCCGCTCCTGCTTCCTCGGCGGCAGTGACGGCGAATACTAGCCGGCCCCGCACGCAGACACGCCCCGTTCCGCCACCCCCAAACGGCAGCGCCCCTCCCCGGTGCGCCCGCTACGGCGGACAGCTCTGCGCGTAAACCGTAAACCGTGAACCGTGACAAGAGAGGAGATGGCTCCTTCTTGTCACGGTTCACGGTTTACGGTTTACGCGCTTTCTATCCCCCGACGTGGACGGCGGGTCGCTGCTCGGGGTCGTCTTCGACCTGGCGGAGCACCTCGTGGGTGGTGGGCGCGGTGTCGCCCTCGCCGAAGGCGATGTATTTGAGGAGGTACTTCAGGGGGTTGCCCTCGCTCCAGCCGAAGTAGACGTGCGGAATCTTGCCGGTCGTGTCGCGCAGGTGGAGGAGGAAGGCGGCGATGGCGTTCGGCACGGCCGGGCTCTCGGTGCGCAGAATCCGGTAGCCGTCCACGTCCACGCCGCGCACCTTCAGCGTGCCCGAGAACTCCGAGGCGTCGCCGAGCGTCACTTCGAGGAAGAGGACGGGGTCGCGCGTGGGGATGTGGTTGTCCACGCGCTTCTCGCGCTCCTTGAAGCGGTACTCGGACGCGTCGCCCGTGTCGCGGCGGTTGGCGACGATGCGAATCTCGCAGTTCTTCTCAATCAGGTCTTGTAAGAACTCGCCCGCCACCCCGTCGAGCTCGACGCTCTCGACCCGCAGCTCGGTCGTGCGCCAGACCCTCGACAGGAAGGAGGTGGCGACGATGGTCAGGATAAAGAAGGAGGCGATCTTGATGCCCTCGGGCCGCTCGTGGACGTTCTGCGTGGTCGTGTAGAGGAAGACGACGGCGATGAGCACGAACGGCACCCAGCGCCGGCCGCGCCGCCAGACCGAGAGCGCCACGGCGATCGCCGCCGAACTCATCAGGACGAGCACGCCGGTCGCGTACGCGCCGCCCTGCTTCTCCACGTCGGCGTCGAAGAGCACGGTGACGGTGAAGGCGACGAGCGTGTAGATGAGGACGAGCGGGCGCTGTGCGAGCGCCCAGTCGGGCGCCATGCCGTAGCGCGGCAGGTAGCGCGGCACGATGTTCAGGAGCCCCGCCATCGCGGAGGCGCCCGCGAACCAGAGGATCGAGATGGTGCTGATGTCGTAGACGGTGCCGAAGATGTTCCCGAAGAAGTGGTAGGCGAGGTAGGCGAGCGCGCGGCCGTAAGCCTGGCCGCCCTCGTGCGAGCCGGGCGGCGGCGCGGCGAACTCGTGCGCGGGGATGAGCGTCGAGGTGACGAGGCTGCTCGTGATGAGCAGCACGCTCATGATGAGCGCGGCCGTGAGCAGGAGCTTGCGCGTGTTGCGGATGCGCCCCTGCGGGTTCTCGTGCGTGTCGCCCCTCTCCCCCTGCACCAGGGGCATGACGGCCACGCCCGTCTCGAAGCCCGAGAGGCCGAGCGCCAGCTTCGGGAAGAGCAGGAGCGCGATGCCGATGACGAGGAAGAAGTTCCCGTTGACGCTGATGCCGCCGACCTCTGCGCTGAGCACCGCCTGGTACCAGCGCGGCAGCGCCTCCGGGTGGAGGACGAACAGCTCGAAGAGCCCGCGCCCGACGACGACGACGTTCAGCAGGAGGTAGGCGCCGACGAGCACGACGGCGAGCCCGATGGCCTCCTTGAAGCCTTTGAGGAAGACCGCCCCGAGCAGCCCGACGAGGACGATGGTCACGGCGATGCGGTGCGAGAGGAAGGGCGCGTAGGCGTGGACGAACGGGTTCTCGATGACGTGCGCGGTGGCGTCGGCGGCCGAGAGCGTGATGGTGATGACGAAGTCGGTGGCGACGAACCCGAGGAGGACGAGGACGAAGAGCTTCCCCTTCCAGCGCGCGAGGAGGTGTTCGAGCATCGAGATCGAGCCCTCGCCGTGCGGGCTCTCGGAGGCGACGCGGTTGTAGATGGGGAGCGCGCCGAAGAGCGTCAGCAGCACGAGGATGAGGGTGGCGATGGGCGAGAGGGCGCCGGCCGCGAGGAAGGCGATGCCGGGCTGGTAGCCGAGCGTCGAGAAGTAATCAACGCCCGTCAGGCACATGACCATCCACCAGGGGTGCTGGTGGTGCTGCCCTTCTCTTTCGTGCGGCCCCTCCATCTCCTGGAGCCGCCCCTTCAGCAGCCAGCGCTTGAGTGCGCCCGGCTGCCTCTGCTTCTCGACCCGCCGGACTGCCGTCTCGGCCATCTGCCCCTCCCTGTCAAGGGGGCAGGCCGGCGCCCGCGCGCGACTATGCGCGGGGCTTCCCTGCCGGCGCCCCGTCTGTACCCTCACGATACGATTCGGACTGTGTGCAAGTCCTGATTTGTACCAAACCATCCCGCCGCTGACAACTGTAAACTGAGTATGTCAATTGCCGTGCCCGGCGGCAGTAGCCAGTAGGCAGATGGCAGTAGACAGTTAAGAAGCTTCGGGGAAGCCCCGGAGGGGCGGAATGTTTATAGCTTAGGGTCATTATTAAACTTCTAAACTCCGGAGGAGCGGCATGTGAACATGTCGCCCCTGACGGGGCTCGGCGTTGATTAAAACGTCGGGGCTATAAACATTCCGCCCCTCCGGGGCTCGACACTACTGCCTACTGCCATCTGCCTACTGCCTACTAGCCCCCGGCCCTCTCCTGTGCTAAAGTCTGGAATCGACAAGCCTTTGGCAGTGTTTTGAAGGGTGCAAGTTAGTAAGAGGCCGAGCACCTTTCTTCCAGCCTCCGATATCAACGAACAGCAGAGAGCGCCGACACGTCTCTTCGCCGAGCAGGCAACGGGCCGCATGACTTCTCGCTCACATCAGGGTGACGCAGAGCAGGGCGAACGCACGCCTAAGGGCGGCGTCGCCTCGACTGTGACACACATCTCGGAGGCGCGCCGCGCGGCGTCGCTGCCCCTCGAACGGCAGCTCGAAGAGGTGCAGGAGCTACTCGACCGCGGCCTGCCCTCGACGGCCGAGGCGCGTCTGCGCCAGCTCATCGCGCAGGCGCGGCGCGAGCCCGTCGTCCTCGCGCGCGCACGCCACCTGCACTCGACCGCGTTACAGGCCCTCGGCCGCAACCGCGACGCGCTCGAAGTCGTCGAGATGTACGAGCCGGCCGACTCGGACAAGGGGCTCGACACGGAGACCTTCGCCAGCGTCCGCGTCCAGCTCGGCCTCGCCTACAACTACGCGGGCGACCCGCCGAAGGGCATCGCGCTCTTGCAGGCCGAGCTGCGCGCGGCCACCGAGCAGAACGGCTCGGACTTTCGCGTCGGCAACATCTACACGGCGCTGGCGCGCGTCTACCGCTCCATCAGCGAGTACTCCATCGCGCGCGATTACAACACCAGGGCGCTCGAATACTTCCGCCGCGCCGGCGACTGGCGCGGGCTGGCCGAGAGCTACTTCGGCCTCGGGATGGCCGACGCGCACGAGGGGCGCTGGGAGAAGACCTTAGAGAACTTCGAGCAGGCGATCCAGCTCATCGGCGACCGGCCCGCGCCCTTCATGCTGGGGAAGATTTACAGCAACGCGGCGGCGGCCTACTGGTGGCTTCAGCGCCCGCACGAGGGCATCCGCGCGCTGGAGAAGTCCATCGCCTACAACGAGCGCACGGAGCACAAGCACAACGCCGCCACCGCCTACAACAACCTCGGCATCAACCTCATCCTGACCGGCGAGTGGGATCGCGCGCAGGCCGCCTACAAGCGGGCGCTCGAACTCGTCATGGAGATGGACGAGCACCACGGCCCGGCCGCGATGGTCTTCGACTCGATGGGCGAGCTGCGGATGCTGCGCGGCGAGCTGACCGAGGCGCGCGAGTACCTTGAGCGGGCGGTCGCCAGCGGCGTCCAGAGCGGGAAGAAGTGGTACACCTCGCAGGCGATGCGGACGCTGACGCGCTGCTGCATTCTGCAAGGGCTCGGGGACGAGGCGCTCGACGTGGGGACGCGCGTGCTGGAGCTGACCGAGTCGATGGGCGACCACCGCGGCGTCTGCGACTCTTGCATCCTGGTCGCGGAGGCGCGGCTGCTGCGCGGCGAGGCGGAGGAGTGCGCGCACCTGCTCGCGCGCGTCTCGGAGGAGGCAGAGGTGAGCACGACCGACCTCGCCATCTCGGGCGAGGCGCAGCGCGTCCACGGCCTGCTCGCACTGGCGCGCGAGGACGCGCCGCTCGCCGTACACCACTTCGGCCGCTGCCTCTCGATCTCGGAGATGCTCGGCGACCGCTACCGCACGGCGCGCGCGCACCACCTTTTGGGGCGCGCCTACGCCGCCTCCGCGCAGCCGGAGCGCGCGCGCGAGCACCTGGGGCTCGCCGTCCACACCTTCTCGGAGCTGGGCGCGAACCTCGACCTGAAGCGCGCGGAGGAGGCGGTCGAAGAGCTTGAGAGCTACGCGCCGGAGGAGCAGCACGTCGAGCCGCCAGCGCCCGCGCAGCTCCTGACGCTGCGCCTGGCGGAGGCCGTCGCGTCGCGCGAGCTGCTTCTGCGCGAGCTGGCCGCGGTCATCCATCAGGAGACGCGCGCCGCGCGCATCCTCGTCGCGGAGGCGGGCGAGGAGGGCCACACGAAAGTCGTGGTAGCTTACGGCTACGACACGCACGAGTCCGCGCAGGCGACGTCGGCGCTCGAACGCGCGACGACGGAGGAGGAGCGCGAGCGCTACGCCGCGTCGCAGGACGCGCGCCTCTTTCAGCTACGGCCCACGAGCGCGCCGCCGGCGATGCTGCTCGTCGCGCCGCTCGCGCTCTCGACGCTGCCGGGCGGCGCCCCCTTCGAGCCTCTGTTGAAGGTCGTGGAGCTCGGCATGGACGTGTGTGCCTTGCGCGCGCGTGCGCGGACGGGCGCGGGGCCGCAGGCGCCGGACTCGCTCGCGGGCGCGTCCCTGATGCCGGGCTTCATACACTCTTCACCGGCGATGACGCGCCTCGTCGAAGAGGTGCACAAGATTCGCTCGTCGGACGTGACGGTGCTCATCACGGGCGAGTCGGGGACGGGCAAGGAGCTGGTCGCGCGCGCCATCCACGCGCTCTCCACGCGCCGCGGCAAGGTCTTCATCCCGTTCAACTGCACGGCCGTGCCGAAGGAGTTGTCGGAAGGCTACCTGTTCGGCTACAGGCGCGGGGCGTTCACGGGCGCGGTCTCGGACTCGGCCGGCGTGATACGCACGGCGGCGGGCGGCACGCTCTTCTTAGACGAAGTGGGCGACCTGCCCTTGGACGTGCAGCCGAAGCTCTTGCGGTTCTTGCAGGAGGGTGAGATACAGCCGCTCGGCGAGCAGCGCCCGCAGAAGGTTGACGTGCGCATCATCGCGGCGACGAACACAGACCTCGAAGGGATGGTGGCCGACGGTCGCTTCCGCGAAGACCTCTACTACCGCCTCAACGTGATCCGCCTGCGCGTGCCCCCTTTGCGCGAGCGCCGCAGCGAGATACCGACCATCGTCAGCTACTACATCAACCACTACTCCGCCAAGTTCGGGCGGCGCGACGTACAGATCACGCCGCAGACGCTCGACCTGCTGATGGTCTGCGACTGGCCGGGCAACGTCCGCCAGCTCACCAACGAGATACAGCGCATCATCGCGCGCGCCGAAGACGGCACCATCATCACGCCCGACCACCTCTCGCCCGAGCTGCGCCGCACCAACGTGCCCTCGACGGGCTCGAACATGCTGATGGCGCCCGCGTCTGGTCTCGCGGCGACGGCCGCCGCGCAGGCCATCTCGCAGGGTCTCACGCTCGCCGACGCGATGGCCGAACTCGAACGGCGCATGATCGCCGAGGCGCTGCGCAAGCACAACGGCAACATCTCGCGCGCCGCCCGCGAACTCGGCCTCACACGCCGCGGCCTCTACCTCAAACTCGGCCGCCACGACCTCAGCGCCACCGGCTGACACCGCCTTCCCTTCCCAAGACCATCCGCCGCGAGACGAATCGACATCGCGGCAATGTGAATCGACATTGCAGTCATGTGGACTCCCATCGGGACGATGTGGATTGACATAACCTTGATGGGGATTCGCATCACGGCGATGTGGACTCCCATCGTCCCGATGTCTACTCCCATCGCGGCAATGCGCACTCCCATCACGACGATGTGAACTCCCACAGCCCCAATGTGGACTCCCATTGAAGCAATGGGAGTCCACATTGGGGCTGTGGGAGTCCACATAAAGGCTGTGTTTGCAAGAATTTACTCAATTTGACCGGCGGGCGTGGGTTCCGCGCTCAAAAAAGTGTTGCCCGGCCGCGGCTTCGGCGCTATCCTGACGCCGTTCTATCCAGCAGGGGCCTCAAACCTCACCGTTCCCGACGCTTCCAACCCCGAAAGTAAGAGACCTCAAAATGTCTAAAGTCAAACTCAACTTCGACCGCCTGTCCATCCCGGAAAAGGTCGCGCGCGCACAGCAGGTCGTCGCGGCCATGACGGGCAACACCAACTTCACGACGCCGACGCCGACGCTCGCCGCGTTGACGACGGCCATCAACGAACTCGAAACGGCCACCAGCGACGCGC
>Ga0213876_10001475_pt1 | contig 14664 bp, 11 predicted proteins | sample BarmaccomBMRX_R9_FD_160113 | JGI IMG/M metagenome (GOLD analysis project Ga0213876, IMG submission 160113) | Root-associated microbial communities from Barbacenia macrantha in rupestrian grasslands, the National Park of Serra do Cipo, Brazil - RX_R9 | ecosystem: Host-associated > Plants > Roots...
CCCATCGCCCAGTACTCGCCGTCCTTGACCGACGTGCAATATCGCTTGGTCGGGACGGGGCGCACGGGGTTGACGGCGAAGTCGCCGAGCGCCAGGTGGCGCGGCACGTCTTGGAACTCGACGAACTTCGACGTGACGACCTCGGGGCCGAGGCCGCTCGCGGCGGCCAACTCCCGCACGCGCTCGGGCGGCGCGTCCGTCAGCATCAGCACGCGGAAGCGCTCGCCCCAGTGCCCGCTTGCGATTTTGAAGAAGTCGAACAGCTCGCGCTCAAGGTAGATGCCGCCGACCTTGCCGGCGTAGACGCAGACGAGCTTGCCTTCGAGCCCGAGTTGTCTTGCAAGCTCCGGGTCGCGCGCGCGCTCGGGCGAGAAGCGTTCGAGGTCAACGGTCGCCGGCTTGACGTAGAAGCGCTCGAACTCCGCGCCGTACTTCTCGCGCGCGTAGTCGCGCACGCCCCGCGTCGTGGCGATGGCGGCGCGCGCGCGGCGCGACTGCAAGCCCTCCAGCCGGAACATGAGCTTGAAAGCCTTGCTCTCCCTCGTCCACCAGCCGACCTCGACCATCGACTCGGCGTGCGGCTCGTAGGTGTCGAGGACGAGCGGCAGCCCCGTCAGCCGTGAGAGGAAGTAGCCGACGCCGCCCGCCGTCGGCCCCCACGCGTGCAGGTGGCGGACGCGCTCCGTTATGCAAAGACGAAGCAGACGCGGGACGAGTCCCGCCAACCTCGCCGCCGCGCGCGCGCCGAAGCGCGTGTAATCGACCGTCAGGAGGCGCACGCCCTCGGCCGCCAGACTCTCCTCCGCGCGGCGGCGCTCCGCCCCCGACATGCGCAGGTGCGGCTGCTCGGCCGTCAGGAGAAATATCTCGCTCCCCGCGGGCAGCGACCGCCTCATCATTCTCAGGTAAGGCAGGACGGCGCTCTGCACGAGCGCGTCCTTGTAGCTCCAGTAGGTGAGCGCCAGCAGGCTCCGCTTTGTTGAGTTCTTCGACAACTTTTAAAACGTCACGCCGCGGCGGGACTCTCGCGCGCGGCGGCGGCGCGCGTGTACATCGCGTCCAACTCCGCGGCCATGCGCGACTCGGGGAAAAGTTCGAGCACCGCTTCCCTTCCATTGACCGCCAGCCGCCGCCGCAACTCTTCGTCGCCGAGCAGCGTTTCGATGGCGCGCGTGACGGCCGCCGCGTCGCGGTACGGGACGACGAGCGCGTTGCGGCCGTCCTCTATAAAGTCGTTCGCCACGCCCGACAGCGTGAAGACCGAGGGCACGCGCATCGCCAGCGCCTCGACGTAGACCTGCCCGAACGCCTCGTACTCGCGGCCGACGGGGACGTGGACGAACACGTCGAAGGTCTTGTACAGCTCGAAGACACGCTTCTCGAACTCGACCTGCACGTACTGCGAGGGGTCGAGCTCTTGCAGGAGCGCTTCGATCTCCGGCTTGTGCGGCCCGAGCGCGTTCGCCAGTACGAGCTTCGCGTTCGGGTAGTTCCGCAACAGCTCTTTGAAGGCGGGCACGACGTACTGCACGCCCTTCCAGTGGATGTGGCGGCTGATGACGCCGACCACGGGGTAGCGGCCTTCGAGCCCGTACTTACTTTTCAACGCGCCGACCTGCGACTCGTCGGCGCGGAAGCGTTCAAGGTCGAAGCCGTGGCGGATGACCGTGACCTTCTCGGGCGCGACGCCCTCGCGTTTGGTGAGCACGTCGAAGACGACGCGCGAGATGGCGACGACGTGCGTCGAGAGCCGGTTGACGGCGCGGTCGTAGTAGACGCCGTGCGGGTAGTCGTGGTGCGTCTCGACCGAGTGGTGGCGCGTGTGGACGCGCCGGCCGACGCCCTTCAGCTTCGCGGCCGCGAGCCCCGCGAGCGAAGCGTTGACGAGGTGCGTGTGGACGATGTCGGGCTTCAGCTCGCCGAAGAGCCGGGCGAGGCGGAGCGTCGCGGCGGGCAGGTCGCGCTTGCCGCGGCAGCGCACGAAGCGCGCGGCGAACCCTTCGGCCGCGAGCTTGCGGTAGAGGCTCGGCTCCGTGTCGCCCATGAAGACGAAGGTGACCTCGTACCTCGCGGGGTCGAGCGCGCGCCCCATCGTCTCGATCAGGTGGCTCGTGTCCACGTCCGACACGACGATGCAGAGTTTCGTCCTCATCCCCACTCGACTCTTCACTATAACGTCCCGCTAACGGCCGTAGGCCTCCGCGTCCGGCGAACCTTGCGCCCGCATCCCCCCGGAGCCGAGGTCGGGGCCGAGTTCCCTGCCGAGCGCGGGCGCCAACAGGGAGGAGTAGGTGGCGGTCAGGTGGCTCGTGTCGGCGTAGGTGACGACGCCGCCCGACTCGGGCGGGCAGGTGCCGCCCGGGCAGACGGACTCCGTCAGGTCAACGTAGCGGGCCAGCCCTTCGGCGGCGCGCCGCTCGGCGTCGGCGACCCCCGCCTCCTTCAAGGGGAAGGAGCAGGTGGCCGGGCGGAGCCAGCGCGGGTACCACGCGCGCGCCGCGAGGCACGAGGGCACGTCGAAGCCCGCGGCCGGCGGGTCGCGCAGAAGGTAGACACGCGCGCCCGACTCCGAGACCTTGAGCAGGGTGCGGCGCGTCCCCTCGCGCCACTCCTCGACGCCGACCATCCCGTCCCCCACGTAATGCAGCGAGCTGGACGCGACGACAGCGCCGGGGCGCAGCTCGACGATCCGCGCGAGCGCCTGCCGCCGCCACTCCTCGCATTCGGTGTAGCGCCGCCCGAGCACGGGCAGATTGTAAGCGACGTCGGCGGCCGAGCAGTTGGCGCGGACGAGCGTCACGAGGCGGAAGCCGTCCGCCTCGGCGAGCTTTTCGAGCGCCGGCTGCCACTGCGCGGCGTGCGAGTCGCCGAAGAGGACGACCGCCGGGCCTTGCCCGTAGCCGCACTCTTTGAACTTGCCGAAGAAGTCCGGCAGGCACCCGTCGGCGTAGACCCTGGGCCAGTCGAGCGCCGCGCGCGTGTAGGGCGCCTGCCCGGGCGCGAGCGAGGCGTACCACGAGGCGCGGCGCCACCAGCCGGCCGTGACGAGGCAGAGGCAGCTCAGCGCGAGCCCCACGGCGAGCGGGCGGAGCTTGCCCGACAGGCGGCGGCGCGCCGGGCTCTCGACGAGTTGGAAGGAGACCCACGCGAGGCCGAGCGCGAGCAGGGCCATCAACGCCTTGCCCGCCACGCTCGACGCCCCCGAGAGGACTATCGCCGGCCAGTGCCAGAGGTACCAGCCGTACGAAAGCTTCCCGAGCCACCTCAGCCAGCCGAGGTCGAAGGCGGAGCCCTCGCCGCCTGTGAGCGCCAGCGCCGTGCCGAGGACGGGCAGCGCGGCCGCCACGCCCGGGAACGTCGTCCCGTCCCCGAAGAGGAAGCCCGAGGCGACGAGCAGGAGGAAGCCGAGCAGGCCCAGCCGCCTTCGGGTCGGCGCGATTGACAAAGTGACCACGGCCCCGGCCGCGAACTCCCAGGCCCGCGTCGGGCTTGAGAAGAAGGCCCAGGGCTGCCGGTAGTGCGTGAGCACGAGCGAGAGGGCGAAGGAGACGACCAGCGTCACCACGACCGTCCGCCGCAGCCGCCCCGTCTTCAACCCGAGCATGACGAGGAGCGGCCAGAGCATGTAGAACTGCTCCTCGACGCCCAGGCTCCACAGGTGCAAGAAGGGGTTCGCGGCCGCCCCCTGCCGCAGGTAGTCGGTCGCCTCGTGCGCGAAGTAGAGGTTCCCGAGGTAGCCGGCCGAGAAGAGCGCCGAGTTGGCGATGCGGTTCTGTTCGAGCGGCGCCCGTAGAAAGTAGGCGGCCGCGACCGTGCCGAGCAGCGCCAGCGTGAAGGCCGGCAAAAGCCGCCGCGCCCGCCTCGCATAGAAGGCCGCGAGTTTGACCTTCCCCGCCCGCGCGAGCTGCCCCGTGATGAGGTAGCCCGAGAGGACGAAGAAGCAGTCCACACCGACGTAGCCGCCCGAGAAGCCGGGGACGCCCGCGTGGTAGGCGACGACGAGCAGAATCGCCACGCCGCGCAGCGCTTCGAGGTCGGGCCTGAACGCATTTGATTCAGCCGGGGTCATGAGCGCGGGGTCAAATTCCTTTCGCCGGGAGCCAAATTATCCGAGGGCAGCGCCTAAATGCCAGATAAATATGGAGATTTGCGCCTTCGCGGGCGCCGTCCGCGAGCCCGCGGATGAAATCTGCGGCTCCGCAGATGAAATCTGCGTTAACGCAGACGGCAGTTGCGTTAACGCAGACGGCAGTTGCGTTAACGCAGACGGCAGTTGCGTTAACGCAGACGGCAGTTGCGTTAACGCAGACGGCAGTTGCGTTAACGCAGATTGTTTCTGCGTTGACGCAGACGGCAGTTGTGTTAACGCAGATGACAAGTGCGTTAACGCAGATGACAAGTGCGTCAACGCAGACGGCAATTGCGTCAACGCAACTCTCATCTGCGTTGACGCAACTGCCGTCTGCGTTAACGTACTTGTCATCTGCGGTCTCGCAACCGTCGTCTGCGGGGCTGCAACTCTCATCTGCGGCCCCGCGGATGGAATCTGCGGGCTCGCAACTGTCATCCGCGGGGGCGCGGCGCCATTAATCGACGCCGAAGCCGCTCCACTCGCCGCCGCGGTCGCGGCGTGCGGCCAGCCGCGTCCCGACCACCTTCGCGGCCCAGCCCGCCAGCCAGAAGGGCGAGCGGAGCGCGTCCGTCGTAAAACCCTGCCAGAGATAGCCGAGGGCGCCCGCGGGGCTGCGCCGCGCGTTGACGACGGCGTTGCGGAACATCGTCACGGCGAAGTAGCGGCGGAAGCCCTTGCGGTCAACGCCCTCCGCGTCGTTCCAGTAAGCCTGCGACGCGCGCGCCGTCTCGTAGATGAAGCGGTCGCCCTCCGAGACGGTCTTCGACGCGGCGTGGACGCGGAACCTCGTCGTCGGCTCCGGCAGGTACGTGGCCTCGAAGCGCTTGCTCACGCGCAGCACGAACTCGTAGTCGAAGGAGTAGCGGAAGCTCTCGTCTATCGGGCCGACCGTCTCAAGCACCTCGCGCGTGTAGAAGGTGCCGGGGTCGTTCCAGCGCACGCGGCCCGACCAGAACTCGATCAGCTCGCGGTGCGTGACGTGCTGCGGCTCGAAGACGCGGGCCTTGTCCGTGCCGTCGAGGAAGTGCTCGACGGGCGAGACGAAGAAGGTGCCGGGCTTCTGCACGTACGCGCGCGCGAGCCGCCGGAGCGCGCCGGGGAGCAGCAGGTCGTCGGAGTTGAGCCACGTCACGATCTCGCCGCGCGCGACCGAGAGCCCCTTGTTGATGGCGTTGGCCTGCCCCTTGTCCTTCTCGCTGACCCAGTGGGCGAGCCACGGCTCGTACTTCTTCAGCACTGCGACGGTCGAGTCGGTCGAGCCGCCGTCGATGACGATGACCTCGACGTTCGGGTAGTCCTGCAAGACGATGGAGCGGATCGTCTCCTCGATGTAGACGCCCTGGTTGTAAGAGGGGATGACGATGGAGACGAGCGGCGCGTCCTCGGCCGCCGGCCCGGCGTCCGCGCCCGCGGGCGCCTCCCACGGCCAGCCGCGGAGGTCGGCCGCGGGCGGTTCCGGGATTCGCTGGCGGGTCTCAGTCTGCATACTCTTTCGCCGCCCCGCCGCCCGCGCCGCCCGCCGCCGCGCCCGCCTTCTTCATCCCGTCCCGGAAGCCCCGGTAGATGGCGCCCGCAATCGCCATGCGGTAGAGCCGCCAGAGCAGCGGCCTCCACGGCAGAGCGCGCTCGGCCACCGCGCACGCGCCGAGCACGGCCGCCTGCCCGCCGCGGCTGCCGAGCAGACCCTTGACCCGCTTCCACGCGGCGAGCTTCAGGCCGTCGCGCTTCAGGTCAGGCGGGAGGTTTTCGCGGACGAGCTGGATGCGCGGGTAGTCTTCGCCGTACTTCCCCCAGAAGAGCGGCTCGGTCAGCGTGTAGAGGCGCTGGCGCAGGCAGTAGTCGCGGATGGTCGAGCCGGCCCAGTCGTTGTGGAGCACGACGTTGGACGGGTCGAAGAGGATGCGGACGCCCGACTCGCGCGCGCGCATCGCCAGCTCGCGGTCTTCGCCGCTCGCGGTGAAGAAGCTCTCGTCGAAGCCGCCGAGGCGTTCGAAGTCCGCGCGCGGGAGCGACAAGTTCTGCCCCGTGATGCCCTCGTTCTCGCTCAGCCCCGCCTCGGGCGGGACGAAGGGGTTGAGCGCCTTGCGGAAGCGGCCGAAGGGCGTCGCCTCCTGCTCCGGCAAATTGACGACCTGCCCGCCGACCCAGCAGCCCGGGTTCGCTTCGAGCGCGGCGAGGTGGCGCCGCAGGAAGTCCGGCTCGACGAGGATGTCGTTGTCGATGAAGACGAGGTAGCGGCCGCGCGCGACCTCGGCGCCCGCGTTGCGCGCGGCGGCCGCGCCGGGCACGCCCTCGTGGACGAGCGCGAGCGGCACGGGGAAGCTCTGGCGGCCGACCACCTCGTCCGTGTCGTCGGTGCAGCGGTTGTTGACGACGACCGCCTCCCACGCGCCGTCGAAATCCTGCCGGGCGAGCGCGGGCAGCGTCTCGGCCAGCGCGTCCGAGCGGTTGTGCGTCGGGATGACGACGGTGAATGTGAAGGCCGTGTCCGTCATGATGCGGCGGCGATCTCGTCCGCGCCCTTCGTCGTGAAGAGGTAGTTCGACACCGGGTTCGTCCCGTCGTAGGGCACCGGCCCCGACGGGTGCAGGGCGTAGCAGCGGTAGCCGTGCGCCGCGAGGAACTCGCTCATCTCCGGCCCCGGCCCCGCCCAGACCTCGCAGAACACGTCGGGGCGGTCGCGCCGCAGCGTCCGTGACAGGCCGCGCAGCACGTCCATCTCGGTCGTCTCGGTGTCGATCTTGACGAGGTCAACGCTCAACCCCTCCTTCTCCGCCACGTCGTCGAGCGCCAGGACTTCCACCTCGAAGGAACTCACCTCCGAGCCCGCGTCGAAGATGCCGGGCTCCAGCCCGCAGCTGCACGGAATCTCGGTCGAGCCGTGGTAGAACTTCGCGCTCCCGGCCTCGGCGCCGACGGCCGCCTGGAGGGCGTTGACGTTTTCGAGTCCGTTGAGCGCGACGTTCTGCACCAGGCGGCTGTACGTCACCGGCATCGGCTCGAAGGCGTAGACGCGGCCGCGCGGGTTCGCGTGCGCGGCCAGGAGCGAGTAGAAGCCGACGTGCGCGCCCACGTCGAGCGTCGCCCGCGCACGCGTCGCCAGCCGGAAGAAGAGCGGCGTGATCTCGGGCTCGTAGCCCGCCCAGCCGCGCCAGAAGACCTGGTTCGAGACCCAGTCGTCGCCGCGCGAACGGAGCCTGAGCGCGCGGCCGTTCGGCAGCGGGCTCGTCACCGTCCCGCTGCGCGGCAGGTGCTTGATGGCCCACTCCGCGTTGGAGCCGACGCACGCGCGCAGAAGCGTCGTCGCCGCCCAGTTGAGCGGCTGCGACGCGCGCACGCGCTTCAGCCCGTCCTTGAGTGCCGGAGACATTGTGCTCAACCTTGCCCCTTACCCGCGACGATCTTCTCGGCGACTTCGGTAAAGCGCTCGCAGATGACCTCGTGGCCGAAGCGCCCGCGCGTCCGGCGGGCGAGTTCTTCCGCCGGCAGGAACCTTTCGCGTTCCAGCCCGGCGCGGATGCCCTCGGCGAGCGCGGCCGGGTCTTCCTTCGGGACGAGCAGACCCGTGCCTTCGTGCACGTACTCTTCCGGCCCGCCGCAGCGCGTCGCGACGACGGGGACGCCCGAGGCCAGCGCCTCGGCGCCGCTGCGGCCGAAGGTCTCGTAAGAGCTGGGGATGACGACGAGCGCCGAGCGGCGGATGAGCGGCGCCAGCTCGGCGGGCGGCACCCACGGCAGGAGGTTGACGCTCGCGCCGACGCGCAGCCCCTCGACGCGCGGCGCGAGCAGTTCCACGTCCGGGCCGACGATGTCGAGCTGCGCCGCCCCCGCGCCGTTCGAACTCTGCGCGACCCTCTGCCAAGCGTCGAGCAGGTTGGCGACGCCCTTGCGCGGGTCGTAGTGGCCGCGCGTCACGCACAGCACGCGCGGGGGTTGTGCCGCCCCGTCCTCTTCGCCGGGCGCGGCGGGGCGGAACATGTCGCAGTCAATCGGATAGTCGAGCTTGCCGTCAACCGAGACGCCGAACTCTTCGCGTATCTCCGCGGCGAGGCTGTCGCTGACGGCCGTGCGGTAGTCCGCGTCGGCGTAGGCGTGGCGCAGGCCCCAGCTCAGCATCTTCTTCTGCGAGGGCGGCGCCTCGTCCACCCAGTTGCGCACAGGCCCCCAGTGTTCGGTCAGCACGAAGGGGAGGCCGAAGAGCCTCTTCAGCATCAGCGCCGAGAGCCCCGCCGGCATCACGACGTGTGCGTAGACCACGTCGATCTTCCACTCGCGCCGGACGCGCCGCAAGACCCTTCGGAAGGCCGCGAGGTAGCTCAGCACCCAGCTCTTCGGGACGTGCGTGTAGGTGTAGTTGACGCGCAGGATGCGCGGCGCGAGGCGGTCTTCGTCGTGGAAGGGCTCGGCGCCGACGCGCGGGCTCCCGAGCTGCTGCGGGTAGACGACCGTCACGTCGTGTTTGAGCGCCAGGCTGCGCGCGTACTCGTAGACGTAGAGCCCCGGCCACAGTTCGCGCCTGGTGGGAAAGACCGAGGGGATAAGTAGAATATTCATGAACCCTGCGCCGAACGCACCGCCGCCCTCACGGGTTTCGCCGCCCCCGTTCGTCGCGCCCGGGTGTGACTAGGGGTGAAGGCTGTGTGCGGACGAAAGTCTACCAAACAGCCTGCCGAGATGCCACTCGGCCCTGTAGAGGCACTCGCGGCTGACGAACTCGAAGGCGCCGGGCGCGAGCCCGATGAGGAGATTCTGGATCGAATTGACGACGCCCGGCCCGTCCCACGCCCGGAGGTCTGCGAGGGACGCCCGCGCCCCCTTCAGATTCCCCTCCCGAACAAGCGCCGAGAGCAGCTCGCGGTGGAGTTCCCGCACGCGACTTCTGGCCCTCCGCTCGCCGAGGCCCGCCTCGCCGAGGTGGCGCCTGAGGACGAGGAGCATCGGCCCGATCTGCCGGCTGCCGAGGTGTGTCATCGCGGAGGCGTGGCGCCGGTACCTGACCAGCCGCTCGCGGAGGCCGTGGAAGACGACGCCGCGTGCGGCCAGCCGCAGCCAGAGGTCGTAGTCCTCCGCGCCGTGGAAGGGCTCGGCCTCCTCGAACCCGCCGGCCGCCTCCAGCAGCTCGCGGCGGAGCGCCACGGAGAGGACGGGGACGTGGTTGTGCAGGAAGAGGAGGTCGAAGAGTTCCCGGCCCGCGAGCCGGCCGCGCGGGACGTTGAAGGTCTGGCTCTCGTCGCCGGTGTCGTCGTCTTTAAAGATGAAGCCGTCGGTGAAGACGAGGCCGGCGCCCGTCTCTGCGAAGGCTTTCAACTGTAGCTCGAGCTTGCGCTCGACCCAGAGGTCGTCGGAGTCGAGGAAGGCGACGAACTCCCCGCGGGCGTGCGCGATGCCGTTGTTGCGGGCGCGGCCGAGCCGGCCGTTCGGCTGGCTGACGAGCCGGACGCGCGCGTCCCCGGCCGCGAAGCCGCGCACGACCTCGGCCGTGTCGTCCGTCGAGCCGTCGTCCACCACGACCAGCTCCCAGTCGGCGTACGTCTGGGCCTGCACCGACCGGATGGAGTCGGCGATGTACTTCCCGGCGTTGTAGGCCGGCATGATGACGCTGAACAGTCCCCTCACAACTTCCCCGCGTCAGGCCGCGCCGTCGTGGCCGGCGGCGCGCTCGGCGGCCTTCAAGTCCTCCCGCACCATCTCGCGGATCAGCTCGTCGAAGGAGCACTGCGGCTCCCAGCCGAGCACGCGCCGCGCCTTCGCGGAGTCGCCGACGAGCAGCTCGACCTCCGCCGGGCGGTAGAAGCGTTCGTCCTCGCGCACGTGCTCGCGGTAGTCGAGCCCCAGCTCGCCGAAGGCCAACTCGCAGAACTCCCGCACCGAGTGCGTCTCGCCGGTCGCGACGACGTAGTCGTCCGGCTCCTCGGCCTGAAGCATGAGGTGCATGGCGCGCACGTAGTCCCGGGCGTGCCCCCAGTCGCGTTTCGCTTCGAGGTTGCCGAGCAGCAGCTCGGAGGTGAGCCCGAGCTTGATGCGCGCGGCCGTCGAGGTGACCTTGCGCGTGACGAACTCGTAGCCGCGGCGCGGGCTCTCGTGGTTGAAGAGGATGCCGCTCGCGCAGTACATCCGGTAAGCCTCGCGGTAGTTGCGCGTGAGGTCGAAGCCGGCGACCTTGCTGATGCCGTAGGGGCTGCGCGGGTGGAAGGGCGTCGTCTCGCGCTGCGGCACCTCGCGCACCTTGCCGAACATCTCGGAGGAGCCGGCGAAGTAGAAGCGGCACGCGGGCTGAAGCTCGCGCAGGGCGGCGAGGACGAAGTGCGTGCCGTTGATGTTCGTGTTCATCGTCGAGAAGCCGTCGGTGAAGCTCTCGGCGACGAACGACTGCGCGGCGAGGTGGTAGCACTCGTCGAACTGCTCGCGGCTGAAGACCTGGAAGATGCTCGGGTAGCTCTCCAGGCTCGCGGCGTGGAGCTTGACGCGGTCGAGGACTCCGCCGAGGCGCGTGAAGCGCCGCGTCGGGTCTTCGAGCGCGACGCGCCGGACGAGCCCGTGCACCTCGTAGCCGAGCCCGAGCAGGTGCTCGGTTAGGTAGCTGCCGTCCTGCCCCGTGATGCCTGTGATGAGAGCCTTCTTAGCCACTCTGACCTGACCTTCTTGGTTCTGCCGAGACTGACGCGCGGGGCCGCGGGGGTTTTGGCCGCGCGGCCGCCCCCGAGGTTCTCAGGATTCTAAAGTCCTCACGCGAAATTTCAAATCCGCCCCGCCGGGGCGGCGGGCGGCGGGACGAGCCGGCGGCGAAAGTTCTCGGCGAACGCCTCGCGGCTGAAGCGCTGCGCGGCTGCGCGCGCCGCCTCGGCCATGCGGGCGCGCAGGCCGGCGTCGCCCGCGAGCGTGGCCGTGTAACCCTTGAGTTCTTCGAGCGTGTCCCAGAGGAAGCCGCTCGCGCCGTGCTCGACCAGCTCGCGCTGGCCGCCGCGGTTGATGACGACGGGCACGCAGCCGGCTGCCATCGCCTCCACCGTCGAGATGCCGAAGTGTTCGACGCGGACGGGGTCGAGGCTCTCGTCCTGGCCGTACCCGGAGGCGTGCCAGAAGACGGCCGCGCGCTCGAAGAGGTTTTTCAACTCGCCGCGCCCGAGGTTGGCGGCGAGCCGCACGCCGACGCCGCCGTGCGCGCGCAGGCGCTCGAAGTACGCGCGGTGCTCCGGGGTGTCGCGCAGGCCGCCGACGCAGTGGTACTCCCAGCCGCGCAGGGCGCCCGCCTCCTCCAACTGCCGGAACGCCTCGACCATCTCCGGCTGGCTCTTCGTGTGCCCCTCGGATTCGAGCGCGAACCGGCCGACGCTGAGGACGGCGCGCTGCTTCTCGGCCCGCCCGAAATGCACGTCCACCGGCGGGTGCACGACCTCGCAGTCGATGCCCCAGCGGCGGCGCGTCCAGGCGCGCGAGAATTCGGAGATGGCCGTCTTCACGCGGTAGCTCTCCATACGCCTGCGCCACTCGTAGCCGTGGTAGACGAAACCCGCGGGCCGCCTCAACGCCTCGCCGACCGAGACGCCGCCCTGCAAGCTGACGTACGGCGCGGCCATGCCCGGGAAGAGAACGATGAGGGCGCCGAGGCGCGCGTGGCAGAAGGGCGGCGTGCGGTGGACGATGGCGACGAAGACATCATATGACTCGCTCAGCCAAGCCTGGCGGCGCCGCTCGGCCTCGTAGCGCCTGAGCGGGTTGCCGACGAGGACGGGCGGCTCGCGCTCCGGGTCAACGAGCCGCAGCCGCACGCCCTCGAGCGAGGTGCCCGAGTTCTCCGCGAGCCCGCGCGCCGTCAGCCCGGGTATCCGGTGCAGCACTTCGACCTCGTGGCCGTCCGCGAGCATCGCCTCGGCCAGCACCGCCGCGACGTTCTCCGCCCCGCCGATGCCGCTCCCCACGGGCTCGTTGTAGATGCCGACCTTCAGAGCCAACCCGTTCAAACCCTCCCCCGCGCTCACGCGGCCAATGCTGCCTTGTAGGCGGCGACGGTCTCCGCGACGCACTTCTCCCAACTGAAAAGCGCGGCGCGCTCAAGCGACCTCTTCGACATCGACGCGCGCAAAGACGCGTCGCCGTAGACGCGCAGGACAGCCTGGCAGAGCCCTTCGCCGTCCGTCGGGTCGAGCATGATGCCCGCGTCGCCGACCACCTCGGGCAGCGAAGACGTGTTCGAGGTCACGACCGGCGCGCCGCACTGCATCGCTTCGAGCGCCGGCAGCCCGAAGCCCTCGTAGAAGGAGGGGAAGACGAAGCAGAGCGCCCCGCTGTAGAGCGGCGCGAGGTCTTCGTCGGCGACGTAGCCCGTGATCACGATGCGACCTTTCAGCGACTCGTAACCGGAGACGGTTTCGAAGAGCCTCTCGTCGAGCCAGCCGCGCGCGCCGACCAGCACGAGGCTCAGGTCTTTGACTCGTTCCTCTTGAACCAGGCGGGCGAAGGAGCGCACGACCTGCTCCATGTTCTTCCGCGGCTCAAGCGTGCTGAGGCTCAGGAGATAACTGCCGTCGGGTATCCCGTACCTCGCGCGCGCGGCGGCGATTCTCCCGGCGTCGGCGCACGGGTAGAACAGTTCGGGCGCGGCCGCGAGGTGCGTGACGAAGACGCGAGCCGGGTCGATTGCGTGGCGGTCGCAGAGGTCGTCCTTCGTCGCCTGCGAGATGCAGACGACCCAGTCGCCCGGCTCGATGCTGCGCAGCAGTTCTTCGGCGAAGCGCGCCTGCGCGGGGGTGCAGAACTGCGGGTAGAGGAGGGGGATGAGGTCGTAGCAGGTCAGGAACCTTTGCACGCCCCTGACGCCGCGCGGCACGGGTTGGTGTGGCGAGTGGAACACGTCCGCGCCCGCGAGCCAACGCGGGTCGAACGGCTCGGGACTTTCGACCGCGCGGTACGCGCGTGCGAGGAGCCTCCTCTCGACCCTCCGGTGCAGTTTCAAGCCTTGCCGCCCTTCCGGGGCGACGGAAGGCTCCGCGCCGTCAACCGCGGCGTTCGCCTCGCGGAGCCTGTCGCCGAGCGACCTCCCGAGCTTCGTCCACCTCGGCGAGAGGAACGGCACGCCCTGAAGCTCCGGCCTCGATTCGAGGTAGGCCAGACACCCGACGGCGGCGGCGAAAGATTCCGTGGCGCAGAAAGAGACCTCGCACTCCGGCGAGGCCACGAGCCCTTCCGCAACCTTCTCGACGACCCTGAAGAGGCCCGTCCGGGCCGGCGCGCGCGGGTAGCCCTCGCCGAGTTTCGAGATGTCGTAGACGACCTTCACAGCGCGCGCCTGATTCTGCCCCAGCGGTACTGCGCGGAGCTGGCGACGCGCCGCGCCAGGCGCACCGAGAAGACTAGCCCGCCCACCGGCAGGAGTCCGAGGAACAGGCCCGCGCTCCTCTCCGCCAGCGCCCTCTTCAACGCCGGCCTCACGTCCGCGCTGACCAGCTCGTGCATCGCCCCGTGGCGGACGCAGAACTCCCAGAGGAACTGCGTCACCAGCCGGAGCCTGTGCGGGAGCGCGACGGGCGCGAGCCAGACGGCGCGCGCCGTCTCGAACGCCTGCTGGCTCCAACTGACGGGGATGCTGTTCTGCTGCGCGACTGGTTCGAGAGTCGCCGCCATGTCCTTCGCCGTCTTCTCCGTGAAGACGCGGTACGCGAACAACTGCTCCGGCACGAACAGCACGTCGCCGCGCAGGCAGACCTCCATCAAAAGCACCACGTCGAAACCCCAGACGGGCCGGGCGAGCCTCGTCTTTGCCAGGGCGTCGGCGCGCATGAGCCCGTAGAACCCGTACCAGAAGGAGGAGAGCGCCATCGCCGAGACGCGCCCTTCGAGGGACTCGGAGGTCGGGTGCAGGGTCTTGAGGCCGAACGGCACGGGCTCGCCGCGCTCGTCGATGAAGCGGATGTCGCTGTAGCAGAGCACCGCGCCGGGGTTCGCTTGCAGGGCGGCGAGGCACTTGCTGACGAAGGCCGGGTCGCGCAGGTCGTCGAAGGCCGCCCACATGAAGAACTCGCCTTCGGAGAGTTCGAAGACGCGGTTGAAGTTCCAGACGGCGCCCATGTTCCGCGCGGCGCGTTGATATCGAATCCGCGCGTCGCGCTCCGCGTACCGTTTGCAAATCGCCTCGGTCGCGTCGGTCGAGGCGTTGTCGGAGATCGTGATGACGATGTTCGGGTAGTCCTGCGCGAGGAGCGAGTCCAGCGCCTCCGGCAGATACCTCTCCCCGTTGTAGACGGGCATCCCGATGCTGACCAAGGGTGAATCCATTGCCATAAAAAAGTTCGCCGGGGCGTCAGGCGCGCGCCCGCGCGTCGCCGTCCGGTGGCTCGGGCGCGGCCCGCTCGCCCCAGGCCGTGCGCGAGAGCCACGCCCGCCCGAGCGCGTCAGCCTCCGCGTACTGCCGGGTCTGGTTGTCGGAGACGAGGAGGTTGCGCTGCTGCCCCTGCCACAACGTCTCGCTCTCGGCCCACCGCTCCTTCTCGTACCCCCGCCCGTCCCGCCCCACCACCACCACCCCGAGCCCCATT
>Ga0213876_10001476_pt1 | contig 14657 bp, 11 predicted proteins | sample BarmaccomBMRX_R9_FD_160113 | JGI IMG/M metagenome (GOLD analysis project Ga0213876, IMG submission 160113) | Root-associated microbial communities from Barbacenia macrantha in rupestrian grasslands, the National Park of Serra do Cipo, Brazil - RX_R9 | ecosystem: Host-associated > Plants > Roots...
CCCAGTATGCCACCGGCCGCGTCACTGCCTTGCGGATCAGTCGGCGGCGCTTGTGGCGCTGAGGTTGTTGACGGGCCAGCGGTGGATTGCACCCTGCCCGTCAGCTTTTCGTAAGCGGACTCTTCGTCGATGGCCTGATCGTATTTGCCGCGCACGGGTGATGCGTTCATCACCGCCCTGCGCTCATCGTCCGTGATCGGCCCCAGCCGCGCGGACGGCGGCCGAATGGTTGTGCGCTCCACAATCGATGGCGTGCCGTTGCCTTCGAGGAACGATGTCAACGCTTCGCCTTTCGCCAATTCCATGATGACCTTCGCGGTGTCGAGGTCCGGATTCTGCCGGAACGTATCGGCCGCCGCCGTCACCGCCTTTTGGTCGCGCGGCGTGAAGGCGCGCAGCGCGTGCTGCACGCGGTTGCTGAGCTGCGCCAGCACCTTGTCTGGAACGTCGAGCGGGTTCTGGGTGACGAAGTAAACGCCGACGCCTTTGGAACGGATCAGCCGCACCACCTGCTCGATCTTGTCGAGCAGCGCTTTCGGCGCGTCGGTGAAGAGCAGATGCGCCTCGTCGAAGAAGAAGCAGAGCTTCGGCGTGGGCTGATCGCCGATTTCCGGCAGGTCCTCGAACAGCTCTGACAAGAGCCACAACAGAAACGTCGCATAGAGGCGCGGATTCTCCATCAGCTTGTCGGCGGCAAGCACGTTGATGGCACCGCGTCCGTCGCGGTCGGTGCGGATGAAATCCTTGAGCGACAGCGCCGGCTCGCCGAAGAATTTCTCGCCGCCCTGATTCTCCAGCACCAGCAGCGCGCGCTGAATGGTGCCGACGGTCGCCTTGGTGACGTTGCCGTATTGCGTGGTCAGCTCGCTGGCGTGCTCGGCGATGTAGTTGAGCATCGTGCGCAGATCCTTCAGGTCGAGCAGCAGCAGGCCCTGCTCATCCGCCACCCGGAAGGCGATGTTGAGCGCGCCCTCTTGCGTGTCATTGAGATCAAGCAGGCGCGACAGCAGCAGCGGCCCCATTTCCGAAATGGTGGCGCGGATCGGGTGGCCCTGCTCACCGAACAGATCCCAGAACACCACGGGGAAGCGATCCGGCTCGTAATCGAAACCCAGCTGGCTGGCGCGCTGCACGAAGGCGTCCTTCGCTTCACCCGCCGCGGCGATGCCGGAAAGATCGCCTTTCACGTCGGCCGCGAACACCGAAACGCCGGCGCGAGACAATCCTTCCGCCAGCACCTGCAAGGTGACCGTCTTGCCCGTGCCGGTCGCGCCTGCAACGAGGCCGTGACGATTGGCGAAGGGTAGCGCGAGGTATTCCGGCTTGCCGCTCTTGCCGACGAAAATGGCGTCGCTCTTGTCGGGATTCATTGCGTTAAGCCTGTGCCGGCTCGTAGCCCATCACGGATTTCACTTCGAGATATTCGTGAAAGCCGGCCGCGCCCCATTCGCGCCCCGTGCCCGATTGTTTGTAGCCGCCGAACGGCGCGTTGATGTCCGTCCCCGCGCCGTTCAGATGCACCATGCCGGTCCGCATTTGCGCGGCGACCTCTTTCGCATGTTCCAGCGAGCCGGACTGCACATAGCTCGAGAGGCCGTAGGGCGTGTCGTTCGCGAGCTCGATCGCCTCGGCCTCCGAATCGTAAGGCAGGATCGCCAGCACCGGCCCAAAGATTTCCTCGCGCGCGATAGTCATGTCGTTCTTCACATCGGCGAAGATGGTCGGCCGCACGTAGTAGCCGCGGTTCAAACCATCCGGCCGCCCGGTGCCGCCCGTCACCAGGGTGGCGCCTTCGTCGATGCCTTTCTGGATCAAGCCCTGGATCTTGTTGAACTGCACCTCGCTCACCACCGGTCCGAGCCTGGTGCCTTCGGCAAACGGATCGCCGACCTTCACCTTCTCCGCCGTCGCCTTGGCGATGGCGATCACTTCGCTCTGTAACCCACGCGGCACCAACATGCGGCTCGGCGCATTGCAGGACTGGCCGGAGTTGGAAAACATGTTCATCACCCCTTCCGGAATCGCCTTCGAAAGATCGGCGTCCTCCAGCACGATGTTCGGCGACTTGCCGCCCAGCTCCAGGGACACGCGCTTCACTGTGTGCGCCGCGGCTTGCGTGACGGCGATGCCGGCGCGCGTGGAGCCGGTGAACGACATCATGTCGATATCCGGGTGCGCGCTCAGCGCTTCCCCCACCGTCGGCCCATCGCCATTCACCAGATTGAACACGCCGGCTGGAACGCCGGCCTCGTGCAGCACTTCGGCGAAGAGCATGGCGTTCAGCGGCGCGACTTCCGAGGGTTTGAGGATCATCGTGCAGCCGGCGGCCAGCGCCGGCGCCACCTTGCAGGCGATCTGATTGATGGGCCAGTTCCACGGCGTGATCATGCCCACCACGCCGATCGGCTCGTAGCAGATCGCCGTGGTGCGCTGCGGCGTCACGAATTCGAAATCCTTCAGTACGCGCGCGGCGGTCTTGATGTGATTGAGGCCGACAGCAGCCTGCGAATTCTTGGACAGCGACAGCGGCGCGCCCATCTCGCGCGAGATGGTTTCGGCGAATTCGTCGTACCGCCGCTTGTAGACGTCCATGATTCTCTGGAGGAGCGCGAGCCGCTCGCCCCGTGTGGTGCGCGAGAAGGCGGGGAAGGCGCGTCGCGCCAGCGCCACCGCCTTGTCGATATCGGCCTTCGAGCCCAGGCTGATGCGGGCGAACGGCTCTTCGTTCGAGGGATCGATCACGTCGAGCGTTCGTGGCGTGGCGGGATCGACCCACTGGCCATCGATATAGAATTGCAGCCTGTTCAGCATTGGCGGCTCCGGGTGCGCGCGATTTCGGGAATGAACTCCCGCCAATATAGAGGCGCGGGGCGGGGCGGCCAATGACCGGCTTCGATCCTTGCGCTGCTGCGGTGTCGCGCGGTTGCGGTGCCGGTGGTGCCGATGGCCGGCGGCTCCGCAGGGTTCGGGTGTAGCAGCGTTCTGGCGTGGTGATGACATAGGTGATCTGCCGTGAAGGCGGTGGCAGCGCCGCGGTCGCCACTGCCAACTGGGCCTTCAGAGCTCGCAGGTAGACGGTCACCGCCCGGCTGAAATCGTGGAACGCGGCGGTGTGGCAGCCAGACTTCCGGGCATTCCGGTTGCCCTTCGGCGCCCCGCCTTTGGATTTGGCGCCTATTATCCTCCCCCGCGTGCGGGGGAGGTGCCGAGCAAGCGGTTGCTTGCGAGGCGGAAGGGGGGCTTGCGTTGTTCCCCCTACCGTCTCGCACTCGCTGCGCTCATGCGATCCACCTCCCCCGCAAGCGGGAGAGGACAAGGAATCGTGTAAGCTGTTATTTTCACTACAAATTCCGGCTGGAGTTGTTTTGCGGATTTCGACGGGTACCCCCTCCCCCTCCTCCGGCAGGGGCGGCAAGGGCGGCAGACTCATCGCGGCCAGGGCTAAGCTTGCGGACTCGCCGTCGGCATGCCGGAGCCGCGCGATCGCGTGGCCGGTCGCCGCTATCCCATTGGTAAGGCGCAGGAAATGCCGGATCCAGGCCGAGCGCAGGCGTGGGTCGGCAGCTTCCATCGCCCGCTCCCGAAACGCTCCTCCCAAAGCCACCTGCGCCTGGAGATGTTCCTCCAGGGCCGAACATAAACTGATCATAAGAACAATATAGGAACATATGGCCCGCAGATCAAGCGGTCGACGGGATTTCTTCAGATCGCGACCGTCCACCCCATGCGAGGCGGATAACGGCGGAGGCGATCCGCCCTCGCCCGGGTCCATCAGTCTGTGGGGCCTGTGGCCGTGCCGTGTCCATGATAGGTTGGCCCCAATGATCGGGGGATGAGATGAAACAGGCCATTGTGTTGGGTGCGGTGGTTGCCGCCGTTGCGGGCGCGGCGATGTCCGTTGCCTCCGGGCAGGACGGCGGCGCGGCTCCGATCTATGGAGTCAAGCTCCCTGACGGATACCGCGACTGGCCGATGGTCTCCATCGCCAGCGTCGGCGCGCCGCAGAACGATCTGCGCGCCAAGCTCGCCAATGCCATTGCCATGAAGGCGTTTCGCGACGGAACGCGGCCTTTCCCGGATGGCAGCATCATCGTGCGCCTTGCCTACCGGCAGGCCACATCGGAACTGAACAACAAGGTCTTCCGCGCTGCCGGCGAGAAACAGGGCGTGCCCACGGCGGTGATCGAAAAGATGCTGGCCTCCTCGTTCGTGGCCGGTGCGCCGACCAACGTGCAGGTCATGGTGAAAGATTCGAAGAAATACGCGTCCAGCGGCGGCTGGGGCTTCGGCGAATTCACCGCGGGCAAGCCCGACGGCGAAGCGGTGCACAAGACCTGCTTCGTGTGTCACGCGCCGGGTAAGGACCAGGATTTCGTGTTCACGCAATACGCGCCATAGCCGCGTGTCGCTGCTATATCAGACCAAATGACTGACATCATTCTCCGATTGCTGGCCGCTGTCGCCATCGGCATGGCGCTGGGGCTGAACCGCGACCTCAAAGGCAAGCCGACGGGCATCCGCACACTCGGGCTCGTCAGCCTCGGCGCCGCGGTGGTGACCTTGGGCCTCACCCATGAGGCGCACATTGCCTTCGACAACGACGCCTACAGCCGCGTGCTACAGGGCGTGGTGCAGGGCGTCCTCACCGGCATCGGATTCCTCGGCGGGGGCGTGATCCTGCGCAGCGAAGCCAAGGAGACGGTGCGCAACATCACAACGGCGGCGACCGTGTGGGTGACGGCCGCGCTCGGCACCGCCTGCGCGGTTTCCGATTGGCGCATTCTCGGCATCGGCTTTGCGCTGGCGATGCTGCTCTTGATGTTCGGGCGGCAGGGCGAAAAATGGATCGAACGCAAGGTGGGGCCGGCGCTGCCGCACGACGACGAGGGCTGATCCCCAGCCGACTCTCTACCCCAGGATGTTGCGCTCTCAGGGCGTGCGGACAAATCCGTGGGTTGAAGCGTCAATCGCGTAGTAACCGGCGATCACGCCCGCGTCGTTGATGCTCGTCGCCACACTGCCGGTCGACCCTGCAGGGTCGAAAGGAATGAGCTTACCGCCGGCGGTGTGAAAAAATGCGTGACTGACGGATTGTGCCGTGAAATTTCCCGCGAGCGCGCCCCGGCTGTTGATGCTCCGAACTTCCGTCGCGGTCGCGTCCGGAACGTCAATGGTGGCATTTTTCTTTACCGAGGAGTAGGTGAAGCCGTGCTCCACAAAGTCCGGCGTGTAATAGTAGCCGGCAACAACGACCTTGTCGTTAATGCTTTCGGGCGTGGTGAAAAGCGCGCCGGGAAATCCAAATGTCTTCAGTTTGCCGCCGGTAGTCCGAACAAATCCGCTGGGATAACCTTCGGATGTGATCCACGACCCCGTGACTGCCCCTTTCGTATTGATGGAAACCGCAATCGTTCCGGACCCTTTTGGCGCCGAGAACGATGTGATCGTCCCGTCTGCGCTCCGGATGTACCCAGCACCATTCGCGCTCTGATCCAGATACCAGCCGGCCACGGTCCCGGCATCGTTGATGCCTAATGCATGCGTTGCTCGCCCGTTGGCGGGCGTAAAGCTCTCGATTGTGCCGTCGGGGTGCCGGACAAAACCATGGGCCGCGCCTGCCCCGTCTATATACATTCCCGCAATCGTGCCTTGCGTATCGATGCAGTCGGCCTCGGTTTCGACGGCCTTCTTCACGTCGAACTTTTGGATGGTTCCATCCGGGCCGCGAACGAAGCCATGCTTATGGGAGCCGCTGTCGAGATAGTAACCGGCGATGGAACCCACCGCATTGATGGCGAGCGCGTAAGTGCCCTGCGCTCCCGTCACATCGAAGCTTGTGATCTGGCTTTCGGCGATGGCCGCGTGTCCAGACAAGACCAGGAACATGGTGACGGAACATGAGCCCAGCAAATTGAGATGGCGATGCCCTGCCAAATGATTTGCTCGCGGCGCGACCATAACACCCCCTCCAATCTGCAGCACATATTTCCAGCACATGGCAGGGAAAAGCAACTGAAGTTTGCGAATCATGAAGCACGCCAACAGTGTTGTTGGACTTCGCGCAAATCCGTCATCACATCGGCAACCCACCGGATGTCGGGCCACCGGGATGCGACGCGTACCAAAAGCAACAACAAAGAAGTTCGTTATGATCGCACGTCTCGTTATGGCCGTTACCGCGCTGATGATCGGATTGGGCGCCACCGCCGCTTCAGCCGGCATCGACAATATGAAATGCAAGCACGAGCACGGCCATCATCATTGCCACAAATGATGTAAGCGCTGGCGGCGATCTCGCGGCCAGCGAGGTCGCCGCTCAACGGTATTAAGACAAATTACTCCGCCGCTTCGCGGCGCTGGTGGCGGCCTTCCCGCACTTCCTCGATGATCTTTTTGGTGAAAGCGTCCAGATCGCCCGGGTTGCGGCTGGTGATGATGCCAAGATCGGTGACGACTTCCTCATCCACCCAGTTGGCGCCGGCATTCTCCACGTCTTTCCGGATGGATTTGTAGGAGGTCATGTTGCGGCCCTTGCAGGCATCTGCCTCAACCAGCAGCCACGGCCCGTGGCAGACGGCAGCGACAATTTTTCCACTGGAGAGAAATTCGCGCACCGTGCGCATGGCATCCTGATCCACGCGCAGCTTGTCGGGATTGATCACGCCGCCGGGAAGCACCAGCGTGTCGTAATCGGCGCAGTTGCAGTCGGCGATTTTCTTGTCGACCTCGACAGCCTGCCCCCAATCCCCCTTCTGCCAACCGCGGATGCTTTTGCCATCGGGCGACGCGACATCCACAGTCGCGCCAGCGGCGCGCAATCCGTCGCGTGGCTTTTCCAACTCCGACTGTTCGAAACCGTTGGTGGCTATGATGAGAATGCGCGCGTCGTTGATCTTGGTCATGGGGCTTGCTCCGGAAGGATGGTTTGCAAACGGAAGGGCAGCGGCGCGGTTCCGGCCGGCTACCGGAATTCGCGTTCACATTCAACGCGCTGCCTTCAGCCCTTGACCGCGAGACGCGGGAACTTTTGTATCAAATGAGAGTTTCCGTGGTTTCTCCCTAAGAGAGACGCCGGCGGGGTTGGGGTGTGACGGATGAACGTTCAACCAAAGATACGGCTCGCCCGCACTGTGCCGCATCAGGCAAGCAACGCGGATTCAGGCCTGTTCCAACCCTTCCGCGACGTGCGCGAGGCGACGGAAGCGTTGGCGGCTCCGCTTTCTGCTGAAGACCAGAATTTGCAGTCAATGGCGGATGCGAGCCCGGCGAAATGGCACCGCGCGCACACCACGTGGTTTTTCGAAACGTTTGTGCTTTCGAAGGTCGCCGCATACCGGCCGTTCGATCCGTCGTATTCCTACCTGTTCAACTCCTATTACGACGCCGTCGGCGCGCGGCATGCGCGGCCACAGCGCGGACTGCTTTCCCGGCCATCGGCGGATGAGATTGGCGCCTACCGCCGGCATGTCGATGCGGCGATGCGCGATCTGTTAGCGGGCGAGGTGAAGGCGGAAACGGCGGCGCTGGTGGAACTCGGGCTGCATCACGAACAGCAGCATCAGGAGCTGATCCTCACCGACATCCTGCACGCCTTCGCCCAAAATCCGTTGCGGCCTTCTTACGCCAACTATCGTTCCGCCGCGCAGTCCAATCCCGCGGCGTTCGCGTTCGAGCGGTTCGATGGCGGCATCGCCACCATCGGGCAGGCCGGCGACGGATTTGCCTTCGACAATGAGCGTCCGCGCCACGATGTGCTGCTACAGCCCTTCGCGCTGGCGAACCGCCTCGTCAATAATGGCGAATGGCTGGAATTCATGAGCGCGGGCGGATACCGCGATCCGAAACACTGGCTGTCGGACGGCTGGCAGTGCGCAACGGAAAGCGGCTGGCACGCGCCGCTCTACTGGGAACAGCGCGACGGGCAATGGTTTGCAATGACATTGGCCGGCGAGCAGCCGATCGATCCGGACGCGCCGGTCGCGCATGTCAGCTACTACGAGGCGGACGCTTTCGCGCGCTGGCGCGGCAAGCGCTTGCCGACCGAGGCGGAATGGGAACATGCCGCCTCATCTGAGGAGGTGAGCGAAGGCAATTATCGCGAGGATGGCTTTCTGCGGCCGCTTCCCGCGGGCAATTCCCGCCAGATGTTCGGCGATGTGTGGGAGTGGACGGCGAGCGCCTACGCGCCATACCCCGGTTATCGCATGCCGGAAGGCGCCGTCGGCGAATACAACGGCAAGTTCATGATCAACCAGATGGTGCTGCGCGGCGGCTCCTGCGTCACACCGCGCGGACATGTGCGGGCCAGCTATCGCAACTTCTTCTATCCGCACCAGCGCTGGCAGTTCAGCGGATTGCGGCTGGCGGACGATGCGCCGCCGCGTCCGCGCGCGAATGCGGAGAGCCAGGACAATTCCGCCTTTCTCGGAGACGTCTGGGAGGGACTTGCGCGTCCGCAAAAGCAGCTGAGCAGCAAGTATTTCTACGATGAGATCGGCGCCGAGCTTTTCGAGGAAATCTGCTGCCTGCCGGAATACTATCTGACGCGCACCGAATGCGGACTGTTGGGCGATATTGGGCCGCAGCTGGCGCAGCTGCTGGGGCCGGAGACAGCGCTCGTGGAGTTCGGCAGCGGCGCCAGTCTCAAGACGCGCATTCTGCTGAACCATGTGCCGCAGATTCGCGATTACGTCCCCATCGACATCGCCCCCTCATCGCTGGATCGCACCAGCCGCATGCTGGGGACCCAATATCCCGATCTGCGCATCCGTCCATTCGCGGGCGATTTCATGCAGCCTTTGACCTTGCCGGAAGACCTGCGGGCGCGGCCGCTGCTGGGATTCTTCCCCGGCTCGACCATCGGAAATCTCTCGGACGAAGAAGCGCAGATGTTTCTCGCGCGCGCCCGCGCGTTGCTTGGAAAAAATGGCCGGCTGCTGATCGGTCTCGATCTGGTGAAGGATCCCGAGACGCTGATCGCCGCCTACAACGACAAGGCCGGCATCACCACGGCGTTCAATCTCAACCTGCTCGTGCGCATGAACCGCGAGCTCGACGCCAATTTCGACGTGCGCACCTTTACCCACCACTCCTTGTGGAACGAGGCGGAGCGCCGTATCGAAGCCCATCTCGTCTCGAAAATCGATCAGACGGTCACGGTCTCCGGCCGGCAGTTCCGTTTCCGCGCCGGTGAATCCATCCACACCGAGAACAGCCGCAAATACATCGTCGAAAATTTCGCGGCACGGGCGGCAGAGAGCGGCTGGCGGCTGGAACGCTCCTGGATCAGCCCGAAGCCGGAATTCGCGGTGTTGCTGTTCGGCTGAGCTTTACGAATTCACCACGCTGCCGCCGTTCGGATGCAGCGCGCTCCGCGAATTATTCTTTACAAGGCGCCCCCCAAATACCCTTGCGCCTCTTTGCTAGACTGTGAAAGAATCTCCATCTCGTTTCGGGAAAATGGGGGAAAAAAGATGAGGCAAGTTGTTTTAGGTGTTTTCGGTTTAGGTCTTTGCGCTGCCATGGCGTCCACAGGAAACGCGTCTAGCGAATCGGTTTTGTATTCCTTTTGCAGCAAACAAAATTGCACTGACGGGAGTCATCCAAGTGCGGGGTTGGTTTCTGTTGGGTCGCTACTCTATGGGACAACACGGTACGGCGGCGCTTCCGATGCTGGCACCATTTTCTCCATTGATCCGACCAACGGACAGTTCAAAACAGTTTACGCGTTTACCGGTGGCCCTGATGGTTCTCATCCAATCTCGCATATGATTTATGTGAAGAAAAAGCTCTACGGCACCGCTTATGAAGGTGGCACGAACGGACGCGGCACCGTCTTCTCGGTGAATCCGAAAACAGGCAGCATGCAGACGCTGCATATTTTCGCGGGTGGGCAAGACGGTCAGCATCCTGTGGGCGACCTGGCTTATCTATATGGGAGACTTTATGGCACAACGGAGACAGGCGGAGGAAACGGAAACTGTCCTCAAAGTTGCGGCACCATATATGTCGTAGAAACAAATTCTGGTCTTGAGGCCGTCCTTGTCGCTTTCGGAGGAAGTCAGCAGCACGATGGCGCATATCCCCAGGCAGGTTTGACTGAGTTGGACGGTGTCTTTTACGGGACGACGTCACGTGGAGGCGAGGCAGATGTCGGCACTGCTTTTTCGTATGACCTCGAGCAGGCCACCTATACCAAATTCGACGATTTCCTTGGGGCCCCGGACTCCTCTCAGCCGTTTGCAGGGCTAACCACACCCGGCTTGTACGGTACAACTTACTATGGTGGCAGTGGCGATTGCGGAACGGCTTTTTACACCACGACCGGCTTCGGCCATTTCATACTTCACTCATTCGCTTGCGGATTTGACAGCGCCCATCCTCAAGGACCGTTGCTGTCGATAAAAAAGAATCTTTATGGCACGGCAACTGCTGGCGGCGGGACCGGCTGCGGGGGCAATGGCTGCGGCACCGTGTTTAGGCTGAAGGCAAAAAATGGTGCCGAGACTATTTTGCATGCATTCGGTGGCGCTCCTGACGGAAGCTATCCGGAAACGAACTTAGTAGAGGTCAATGGCGTATTGTACGGGATAACCCTCAACGGGGGTACCTCAGATGGCTGCGGTGCTGCTGGCTGTGGAACAATCTTCGCTGTAAATCCATGACGCAACCGCGAAACTGAAGTGGCGTATGCTTTCAACGATATCGTTGGTCGGGTAAGGAAGCGTCGAGAACGAGAGTGTGCAGCGGTGCGCGGCGCTCCCTTTAATACTAGCTCCGAGGGTGGGCTTTCTTATAGACCTGCATAAGGCGGCTGGTTTCCACCTGCGTATAGGCCTGCGTCGTGGATAGCGAGGCGTGACCCAGCAATTCCTGTACGCTGCGCAGATCGGCGCCGCCGTCCAGCAGATGCGTGGCGAAGGAGTGCCGCAAGGCATGCGGCGTCGCCCGCTCCGAAAGGCCGAGCGCGCCGCGCAATTGCTGCATCAGCGCTTGCGCCTCGCGCGCGCTCATCGCCTTTCCGCGCCGCGATAGGAAGAGCGCGTCGGAGGCTTCAGCCGCGGGCCGCAGCGCGGCGTAGCGCTCCACGCCGGCGCGAACTTCCGGCAACATCGGAATCACCCGCTCCTTGCGGCCCTTGCCGAGTATCACCAACGACTCGGGCAGCGGCACATCCTTGCGCTTGAGGCTCAGCGCTTCCGAAATGCGCAAGCCTGCTCCGTAGAGCAGCGTCAGCAGGGCCGCGTCGCGCGCGGCGATCCAGTCCGTTCCCTTCGCGCCCGGTTTCTTTCGTGCCGCTTCCTGCAGAGCGCGACCGGCGTCGACCTTGCTCAACGGCCGCGGAAGGGTGCGCGGCAGCCTCGGCGCGCGAACGGTTCGCGGAACGGGATTGTCGAGCACGCCTTCCCGCGCGAGGTGCCGGAAAAAACTGCGGATGGCGGACAATGCGCGATGGACGCCGCGCGGTCCGAGTTGCTCCTTGCGCCGCCGTGTGATGAAGCCCCGAATGTCCGCCTGGGACACACAGGTTAGAACGGAATCGTCGACTTCACCGCCTTTGTGTTCCCGCAGGAATGCCAGAAAGCGCGAGAGATCGTCGCCATAGGCTCGCACCGTATGAACGCTGGCACGCTTTTGTTGTGCCAGGGCTGCCAGCCATTCCCGCTTCAGACTTTCGGCAGATCGAGCCATGCGCGAAAGCTGCGTTCGAGGGCGTCGGCAAAAAAACACAGATCGACTTCCGTGTCCGGCCTGTGCGGATCGGCAAACCAGAGCGCGTACAGCAGTGGCGGCCCGTCCCGTTCAAGCTGAAGGCGGAAGACAATGGCGCTTTGATAATGCCCGGCGGTCTCGCCAAGAAAACGGGCCGCCGCGCGCTTCAAAACGGTGTAGCGATTCGCATCGCGCAGCAGCATTGCCGCGGTGCCAGGCCGAACGATCCTGACGGTTGCGCCATGTTTCGGCGATTTGTCTTCGGCCTCAACATAGAGCGAGGCCTTTGCCGCGCCGAACGCCTCAGCCGCGTCCACGGCGATACCGAGTGTTTCCTCGAAGCTCCGCGCATCGAGGAGGTCGAAAATAAGGGAGCGTACCCGCGCCGGAGGCGCTTCGGGGGAAGGCGGCGCGTCGCGAAACCTGTCGCGCCCTGACTTGAGTGCGGTATTCTCCGCGCGAAGCTGATCGATGACATGCCGCTGCAAATCATGGACGGGCTTGCCGGCAAAGCGCTCCGGCAACAGCAGCGCCAGCAATTCTCCGTCCCGCGAAAGCTCTTCGCGATGGATGCGTATGTAGCTCTTGACCGCTTCCGCCGCGGCGGCTGCCGGACTCAGGGATTGCGCTCGCTTCGACATACGCCTTCGACTCTCACTTACGCCGGCGGACGCGAAACGATTTGACCGTTTCCGAACGCCGCCTGAAACTGTAGCGATGAATCTGCTTCCGGTGAAGCCCGCTTCCAACTCGAAATTATCGCGTGCGGGCGTGCTTCTTCCGCTGCGGCTCGGGCGCACATACGACTATCTCATCGATCAGGATGCACCGCGTGGTTCGCTGGTGACCGCGCCGCTCGGTCCGCGCGAATATGTGGGCGTCGTCTGGCGGGACGCCGAAGGCGATTTTGACGAGGCTAAGCTAAAGCGGGCCACTTTGTTCCCGGGCCATCCGCGCCTGCCGGAAGCGCTTTGCAAATTCATCGACTGGGTGGCGCAATATACCGTAACGTCGCCGGGCATTGTGCTGGCGCTTGCATTGCGGACCCATGGCGCGTTCGAGCCGGACGTTCCGCGTGTCGGATATGTGCGCGGCAACGCAACGCCACAACGGATGACGCCGCCGCGCGGCCGCGTTCTCGGCGTGGCGGACGATGGCCTTGCGCGCGGCATCCAGGCCCTGGCTGAGGAAGCGAACGCCTCGACCGGCGTGGTCCGAAGTCTGATCGAAACCGGCGCGCTTCAACCCACAACCCTGCCGGAATTCGATCCCTTCGCCTTTCCCGATCCCTCGTTCCATACGCCCACATTGAGTCTGGAACAGGAAGCCGCCGCGCGCACCTTGCGCGCTGCTGTCGCCAGCGCGCGCTATTCGGCAGCGCTGCTGGACGGCGTTACCGGCTCCGGCAAGACAGAAACCTATTTCGAAGCTGTCGCGGAGGCGCTTCGCAGGGACAAGCAGGTTTTGATCCTGCTGCCGGAAATCGCCCTGACAACGCAGTTCCTCGATCGCTTCGCCGCACGCTTCGGCTGCCGGCCGGCGGAGTGGCATTCCGACCTGTCGCAGAAGGAGCGCAAGCGGACATACCGGGCAGTGATGCGGGGTGAAGCGCGGGTTGTTGCCGGCGCCCGCTCGGCCCTGTTCCTGCCGTTCGCGAATCTCGGACTGATCGTGGTCGATGAAGAGCACGAGCAGGCGTACAAGCAGGAGGAGGGCGCCATCTATCACGCGCGCGATATGGCGGTGGTGCGCGGACGCATCGAGGCCTGCGCGGTGGTGCTGGCGAGCGCGACGCCATCGCTCGAAACCTACGTCAACGCCTCCACCGGCCGCTACCAATGGCTGAAGCTGCCGCGGCGTCACGGAGCGGCCGTGATGCCGGAGATTCGCCTGATCGATTCGCGCCATGCGCGCTCCGAACCCGGTACCTGGCTGTCCGAACCGCTACGTGAAGCGCTGACGGCAACACTTGACGCCGGTGAGCAGGCGATGCTGTTCCTCAACCGCCGCGGATATGCGCCGCTCACTCTCTGCGAAGCGTGCGGCCACAAGATGACCTGCGGCCAGTGCTCGGCATGGCTGGTGGAGCACCGCTACCATCGCAAGCTCGTCTGTCATCATTGTGGATACGAGACGCCGCGTCCGGCCGTCTGTCCGCAATGCCAGACGCCGGCCAGCTTCGTTGCCTGCGGCCCCGGCGTGGAGCGCGTGGCGGAGGAAGTCGCAACGGTGTTCCCGCAAGCCCGCATGGCGATTGCCTCCAGCGATACCTTGCATGGCCCCGCGGAGACGCAGGCCGCCATCCGCGCCATGGCGAAGCATGAGATCGACGTGGTGGTGGGAACGCAGATCGTAGCCAAAGGTCATCACTTCCCGCAGCTCACGCTCGTCGGCGTGGTCGATGGCGATCTTGGCAGCGCCGACGGCGACATCCGCGCCCGGGAGCGGACCTTCCAGCTGCTGCATCAGGTTTCGGGGCGCGCGGGGCGGGAAGCCAAGCCCGGCCTGGTGCTGATCCAAACCCGCAATCCAGAGGACGCGGTGATGAAGGCTCTGGCGTCCGGCGACCGGAATGCTTTCTACGAGCAGGAGCGAATGTATCGCGAGCGAGCGCAGGCGCCGCCGTTCGGGCGTCTCGCTGCGATCATATTGTCGGGTGCCGATGGCGATGCGGTGCGAAACAGCAGCCGGGCATTGGCCAATGCGGCCCCCCCCGCCAGCGGCGTGAAGGTTTGGGGACCGACGCCGGCCTTCTATCAAATGCTGCGCGGGCGAACGCGCGAGCGGCTGCTGGTGCAGGCCGAACGCCATGTGGATGTGCAGGCTTATGTCCGTGCCTGGCTGGCTCGCACCACGCTACCGAACTCGGTGCGCGTGACCGTGGATGTCGACCCGGTGAGCTTTTTCTAAGGATCATGCTGCGCGGATATCTGTCTGGGAAAAAT
>Ga0213876_10001477_pt1 | contig 14639 bp, 18 predicted proteins | sample BarmaccomBMRX_R9_FD_160113 | JGI IMG/M metagenome (GOLD analysis project Ga0213876, IMG submission 160113) | Root-associated microbial communities from Barbacenia macrantha in rupestrian grasslands, the National Park of Serra do Cipo, Brazil - RX_R9 | ecosystem: Host-associated > Plants > Roots...
CGCGGCGTTCATCCGTTGCTCGCGATTTCCGTTTTCGGCGGCGCCTCGGTTAGCAACATTGCCCTGGAGTTTGGCTTGTCCGGGCACAATGTCGCAAATGCAAACTCTTGTGCGTCAGGGGCCGTCGCAATTGGGCAGGCATTCCAGGCCGTCGCGCGCGGCGATACGCGCGCTGCATTGGCCGGCGGCGTTGAAGCGCCGCTCTCGCCGCTGATCTACGGTGCATTCACCGTCATCAACGCGATGTCTCGGCGCAACGCTGATCCGCCCGCAGCTAGCCGTCCGTTCGACCGTGAGCGCGACGGATTCGTGATGGCTGAGGGGGCGGGAATTTTCGTCCTCGAGCGTCTTGAAGATGCGCTTCGACGCGACGCGCACATTTATGGTGAAATCGTTGGTTTTGGTCTCTCAAACGATGCCTATCACATGTCCGCGCCCCGCCCGGACGGGACACAAACGGCGCGCGCAATGATCGAAGCCCTCGAACAGGCCTCGCTTGCTGCGGATGAAGTTGAAGCGATCAACGCGCATGGCTCTTCGACACCGCTGGGCGACCGCACGGAATCACTCGCATACGAACTCGCTTTCGGCTCTGATGCCGGCCGCATTCCCGTCAGCGCGACCAAAGGTCAGCATGGGCATGCGTTGGGTGCAACAGGCGCTTGGGAAGTCGGAATCGCGCTGATGAGTATGGAGCATGGCGTTATCCCAGCGACTGCAAATCTCACGCAAACCGAAGACGATTGCGCGATTAAGCCAAGCGCCGATGAGCTGCAGTGCCGGCCGCGCGTCGTACTTTCCAATTCATCGGGATTCGGCGGAATCAACGCAGCGCTGGCCATCAAGTCACTGGCGGAGACGTAGGCCGCTACGCTACGCTTGAGCCGGCGCTTTAGAGGTTCGGCTCGTTCTCGGAAGCGAACGACATAGCGGTGGACACTGCCACAATTGTCGATCGGTTCTTTGCTATTGCTCCGTGGGTGCTCTTTGCCGCGATCGTGATTTTCGTCTACTTTGCATCACGCGGTAGCAGCGGAAGCGCGCGCGTTCCGATCGGTCAGACGTTCTCGTGCAACCGTTGCGGACATCGCGGTAAACGCGAGCATATGGTACCGATTTCTCGCGAGGGGTCGATCGTGTGGTATTGCCCTCGCTGCGCCGCGCAGCTCTAGAGCCCGCTCACCACGTCTTCATTCCCGGCGCCAAATAGCCGGGATGTTGAAAGATATCGTAAAGCGGCCCAATGTAAGCGAGGACCGCAAGGGCGATTGCGACGGCTCCCCAACGAAAGAGATGCTGTAAAAGCGCAGGTGTCGGTTCTGCACCTGGCGCGGTTTGCGCAAATTGGACGGTCATATCTTCGAACTTCTCGTTACGCAGCGCGGTCCCGATCGCAATGACTGCGAACATGATGATGCTTACGAACAAGAAAAATCCGCCGGCCGCCGCTATCACCATCAGCGGTTGCCACTGGTTTGCGGTCTGCGCGCCTAAATAACCGACTTCCGCCGTGCGCCGCGGCGCACCCATTAACCCGGCCCAATGCATGGAGATCGACATAAAGAGCATCCCGTAGAACCAAATCTTTGTTTGAATGACGGCAAGATCAGGTCGCCACAGCGTCCTTCCGGTCAGTTTTGGAACCATCCAATATGCTGCACCGAGAAACGTCAGTGCAACGGGGCCGCCCACGGTGACGTGAAAGTGGCCGACGATCCAAACGGTATTGTGGACGACGGTATCCATGCTGTACGACGCGTTAATTAAGCCGCCGAATCCGCCGAGGATGAAGAGCATCATACCGTAGGCCGCGCCGCTAAAGGTCGGATCGTTCCATGGAAAGGATTTGACCGTTTCGATAAAACCGCGTTTGCCGCGAGCGCGTGCCGCCAGCTCGAAGGATGCAAAGATCGCAAAGGCCGTGATAAACGACGGTATCGCGACGCCATAGGTGGTCAATGTATGCAGCATCTTCCACTTGGTTGCGATGTACGGTTCCATGAATTGGTGATGGATCCCGACCGGCGTGGAAAGCAACAGCAACAGAATAAAGGTTAGGCGGGTTAGGCCGTCACTGAAAACATTGCCGCCGTAGCGCGTTGGGATGACGTTATACCACACGATGTACGCGCCCATGATCCAAAAATAGACGAGCGGATGTCCGAAGTACCAGAACAGCATACGCGTCAGCATTACGTTGATACCGCTCGTCCACCCAAAGGCCCAGGGGATGAGATAGTACATCTCGACGACGACGCCCAGCGTCGCAATAAACCACATCAGAAACGTCGCGCCGGCGCCAAACACAATGAGGGGAACCGGCGTTCCGGGATTCATGCGCCGGAACCAAAGAAGGTTTGATAAGACTTCCGCGCCGACGATCCACGTCCCAAGAACGAGAATCGTTGCGCCGATGTAAAACCATGGGCTTGCTTTGAGCGGCGCATAGAATGTATAGAGCACCGTTGCCTTGCCGGCCAAAATATTGACGGCGGCCATCGCAGTGCCAAGCACCATAACGGCCCAGCCGAGCCATCCCATAAGCATCGAACGTTCACGCGGGATTGCGCGGTAGGTTGCGAACAGCGCAAGACCGGTAATGAAAAACGTCGTGAAGACGAGCGCCATCAGTACGCCGTGGAGCGTTAGGATGCGGTAGTAATCAAACCACGGCGGTACGCCGATGACCGAAGCGCGTGAAAAACCCTGAATGACACCAAATACGGCGCCAAGCACGATGGCGGCAGTCGACGTATAGATATGCGCAAGAACGACTTTGTTCTCGCGAACCACCTGCGCGTGCGCCTGGACACCGGTGACCGCAATGCCCATCACTGCACCTCAATCGTAGCGGACATGTTCTGATGGCCAATCCCACAATATTCATGGCAGATCAGCAAGTAAGTGCCGCGCGAACGAAAGACATGCGTTTGCGTGTTCACCCATCCCGGTACTGCCATCATATTGATGTCTGTGTGTGTCACCAGGAATCCGTGAACAACGTCCGGGCTGGTAACGTAAAACGTTACTTTGCTTCCGGCCGGCACTTTGAGAACGGGCGGATTGAACGAGAAGACTTGGGCGACATAGTAAGCCTCATAGCTCCCGTCCGGCAGTTTTCGCAAGCCCGGCTTATCAAATGGTGGTGTCGTCACAACCTTCGTAGGGTCGATCGCTTGCAAGCCGCTGGGCGGATTGATGTTGTCTTCAAATGCGGCAACTCCGATGATGCACAAAAAAACGATCAGCATCGATATCCCAAAGGCCATCCACCACTTTTCATACCGATGGATATGCATTACCACCGCCCCTTGAACAGCCAGAACATCAAAATCCATCCCACAAAGAACGCCGCGCCCATCGTCATAACGAACCGGAGCGTCAGCGGAAGCGGCTCATCCGCGTTCTGGCGTTCATCTGATTGCATCGGGACCTCTTATTTGACGAACCGTTGTGCTTGTGCGATTTCCGCCTCATGCCGGCGGACGTTTGTTTCTGCATCGTGAACGAGTTTATGAAGAAGAAGGCGCAACGAGTGTTCCGCAACGCGCCGTAAGGCCGTCGCGTTAACCGCTCGACCGACCACGCCCATCGGCGGCGTATATTCGCCTCTCAATCGCACGCAAGAGTGCGGAGGGCCCGCCGGCTCGACGCTCAGCGCTCCCTCAAACGTGGGAAACAACGTACCGCCTTCCTTCGCTTGAAAGCGAAAAGCAAGCGGACTCCCGCCTTCGTGCGTGCGCTGCAGCTGGATGGGAACTGAAACGAACCCCCCGCCTGGAAGATGCAAATCGGCGAGGTCTGCCTGAATCGTGAAGTCTTCAAACGGCGGCGTGGATCGCTCAATCGCCGCGATCACGTTTGCCAGCTCCTTTTCAAGCAATGACGCCGGGATGGGCGCCCCCACGTTGAGGTCAATCCGCGGCACGGTACGGCTTCTGCGCTTCTTGCTTTTCGTAGCGCCGTTCAACATCGCGTCCAAGAACATTGAGCAACTCGCGCGCCGTGGCCGACGCAATGCGGTTGCCGACCATCGCATCAAATGCCATTCCTGCGACGCCGCCCGGGGGCTTGTAATCGCCGCGCAACTCGAGGGCGCAGCTGTCGTAGTCTTCGTCGGCGCGGACCGTTAGTTCGCCGTCAAAATCGGGATAGGGGCCGCCGCCCTTCGGCGTCCAATGCACTTTCCACGGTTCGTCCATGTGCATGGGATCTCGCCCCGCGGAATAGGTCGCCACAACTTCACGCTTCACTTCGGCGCCCAATGCGCTTCGGCCAACGGGTAGTGAGAGGGACAGGGTGGTCGGTTCATGTAATTCGGCGCGTCGTGCGAGTGCATCGTGCAGGTACTTGCGCGCCAAATGGTATGGGACACTGACGATGAGACGCTGGTACAAATGCGTCATGTCTCCACAATTTACACGCCGATCGCGAAATCTTCGGGAACGTATTGCCGCAGATTTTCTCACGGCCTTCATATTTGCTTCCTAGGTCCGTCTTAGCATCGGAACGGTGCCCACCGTATTGATCGTTGAGCATGAGCCTCGGCTTGGCGACATGCTGAGCGGATATCTTCGCCGCCATGGCTTTCGAACAAGGCTGTGCGCGACCCCAAAAGATGCTGTGCCGTTTCTCGCGCGGCGCACGCCCGACGTGATGATCTTGGATAACTTTTGGCGTGCTTATGAACCGCGCTCCGCGTTATGCGAACCGCAGAATGCCCGTCACATCCCAACGATTGTGACGGGCTCGTGCGACGAACGGTCGGCCGGCCTGGATGCGCTCGACTGGGGAGCTGACGACTTCTTACGGAAGCCCTTTTCACTTCCTGAAATCACCGCGCGGGTGCGAGCGTTAATCCGCCGAACCGCCGCACGAAACGAGACGCTGAGCCGCTAGGAAGGCGGAAGTCCTTCACTCTAACAAGCATATTCACACGACGATGGGCGCTGGCAAACGTATTCTGATCGTCGATGACGAACCGCAAATTGGCGACGTCTTAAACGCGTATTTGCAGCGCGAGGGCTTTCAAGCCGTCTTCAAGGAGAGCGCAGAAAGCGCGCGCGAGGCGGTCGCCGCCGATGCGCCCGACTTGATGATACTCGACATCAACCTGCCGGACGGCAGCGGTCTAGATCTGCTGCGTGAGTTTGGTGCCGCGCGTGGAATACCAACGTTGATGTTGACGGCGAGAACTGATGAAGTGGACCGCATCGTCGGGTTGGAAATGGGAGCGGACGACTACATCATCAAGCCGTTCTCGCCTCGAGAAGTCGTTGCGCGAGTTCGGGCGGTGTTTAGACGGCTGCACAATGGCGGGCCACCGTACCAGCAAACCGTTATCCATATCCGGGAACTCGAGCTGAATGTGGATGCGCGTACGGTGCGAATGGCCGATCGAGATGTGAATCTCACACGTTCCGAATTCGATATCTTGCGCGTTCTTGCCGAATCGCCGGAACGCGTCTTCTCCCGTACTCAGCTCCTGGATTCGATTAACGACCAAGGTGAAGTTTTCGAGCGGACGTTAGACCGTCACATCAATAATCTGCGGAAAAAGCTTGAGCCGGATCCACAGCATCCGGCGTATGTCGTTACGGTTTATGGCGTCGGCTACAAACTGAAACGATGACACATCAGAAAGAGACAAATCAGCGCAGCATCCTTCATGCGGTCGACTTGGCGTTGGTGCAGGACTATGATCGCGCAAAGGCCGTGCTGGAGCCAATAGAAGATCCGCTTGGCAATCGTCTCTTTATGTTGATCTCTGCTTTAGAGCAGCGCTTGCGCGATCGACGGGAACGGCAATCAGAATTGCGGCATGAGATTGGAAACGCGCTCGGCGTCGTTCAAGCCAATGTCGAAGGAATGATCGACGGCGTTTTAGAGCCTACGACTGAGCGTTTGCGGGGCGTGCACGATGCATTGACGACGGCGGTAAGGCTCTTAGACGAATGGAAGACCGAGCGTACGCGGGTACGGCACGTTAATGTGCGGCTTGACACATTTAACGTTTGCGAGCTCATCACGGCGCAGATGTCGATGATCTCCGGCATGGCCAAGGCGAAGGACGTTAGAGTTATTTATGACCCGTGCTCCGTGCACTATAAGGCATGCGAATATTTCCGCGGCGATGGTGATCGCATTGGTCAGCTGCTTCGCAACGTGCTCATAAACGCCGTAAGGTATACGCCGCCGGGCGGGACCGTTGAAATCGACTGCAGCCGGCCGGGCGGTGAACTTACGCTCCGCATCACGGACACCGGCCCTGGCATCCCCAGAGAGGATTTGCCGCACCTTTTTGAGCGAGGCTTTCGTGGCAGAAACGTGGAGGCCGAAGGGAGCGGGACCGGCTTAGCGGTGGCAGCCGAAATCGCAGATGCGATTGGAGGCGATATCCGTGTGGAGAGCCAGCACGCTCACGGCGCGAGCTTTGTCGTGCAACTGCCTGCCGCAGCGATCGCTGAAACCGCGCATGTGCAAAATTACTCTTTGGGAGAATCGGCGAGCGTCGTCTTGCGTGCGACACCGTAGGACTCTTCGATAAACGTCTTGATGTCTTCGAGAAGTGAATTGGCGGTCGCGGAGGCGATCCGCTGACCGAGTACCGCGTCAAACGCCGCGCCGACGGCACCGAAAGGCGGATTGTAAGTACCTTCCAAGATCAACGTGCTGTGCGCGCCTTCGCTGCGCTCGGCATGTAACACTCCGGCGAACCTCGGCATCATCTTATCCTGCGGATCCCAGGCGAGCGAGATTGCGTCGGCTTCATTGCCGGCTGCTTTCTTCACTTCGTAGGCGACGTTGACTTGATGGCTTGCCTGCACGCGCCCGGGCATATTCAGCGCGGCTGAATCAACGGTAAGGGTGAACGTTCCTTGCTCTTGACCTTTCCGGTGGACGCTAAAATAGCGCTCCGCATAGTACATGATTTCATGCAGTGGGCAGTCAACCAGAACCGACTGCTTGATCTTCGTCACAGGATGCCTCCAAAACGCAACGCGTTCAGCTAAACTGTAGCGCGCGCGACTGCACTGACTGAAGAAGACCTTGTGAAGTTTTTAGACATGCGCATGGGCGGGGCGTGAAGTAGACGTCGAGCGCCCCGTACGAACGTTGCGATAGGTCGTTTACAAAGACTCTACATAAGCGGCGACGTCGCGGACGTCTTTCTCGCTCAAAGGGCTGGGGTACAGTTTGGGCATCGGCGGTTGGGGATGCTTGATCCAAGCGGTCGCCTGCGTCAAGTTCTTTCGAGCCTTTTCGTTCTTAAGTGACGGCCCGACGCCACCTTGGGCGGTTGCTCCGTGGCACGAAGCGCAGTTCTGCATAAAGATCGTCTTGCCATGAGCAGCATCGCCGGCCCCGGAAACGTTGCTTGCCGGCGGCGCTGCCACCGGCGCAGCCGTCGTTCCGTTTGAAGTGCTCGATTTATTGCCGCTGCTGCACGCGGTGAGAAGGACCGCGCAAAGCGCTCCGGTTAACGCGATGTAGAAAACCCGTCGTACCACGTGACCTCCTCGGCCGCTGAGGCGGCGCTAGCTTTTCTTACCCCCGCTATGCCCAAGATTCACGCGCCAGCGCAAACCCGCCGACTTATGTCAGCGGGCAAAACGAACGCAATCTTCACAGGTTCTGCACGAGATTTGCCTGCCGCGTTGCTACGATGCAACTGAACGGTCATAGGAGGTTACATGATACGCACTATTCTTAAAGCCCTTACGATCGCGGGGCTTCTTGCAATTTCTCTTGGCGCGCCAATGCAGCGCGTGAGTGCACACCCGAGTATCGACGTTGCGGCCGCGAACTGGAAATTTACGCCGGACGTCATCAAGCTGCATGTCGGCGAAACGACGGCGCTGCGCTTAACTTCGACCGAAGGCGTTCACGGCATCAAATCTGAGGAACTCGGAATTCCTCAGACGACGATCACCCCCGGTAAGTTCGTGACGGTTGAAGTAACGCCGAAGAAAGCGGGCACGTACGTCCTGCACTGCGCCGTTATCTGCGGCCCGGGTCATGAAAAGATGGCGCTAACGATTAAAGTCGAGAAAGACTGATGCGGCGCGGGCGTTTAGTCGCAAGTGCGGGCGCTTTACTCCTCGCTTCAACAGCGCCCGCATTCGCAATGCCCCCGTTTGCCGAAGCGTACGGAATGCGCTGCAACGTCTGTCACACGCAAGTACCGGCGCTGAATGCGTATGGTCGTTACGTTCAGCGAACGGGCTACGCGTCGCTGGACTATCATACACTGCACCGCTCCACGCCATTCTGGGTCGGCGAAAGTGCGAATTATGATTCGCAGAATCCGGCAGAGCCGCATCATTGGGACTTCGGCAACCTTGCGCTTCATGCCGCCGGCGCTTTCGATCAAAACTTCACGTTTCACGCGCAACAGTGGATCGTGCAGAATGGTCAATCAGGCGGCGTAGACACGTTGTGGTTAACGTACAACAACATCTTCCATCGCGACGGCCACCTGTTCATTGGCAAGATGCCGGCTCCGGGACCGTCACCTTATAGTCAATGGTTCGATCTCGCATCGTTTTCAACGCCGGAGATTACCGTCGGCGAGCATGTGTACCAACTTGATGCAAATCGATGGGGTACCAAACTAAACTACGTGCACGGCTCGCTCGATTTTGAAGCCGGCTACTTCAGCTCCGGAGCCGACTTAAGCGGCTTCGGTGACTTTACATGGGTGAACGACAAGACGCTGATTTGGAAGCTCGCTCACGCAAATCCCGAGCAGCCGCTGGAGTTCGGGGTATTGGGTTCACGCGGGTCGTGGCCGCTCGCCGAAGGCGGATTCGATCAATACTGGACGATTGGCGGATACGTGCAGCGAGATCCGACGAACGGGTTCCCAGGGTTCTTAGGAATTTATCAAAGCGGTTACGATCAGGTGCCGTCGCCGGGCGCGGGTCCTGCGGGAAGCACCGCCGCGACGCTCGAGCTCTATGAGCCAATTGGCCGGGACGCGCTGATCGGCTTTCGCAAAGAGTGGACGAACGATGGACTGGGAACGCAAACCCAAACCGGCAACATCGATTTCAACTATCATATCGCACGGTATCTGCACTTCTATGCCGAGGCGGCGATGGCTCAAAACGCAACGCCTACCTGGCGCTACATGCTGTGGTGGACGATACCCCTCCAGAAGGTCAAATAATTGGTGCGCTGTTGATGCGCCGCGGGATCGTTGAGCGAGCTGCTCGATGATCGAAGTTCTCAGCGATCGAGAAATTGAGGAGATGCTCGCGGCGCATAGCGTCGGGCGCCTCGGTTGCCATGCTGATGGCCGTACGTGTGTGGTGCCTATTGCGTATGCATACAGCGACGGCGCAATCTACGGCCACAGCAGTGAAGGCCTGAAGATGCGGATGATGCGGAAAAACCCGCAAGTCTGCTTTGAGGTCGATGAAGTCGACAACGTTTTAGAGTGGCGGAGCGTCGTTGCGTGGGGCACCTTTGAAGAACTGCACGGCGTCCAGCGCGATGAAGCGATGCGCACACTTCTGATTCAATTTCTGCCGGCAAAGGCGACGGCGACGACGCGCTACCTTGAAAGTTCGCGCGCCGGCGTTAAGGATGATCGAGCGGTAATTTACCGCGTGCGTTTATATGAAAAAACCGGCCGCTGTGAGCGTTCTGCCGGACGTCTTGTTCGGGTGTGGGAGTAGCGGGCGCTAAACTTGCTCCACGGAGCGCACCTCTGGAACGTCTGCGATAACCGTCTGTTCGATCGCAAACTTCAGCGTCGCGTTCGCCATCGCACAGCCGCCGCAAGCACCGAGCATCTGCACGAAGGCCACGCCGTTTTCGACTTTGATCAACCACACCTCGCCGCCATCCATTTGGATTCCCGGACGCACTTTATCGAGCGCGGCGTTTACGCGCTCCTCAACCGTTGGCGTTACTGACCGTACCTTTGCATAAGATCATGGATGCGGGACGCCATCGTCAATGCGTCGTCCCAATGACGCTGCCACATGTTGCGGCCGAAGATCAAGCCCACGCAACCGGCCTCCATTGCGATTTGCGCCTTATGCATCGTGTCGTCATCGCCCATTTTGCTGCCGCCTGAAACGAGGACAAGCGAGCGCCCCGCTGACTTCACAACCTTTGCTAGGCCCTCTTCATCTGAGAGGTGCAGCGTGTTATATGGCTTTGGAAGGTTATCCGCGGTTGCGTCGTCCCATTTCGGCACATTCAATTTGATGATGTCCGCGCCAACTTCACACGCGACTCGCGCCGCATAATCGACCGCATACAGCGAGTCGATGCCGCCTTTCGCTTTAACGGCGGCGCCGCGCGGATACGCCCAGATCACAAACGGCATACCGTACTTCTCGCATTCGTGGCGCACTTCGTTGCATTGTGCAATATCAACGTCTTGAGCGGGGCTGCCGACGTACAGCGTGTATCCGACGGCATCGGCGCCGATGCGGACCGCGTCTTCGACGGACGACGTTAGCGAGCTGAACGCGTCATCATCGTTCGGTACATTCGTCTTGCCGTTGACTTTGAGGATCAACGGAACTTTGCCGGCGTACTTTGTCAGGTATTTTTCCGCCAAGCCGATGTGCATTGCTACACCGGAAAAATTACCTTCAACGGCCAGGCGGAAGATCCAATCGGTGTCAATGGAATCCGGGTTTTCGAAGAAATCGATCGGGCCGTGCTCGAGGCCCTGATCGATCGGCAACAGCATCAACGTGCCATTTGCCGGCCCATGCTCATACATCAACCGATGCAATCGCACGCGCTTTCCCATTGAAAGGTTGAGATCGTCGAAACTTGGTCGTCGCACCGGCGTTAACAGCATCGTTTCACAGCTCCTTACTCTATTACCCATCCTCATTTGTGAGAGTGTCACACTGAGCCTGTCGAAGTGCGCGTGGTGTCAGACGGCGCCTTTTAGGTAGATCGCGGCTGCGTATCCCAGCGCGCCGCAAGCCGAGGTTACCGCGAACAGCAAGACACCGCGCGCTGCGATCGCGACCGCCTGTACCGAGCCGACGGGCGCGCGCTGCGCGCCTGGCTGCCGCAGTGTGCGCCAAAGAGATACGGCGACCGGCAGCGCAGCAAGCGCGAAATAACCAAACGAAGCCGGCGCGATTCCGGCGACCGCTGCGGCTGCAGCGGCCGCAAAAACGGCGACCGTGGAAATTTGGATCAGGTGCCGTGCGTTAACGATTCCCAAGCGGACAAGCAAATTAAATTTGCCGCTTTTGGTGTCAGAATCGAAGTCAGGGATCTGGACGCACAGCATCATCGTGAACATCGCGCACGCTGCAGGAATCGTGCTCAAGCCGGCACGCAAATCGATCGTGCCGGTTTGCATGGCGTAGGCAAACAGCGGCGCAAGAATCGCCACGACCAGTGCCGTCGTCACTTCTCCGAAGCCGCGCGCGAGCAATCGTGTCGGCGGAGCTGAGTATGCCCAGGAAAGGATGCAGCCGGCAATGGCGAGCGCGCTCGCAGTTCTTGAAAATGTCATCGCAATCAAGATCGTTGCGAGAAGGCCGAGACTTGCGGCAGCGAGGGAAAGACGGGCGGCAAAAACCGGTGACAATCCCCCGCGCTGAAGTACGCCGCTACCGCCTGAGAACGCGGTGGGTACGCCGCGAGCGTCGCACTCTCGATCGAAATAGTCATTGCTGTAATGCGTCATCAACTGAAAGATCGTAACGGTACCTTGGGCCAAAAGCCACGCACCGATGCTGATCTGGTGATGTTCGTACCGCGCGATGAGCGTGCCGAGGGCCACACTCAAGAAGCCGCCGACCACAAACTTCAATCGCGAGAGACGAGCGATCGCCGCCAACGTGATCACCGCAGCATTGCGCTTAAAGGGGGGCGCTCAAAGTTCATTCAATCCACGCTTCGTGCCTGAGCGCATGACTGTCGGCTTCGTTGGTATTGGGACCATGGGCGAGCCGATGGTGCGCTGCCTCTTACGCGCCGGCTACCAAGTGGTCGTTTCGGCGCATCAAAAGCGCGAACGGGTCGACCGTGTTGTATCCGAAGGCGCCCATGAAGCAAAGAGGCCGAGCGACATTGCGGAGCAATGTGATTTTCTTATCACCTGCGTTCCTGATGCGCCGCACGTCGAAGACGCGATCTTCGGAAGGAACGGCCTCTTCGCCGGAACGCGCAGTCCAAAAATGTTCGTCGATATGTCAACCATATCGCCGCTCGCGACCGTGCGCTTCGCCGAGCGCCTTATAAAGGAAGGCCACCGGTTCGCGGACGCTCCGGTGAGTGGCGGTCCGGCGCGCGCCGCCGACGGTTCGTTGACGATCATGGTCGGCGCTACGGAAGAAGATTTTGCAGCGGCTTCCCCCGTCTTGGGCGCCATGGGCAATCCAACGCGCGTTGGTGCGGTCGGTATGGGTGAAACGGTCAAACTGACTAATCAGATCCTGATTGCAAATATTATGCTCGCAAATGCCGAGGCGCTCAGCTTCGCGCGGAAAGCGGGAGCCGATCCAAGCGTCGTGCGGGACGTGATTGCGACGGCAACGGGCGCAAATTACCTTTTGCAGACTTGGCTGCCGAAAACATGGTTCTCGCAAAGCTTTGAAGGCGGCTTTGCCATGGATCTTTTGCGCAAGGATCTCAATGCCGCGCTGGAGGCGGCGCGGAGCATGAACCTGCCGATGCCTTCGACCGCGCTGGCTTCACAGTTTTATACCGCGCAAGCCGCGAAAGGAGACGCTGGTCGTGACTATAGCGCCGTCGCAAAGTTCTACGAACAGTTTACGCAAGATTCTGGTCGTTGACGACGAGTCTGCGATCCTGCAGACGCTGCGCTTCAACCTAGAGCGCAGCGGTTATACCGTCTGCACAGCATCGGACGGCCGCACGGCGATTTCAACCGCCGCTCGCGAACAGCCGGATTTGATCGTGCTGGACATCATGCTGCCGATTGTCGACGGGGTCGAAGTTTGCAAGGAAATACGGCGCCACAGCGCCGTGCCCATTATCATGCTGACCGCTAAAGATCAGGAAATCGACAAGGTTTTGGCGCTTGAGCTTGGCGCCGACGACTATGTGACAAAACCGTTCTCGCTCTATGAACTGCTGGCGCGGATTCGTGCGCGTTTACGCCGGCAGCTGCCAATCGAGCTGCAATCCCGCGAAGAGCCGCTTGTCGCGGGCGAAATCACGCTCGATCCCGCACGGCATCTCCTCATGGTACGCGGAGAAGAAGTTACCGTCGCGCCAAAAGAATTCGCGTTGCTGTGGCTACTCATGGAAAACGGTGGACGCGTTGTGACGCGGCAGACGTTACTCGACAAAGTCTGGGGCTATGACTTCGAAGGCGAGCAGCAGACCGTCAGCGTTCATATTCGCTGGCTCCGCGAGAAGATCGAGCGCGATCCCCAGAATCCGCGTCATATTCTAACGGTACGCAGTCGCGGCTATATGTTTCGGGAGTAACCACGAGCCCAGGTGATGTCGCCGCAATAGCGGCACTTGCAGCGGGTGTAGTCGCGGGATACGCAATGCGTGCGGTGCTTTCGCGGGAGCGAAATTCCGAACTGCCTTCCTCAAGCGAATCGTCACAGGACGAAAGAGAATCAGACCAACGCTTCGATCGGCTGGTGAGGGCGCTGCCGCTCGGCGTCATGATGTTGGATCAACGCGCGCGCGTCACGTTTGCGAACCACGCCGCGGCTGCCATCTTCAACTTCGACCGCCGCCGCGTGGTCGGACAGCACGTCATCGAGCCGATTTCATCGCTGGAACTGGAGCGCCGCGTTGAAGACGCGCTGGGCGGCGAAGCTTCCCTTGGCCCATTAATCCTCGCCGGCAAGGGCGGAAATCGTACCTATGCGATCTCGGTCTATCCGCTGACCGAGAGTGCCGACACGCACGAGAATGAAACGGTGCAAGGTGCCGTGGTACTCGCGGAGGATCAGACCGAACTTTTGACGATGGAACGCGGCCGCCAAGAATTTCTCTCCAACGTTTCGCATGAACTGCGCACGCCGCTGTCGTCGGCAAAATTGATGCTCGAGACGCTTATTGCGGCGCCGGACGATGAAGCACGCGAAATCTTTTTGCCGCAAGTGCTTGGGCAAGTTGACCGTCTCGGTGCGCTAGTCCAAAAGCTCGTCGAACAGGCGCGCGCGCAATCCGGCGATGTGCCGCTCAAGGTCGAACGCCTCGCGTTAGAGAGCGTCGTTGCGCCGATCGTCCAGAGCTTCGCGCAGCAAGCGGCGACAAAGCACGTGTCACTGACGTTGGAATCGGAAGCGAATCCGCGCGTCGACGTCGATCGCGATCGGATCGGCCAAGTCGTTGTTAATCTCATCGATAATGCTCTGCGGTATACGCCCGACAACGGCTCCGTCACCGTGAAGCTCTCGACGGACAAAGATGAAGCGGTCATCGTCGTGGCCGATAGCGGCGTCGGCATTCCGTTCAAGGACTTACCGCATATCTTCGAACGTTTCTATGTCGTCGATCGCTCGCGAGCGCGCGAAGTGAGCGGGGCTGGGTTGGGCCTTGCGATCGTCAAGCAGATCATCGATGCGCACAAAGGATCGATCGCTGTAGAGTCTCGGCTTGGACGCGGAACGAAGTTCATCTGTCGTCTGCCGCTCGTTTCGTCTTAAGGTTTCTTA
>Ga0213876_10001478_pt1 | contig 14636 bp, 11 predicted proteins | sample BarmaccomBMRX_R9_FD_160113 | JGI IMG/M metagenome (GOLD analysis project Ga0213876, IMG submission 160113) | Root-associated microbial communities from Barbacenia macrantha in rupestrian grasslands, the National Park of Serra do Cipo, Brazil - RX_R9 | ecosystem: Host-associated > Plants > Roots...
TCGCCGCCTATGGGGCGCCAGAAGAGGTTACCGCCGCAGACGCTGCAAAATCCACGCTCGGCCGACTCAGAGGAACGATACCATCGAAGCGTCGCATCCTTCTCGAGAACGAGATCATCGAGGCCGCAATTCGTGGCGGTGACAAAATTCCCGCTGGTGCGCCTGCATTGCGAGCAGTGGCAACCCACGACATTCCGAAGCTCGCCGCTCACGTGGTAGCGAACACCGCCGCAAAGGCATCCTCCGCTTTGGTTCTTCTTGGCCATCTCCATTCTCCCGGACGGAAATTTGGACTCGAGACTCTCAATTCCACTGTCCCACAGGAAACTCGAGCAGCCAAATCTGTCGGATAGGCCGCTGCTCTCGAAATAGTGAATTTGGCCGTGACTCGCTTCGTGCGAGCAGCCGAAAGGACTTCATCAATCTGGAATGCACGTTCAACTCGGAGAGCGCTCATATGCGGGTCGTGGCTACGCTCATGATATTGTGCCTGCAGCTCAGCTCGGCAGAGGCGCGCTCGGGACATGCATCCGGGCATGATGGACAGGGGAGCGGAGATGTCGGAGCTGTGGTACGAAGCGTCGAAGAACTAAACCCGCACCAAACATTGGAAGTCGACGTCATTAGCGGGGTCGAAACGCGAGTCGGTAGAGCATGGAATTGCGTGCATCCGGACCGAATTCCACTCCTTACTGTAATTGAGTATCCGACCCATGGTAGCATCGAGGTCAGAGACTTGCCAAACGGTTCGCCATGCGGAGACGGACCAATTCGAGGTCTGCTTTATCGATCGGAATCTGGGTATCGAGGCGTAGATCACGTCCGCTATCGTACGAATCTAGGTCCCGATGGGGGCCAGACATTCACGAAGGACCTGCTCGTAAACTAGAGACTGTAACGCGACTACGCGTCCACGCGCCCACGCGCCCCCATCCGCTCACCCCGCCTGCAGGACGCGGACCGGGTTGCCGGCGAGCCAAGCCTTCACATTCTCGAGAGCTTCACCATAGGCGACGCGGTAATTGTCCTCGGTGACGTAGCCGAGATGCGGTGTGAGCACGACATTGTCGAGCTTACGCAACGGGTGCTCTACCGGCAGGGGTTCCTCGTCGTAGACGTCGATCGCAGCGCCTGCGATGCGCCGCTGCGCGAGGGCGGCGGTCAGGGCCTGCATATCCACGATCGGGCCGCGCGAGGTGTTCACGAGATAGGCGCTTTTCTTCATGGCGCCGATGGCATCGGCATCCACGAGGCCCCGCGAACGATCGCTCAAAACCATATGGACGGTGACGATGTCGGCGCTCGCAAAAAGCGCCTCCTTCTCGACCCTTTCCACACCCGCCTTGGCGGCGCGCTCCGCCGTGAGGTTCGGGCTCCAGGCAAGGACGTGCATATGGAGCGCTTGGCACAGCCGCGCCACCTCGCCGCCCAGCTTGCCGAGCCCGACGACGCCGAGCTTTCGCCCGTTGAGGCTCATGCCGAGCGTCCGTTGCCAGGCGCCTTCACGCATCCCTTGATGCTCGAAAGGGATGTGCCGCGCGAGCGAAAGGATGAGACCGAGCGTGAGCTCGGCTGTCGGATGGGGCAGCATGCCCGTGCCGCAGACAAGAACATCGTGATCGAAAGCGGCCTTCACATCGATCGAGGCGTTGCGCATGCCGGTGGTGACGAGGAGCTTAAGCTTCGGCAAACGCTCCAGGAGCGCGCGCGGGAAGGGGGTACGCTCGCGCATGGCAATGAGGATTTCATGATCCTTAAGTCTCGCGGCGGCGGCGTCGACGCCGCGCAAGGGTTCCCTCATCACCTCGATTTCGATATTCGGCTCAAGGCTCGACCAATCCGCCATCGAGAGGGCGACGCCTTGGTAATCGTCGAGAATGGCGAGCCGCTTCATGCTTTCGCATCCGCTGTGTTGACAGTCCCGAAGTATGGGTTTGTATACCGGCTATCATCGGGCCGGAAAAGCGGCAAGCTTCGCCGGCAAAGCTGGCCGGATCGGGTCCGCGGTGAGCGTGGCCGCAAAACCGCGCGACAGGGAGATAGACGACATGAGCTCAAAGCCTTTTGGCGGTGCGGGAAGGCACGTCGCCGCAAACGGATGGCGTGTTTTGCGCAACGGGCTTGGCCATTTCGTCTTTGCGGCGGCTGCTGTGTGCCTCTTCCTCATCGGCGCACCGACGGTTACGCGGGCTCAGCAGAAGCTCGTCATCTATTCGGCGAACGATTCCACGCTCAATGACCTCGTCTTCAACGCCTTCACCAAGGAGACCGGCATCCAGGTCGAGACCGTGTCCACCGGCTCGGGCGTGCTCATGAAGCGCATTCAGGCCGAGAAGGACAACCCGCAAGGCGACATCATCTGGGGCGTGAGCCGTTCGCTGCTGCAGACCAACAAGGCCTATTTCACGCCCTACAAATCTTCCGAAAACGCGGCGATCCCGACCGACTTCCTCGACCCCGACAATCTGTGGACCGGGACCAACGTGCATCTTCTGGTGGTGACGCAGAACACCAAGCTCATTCCGGAAGGGGAAGGCCCGAAGACCTGGGACGATCTTCTCGATCCGAAATACAAGGGCAAGATCGCCTTCACGGACCCGGCGAATTCAGGCTCTGCCTACACCAACGCGACCCTTCTCATCGACCATTGGGGCGGTGGCGATGCGGGCTGGGCGAAGCTCAAACAGCTCTTCGCCAATACCAAGATCCTCAATCGCTCGACGCAAGTGTTCCAAGGGGTCGGCACCGGCGAATACGCGCTCGGCATCTCGCTCGAATATGCGGGCGATCTTTGGGCCAGCAACGGCGCGCCCGTGAAGAACATTTACCCGTCGGACGGTACCCTCGCTCTCATGGAGGGCGTCGCCGTCATCAAGGGCGATCGCAATCCGGACGCTGCCAAGAAATTCGTCGATTACATCAATCGCAAGGATATTTGCGAGTTGATGCTCAAGGCGACGTTCCGTCGGCCGGCACGGACCGATCTCGATCTGTCGAAGCTTCCGGGCGGCATGCCGGCGCTGTCGAGCCTGAAGCTTCTCCCCTATGACGAGAATGGGTGGACCGAAAAGCGCTCCGAGACCCTGGAGAAGCTCAAAGACCTCATCCAGGAAACTCGCTGAAAGATTGGGTCGCGCTGTCCGACATCATGCCCGGCCTTGTGCTGGCTTGTGCCGGCCATCCAGGTCTTGCGACCTTGCAGCATGAAGTCGCGGACGGCCGGGCCTGATCCCAGCAATGAATCCGAGACAGCCAGGACGTCAACAGACCGCCGCCAAAACAGGACGCCTACCAAGCCTGTAGAGCACAGGACCCTAAAACATTGGCCAACATCACGCTCGATGGCGTGAACCGTTCCTTCGGGTCGGTTCGCGCCGTCCACGACATCTCGCTCACGATCGCGGATGGCGAGTTCTTCACGCTGCTCGGTCCCTCCGGCTGCGGCAAGACCACTCTTCTGCGCATGGTTGCGGGATTCGCCGAGCTCGAGACGGGGGAAATCCGCTTCGGCGAGCGGCGCATCGACACGCTGCCGGCACATCGTCGCAATACCGGCATGGTCTTTCAGAATTACGCGATCTTCCCCAACCTCAAAGTCAGCGACAATGTCGCCTATGGACTGCGCGCCCGAAAGATCGGCGCCCCCGAGATCGCCGAGCGAGTTGCGCGTGCGTTGCGGCTCGTGAAGCTTGCCGAGCATAACGATCGCTGGCCCCATCAGCTATCGGGCGGGCAACTGCAGCGCGTCGCCATCGCGCGCGCCCTCGTCATCGAGCCCGAGGTGCTCCTGCTCGATGAACCGCTCTCCAATCTCGATGCGAAGCTGCGGGTCGAGATGCGCGGCGAGATCCGCCAGCTGCAGCAAACGCTCGGCATCACCGCGATCTACGTCACGCATGATCAGGAAGAGGCTCTCGCCATTTCCGATCGCATCGCCGTGATGCGGGCTGGCCGCTTCGAGCAGATCGGCGCGCCGGAAGAGATCTACCGCAGGCCCTCGACACCGTTCGTCGCGGAGTTCATGGGCACGACGAACCTGTTGCAAGGAAATGTCGGGTCGAACGGCGCGAGCATCAAGGTTGGCGGGACGGAATTCGCGGTCCCACGTCTCGAGGCGCCGGAAGGAACGGCGATCTCTTTCTCGTTGCGACCGGAGGCTTTGCGCCCGCTCCTCGATAACGAGGCAGCTCCCGACGGTTGGGCTATCGTGTCCGCAAAGCTCGCGCGGCTCGAATTCCTCGGTGCGCTCACCCGCATCGAAGCGAACCTCAGTCACGGCGCCCCGTTGCGCGCCGCCTGGCTCGACCTTCCGCTTCACCGCCTGAAGGCTGGCGATCCATTGCGCTTTGCTTATGATCCGGGCCGCGTCACGGTCTTTGCCTGAGTGACGCGCCGAACCTCACCCGATCCGCACATGAAGACGAGCAGCTGACCCATGATGAGCGTCGCGCTCCCACGTCAACGCTTTGCGCTCCTCATCGGCATCGTCGGCTTGGCGCTCCTCTGCCTCTTCTTTCTCTTTCCGCTGTCGCGCATCTTCGATGCGAGCTTCCTCGATCCGAAGGGCACGCATCTCACGCTCGCCAACTATGGCAAGATCCTCGGGAGCGGCTTTTATCAGCAGGCCATCGCCAACAGCTTCGAGATTGGCGCGTTTGCGACGCTGCTCACGGTCCTGCTTGCTGTCCCCTTGGCCTTCGCGCTCGCACGGCTCTCGATCGCGGGCAAATCCGCGCTTCTCGCGCTCGTCGTGTTGCCGCTCGTTCTCCCGAGCTTCGTCAGCGCCTACGCGCTATTGCTCATGCTGGGGCGCGCCGGTCTTGCCACACAGGCATTGCGCGATCTCGGCATCCCATTCGGCTCGATCTATGGCACGCCCGGCATTGTCGCGGTCTACACCCTCACGCTTTACCCTTACGTGCTGTTGCCGACGCTCGCCGGGCTCAAGGCGATCGACGTCTCTGTCGAGGAGGCAAGCCGCAACCTCGGCGCTTCGCGATGGCGCGGCTTCTGGACCGTCACCTTGCCGATCGTGGTTCCGTCGGTGCTCTCGGGCGCGCTCCTCGTCTTCATCGAGACGCTGGAGAATTTCGGCGTGCCGATCGTGCTCGCCGAGGACAAGCCCATCCTGTCCGTCGAAGCTTTCAAGCTTTTCGTCGGCGAGACCGATCAGAATCCTTCATCGGCCGGCGTCCTCGGCGTCCTCCTCATCGTCTCGACGGCGCTTGTGCTCTTGATCCAGCGCCATTATCTCGCGCGGCGCCGCTTCGCCACCGGCGCGCGGCGAAGCCCTCCGCTCATCCCGATCGGGCGAGCCTCGCTCGTCGCCGCCAGCGTGGCGTGTTGGGCCGTAGTGCTGTCATCGCTTCTTCCTTTCTTCGCTGTGGTCGTGCTGTCCTTCATGAAGTTTCGCGGGCCGGTTCTTCAGGGAGGCTTCAGTCTCGACAATTTCGCCGACCTTCTCGGCCGCTCGGCCCGTCCGCTCGAAAACACCTTGATGCTTTCGGGCCTCGCCGCCGTCATCGCGGCGCTGATCGGCGTGCCGATCGGCTACGCCATCACGCGCTTTCGCTCGACGCTCACGAACATCCTCGAGATCGTCGCGACCATGCCTTTCGCGGTCGCCGGAACGGTGCTCGGCATCGGTTTGATCATCTCGTTCAATTCCGGCGCGCTGGTGCTCACCGGAGGCTGGCTCATCATGGTCATCGCCTATGTGGTCCGAAAGCTGCCGTTCAGCGTGCGCTCCTCGGCAAGCATCTTGCACCAGATCGATCCGAGCCTCGAGGAAGCCTCGATCAATCTCGGCGTCGCGCCGGTGATGACCTTCGCGCGCCTCACGGTCCCATTGATGCTCGGCGGCATCATCGGCGGCATGGTGCTCACTTGGGTCACGGTGTCCTCGGAGCTCAGCGCGACCGTGGTGCTCTACAGTGGAGAATGGCAGACGCTCACCGTCGTGATGTTCCAGGCCCTCGAAGGGACCGGCGCGGGCACGGCCGTCGCTGCCGCCTCGCTCCTCGTCGTCATCACGCTCGTGCCGCTCGCCTTCGTTTATCGCCTGTTGCGGCGTTACGAAGCCTCGCTTCTCTGACCACGGAGTTTCGCCATGTCCACGAGCCTCATCGACCTGCGCAGCGACACCGTGACCTTGCCCACCGAACGCATGCGCGAAGCGATGGCGAGCGCCCCGCTCGGCGATGATTCCCGCGACGGCGACCCGACGGTGCGGCGCCTCGAGGCGCTTTCGGCCGAGCGCACCGGCAAGGAGGCGGGCCTCTTCGTGCCGAGCGGCACCATGGCCAATCTTCTGGCCCTTCTCACGCATACGGGACGCGGCGTCGAGGTTCTGGTGAGCGCCGGCAGTCACATCTCGCGCACCGAGATGGGCGGCGTCGCCGGCCTCGCGAGCCTCTTCCATCGCGAGCTTCCGGCCCCGCGCGGTGCCATCGATCTTGCGGCGCTGGCCGAGGCGCTGAGTCCCGGGCTCGCCCACAACCGGCTGGCGACCGGCCTCGTCGCGATCGAGACGAGCCACAATGATGCAGGCGGCACAGTGCCCTCGCTCGAGCATCTGGGAGCCGTGCAGAAGCTCGCGCGCGAGCGCGACGTGCCGGTGCATATCGACGGGGCACGGCTTTTCAACGCGGCGATCGCACTCGGCGTGCCGGCGAGCCGCGTTGCCGCTTTCGGCGATTCGGTCGGATTTTGCGTATCGAAAGGTTTGAGCGCGCCCGTCGGCTCGGTGCTTTGCGGCTCCGCGGCGTTCATCGAGCGCGCCCGCGCCTTTCGGCGCATGGTCGGCGGCAATCTTCGCCAAGCCGGCGTCGTCGCGGCCGCCGGCATCGTCGCGCTCGAGGAGATGATCGAGCGTCTCGCCGAGGATCACCGCCGCGCCACGGCGCTGGCGAGCGGGCTTGCCGCACTCGACCCGATCCTCTCCGATCCCCGCGAGGTCGAGACGAATATCGTCAATGTCGATCTCTCGCGGAGCAACCGCATGGCGTCCGAATGGGCGGTGGCGCTCAAGGCGCGCGGCATCCTGGTCGGCCCGACGAAGCCGAAACGAATTCGTCTCCTCACGCATCGCCACATCAGCGACGACGATGTCGAGCGTGCGGTCATCGCCTTTCGCGAGGTGCATAGGGGGTTTGCGGAAGGAAAACCCGCGGACGCCGCCTCGTAAAAAGGGCCTTTGCTTTACCTGTTGTGGTTCGTTCTTGCGATCCGGGTCCGGCACGGTGACGCGGCGCAGGTGACCTCCGCCGGCGCTTATGGGCTACGCGCTACAAGGCTCACCCGCTTGGCTCGGATGGCAGCCACAAGCTTTGTGCGTATTTCATTGAACAGAGCAAAGGGCAGCGGTCCGTGGCATACGCTGGTCGGATCCCCAGACGTGAACGGCCGAAGGTCCGGTCCCGGCCAGGTGAAGCGGTTCGCTTCGGTCAGTACCACCCACGAGCGCTCGTCGTCTAGATTGAGCCGCCGTTTGGCCGGTGGCGGTATTTCGACGGCCAGATTGGGATCGGCGGGCGGCGTGTGTGAGATGGGCAGAACGGTAACTTTATATTCCCCATCATTCTCTACGACGAGGATGATGGCGCAGGGGCGATTCTTGCCTCCTTCTTCTTGGTCGCGCCGGTGTTCCTTCAGCCACAAGTAGCTGTAGCGGATCACCAGTCCGGGGACTGGATCGGGGAATGCCACGCGCTATGATTTGAGCTCGTGGTCAAATGCCTTGGAGGATTCCGGCGCCGATGTCCGTTCCAGCGCGGATATGTCGTCTTCCGTGAAATCCTCAAGCCCAAGGACTTGACGGTCACGCCGTCTGAGACGTTCGTATTCCTCAGCAGAGATCAATACGGTTCGCTCGCGCCCGTTGCGAGTAACCGCCACCGGCTGTGTAAGGGCCAAATCCTGATATCTGCCGATGTTACGCTGAAATTCGGCCGCAGCGACCCTGATCATCTTAATCATCTCAATGACGTGATTTTTGCATGATATATGCAAACGATGTAATTCATGCAAGTTTTCGAGCGCCTTTTTCAGCTCACCTCCCTTCATACAGGCGGCGCGCCCCTCATCTGGAGAGATTATGCGCGGCTTGCAGGCGAAGCGACGCATCCGCCGTGCTGCCGAGAATTTTCTTAAGCCGATAGGCCATCTCCGGCCCGATCGCGCTCCGCCAGCGATCACGTTTTGGAGCCGTTGACGGGTCACGCCGAGCGCCTTCGCCGCCTCGACGACCGTTACGCCCAACTCCTCGAGACTGTCGCCGATCATCTCGCCTGGTGCGGAGGGGTCTTCATTGTGAGCATGTCGGGATGGCTCTTCTCAATGACAGTTCCTGATCTTAGCCGTCAACGTTTCGCTGGCCTATCCGATAGTCTGAAGCCCTCACCGGTTCTCGAAAATCCGCGTCACCTCCTCGATCACCGCATCATGGCGCTTGATAATCGCGTCATGGCCGGGGTTCCAGGGCTTCACCTCGGCGAGTGGCGGGTTGCCGGGTGCGGGCGCCACATCGGCGCGCACCGAATAGGCTCCCCGCACTTTCACGAGCTGCGACTGGCCTAGCTTCGAGAGATACCAATTGCCGAAGAGCTCGCCCGCATGTGGATGCGGCGCGCCGGCGAGCTGGACCATCGGGTAGTTCGTGTAGGGGAGGCCTTCCCGCGGGTAGACGGGCTTCAGCGGCGCGCCCTGGCCGACACGCGCCGGATATTCGTTCACTGCCGCGCCGACGCCGACGAGCGATTCCCCGCGCGCGACGGCGAGCACCGCGGGGTTGTAGGCGGTGAAAAGCTTCGGCTGCTGCGCCACGAAGCCTTTGAGATATTCCGCACCGAAATGATCGAGGAGAAAGGCGTATTGCAGCCAGGCGGTGCCGCCAATCGAGATCGGTGAGCTCGCGATCTTGCCCTTCCATTTTGGATCGAGCACGTCCTTCCAGCTTTTCGGCGCCTCGGCTTCCTGTACGAGGCTCGTGTTGTAGAAGGGGTACATCAAAGAACCCGAGGCTGCGTACCACCAGCCTTCACCCTTGGCGTTCGCGGGATAGCTCGCGCTCATCGGTGGCATCCAAGGTCGAGCGAGCTTCGCCTCGATCAGCTGCTGCGTGAGCGCCTCATCCGTGACGATCGCGACATCGCCCTGCGTCTTCCCAGCCGTTGCCTCGGTCGCAATGCGCTCGTAGAGGCGCCCCGTCACGGCGCTGATGATGGAGACGTTCACGCAAGGGAATTGCTGCAGGAAAGGCGCGATGATGGCGCGTTCATCCGCATCGCTTTGCGCGGTGTAGAAGACAACTTGCCCCTCGGCGCAAGCGGCCTTCACAAGCTCGGGCGTGGCGATCGTCTCACCCTCGACGATCGGGCTTTGGGCGCTGGCCGGAGCCAAGGCGAGGAGAGTGAGGATCGCAACGAACGCGAGGCGTGCGCCGACCTTCCACTTTGAATGAAAACGGATTTCAAGCTGCGTCTCATCTATCATCGCTTCTGGTTCTCCTCGAGGGCCGTTTTTGCCTTCGTGTTCAGGGATGCGGTTTCAAGCCGCATGATGAGATTGCCGAATGCGTCGACCTCCACATGCGCCATCGGCCCGACAACGCATGTCGATTCCGCTTCCTCGATCAAGGCGGGACCTGCGATCTTTCTCCCCGGCTCAAGGCGATCGCGCGCATAGACCGGCGTCTCGACGAAGCCGTGAAGCTCGGTGAAGAAGGCGCTCCGGTGCTCGATGAAGGCCTCGCCCGAGGTCGCGTCTCTCGAATGTTCCGGGAAGCGGATCTCGGAGACCGAGGCTGGCGCGACGAGGCGCACCCGCCAGGAAACCACCTCGATCGGCACGGCGCCAAGATTGCGGCCGAAGCGCTCTTCATAGCGTGCATCGAAGGCATGCTGGAGCGCGACTGCGTCATGGCGCTGGAGCGCCTTCTCGTCGAGCTGAACATTTACCTCAAAGCCTTGGCCCGCATAGCGCATGTCGGCCGAAAGCTCGCGGGTGATGTCGCCATCCGCAATGCCGCCATCCCGCAGCACGGCACGGGCTCTCGCATCGAGAGAAGCGACGATCTCCTCGACGAGCGTCCAATCCAGCGTGTCGAGCGCGGCGATCAGGCTTCGCGCATATTCGACGCTGCGCGGCGCAACGAGCATGCCGATCGCCGAAGCGACGCCCGCGCCGAGCGGAAAGATCACTTCGTCGAGGTTCAAGAGGCGCGCAATCGAATAGGCATGCGCCGGCCCAGCACCGCCGAAGGCGACCATGCGGTAACGGTTGGGATCGGTGCCGGCCTCCGCGATGTGCACCCGCGCCGCCGTCGCCATGTTGTTGTCGACGACGCTTGCGATGCCGGCTGCCGTCTCGGCCAGGCCGAGGCCGAGCTTCTCTCCGAGCCGGCTCACCGCCGCGCGCGCCCGCTCCCGGTCGAGCCGCATGCGTCCACCGAGGAAGCGCTCGGGCGAGAGGTAACCGCGTATGAGGTCCGCATCGGTCACGGTCGGCTCCTCGCCACCTTGCGCGTAACAGGCAGGTCCCGGCACTGCGCCGGCACTGCGCGGACCAACGCGCAAGAGACCGAGCGGGTCGGGCGCCGCGATGCTGCCGCCGCCGGCGCCGATCTCGATAAGCTCGATCACCGGCAGGCGAAGCGGCAAGCCGCTGCCCTTTTTGAAGCGCTGCAGGCGTGCCGCCTCGAGCTCGTGACTGCGATGCGGCCGCCCTTCATGGATCAGGCTGATCTTGGCGGTCGTTCCGCCCATGTCGAAGGCGATCACGTCGCGCCATTCGGCCTGTCGGCATAGGAAAGCGGCACCCATCGCGCCCGCGGCAGGGCCTGATTCGACGAGCGCGATCGGCTGCTCGCTCGCATTGCGCGCCGTCGTGATGCCGCCGTCCGAAAGCATGATGAAGAGCGGCACGCCGAGGCGGCGCTCGAGCTCGACCAAGTAGCTTTGTGCGATCGGCGCCACATAGGCGTTGGCGACCGCGGTCGAGAAGCGCTCATATTCGCGGATCTCCGGCGCGATCTCGGCCGACGTGCAGACCGCGATGCTCGGTATCATCACTTCGATGATCGCCTTGGCGGCAAGCTCGTGCGCCGGATTGCGATAGCTGTTGAAGAAGGCGATGGCGAGCGAGCGCACGCCGGCTTCGGCGAGCTCGCGCGCGGCGGCGCGCACGCCCTCCTCGTCAAGCGGCAATACGACCTCTCCCCGCGCACCGATGCGTTCCTTCACCGTCTTGCGCAAAGGTCGCGGTACGAGCGGCGCCGGCCGCTCGAGCGCAAGATCGAAGGTATCGTAGCGAAGCTCGTTGCCGATCTCGAGGACGTCCCGATAGCCCTCGGTGGTGATGAGTCCGACCGGCGCGCCGCGCCGCTCGATCAAGGCGTTGGTGACGAGCGTTGTGCCGTGCACCACCTGGCCGGCTCGCGCCTCCATCGCATTGAGCCCATTGATGATGGCACGCGCTGGATCATCGGGAGTTGTGAGCAGCTTGTTGAGGGTGAGCGTGCGTGCTTGCGCATCATAAAGCGCAAGATCGGTGAAGGTGCCCCCGACATCGGCGCCGGCGAGAAATCGTATCATAGACCGTAGATCTCCTTCGCGGCGCGGGCCGAGACGAGCCCGGTCGCGACGTCTTCGCGCACCGCCTCGCGCTCGCGTTCGCGCGGCTCGCCGTAACCGCCTCCGCCGGGATAGCGCACGACAAGGCGATCGCCGGGCTCGATACGGCTCTTCCCCTTCAGCGGAAAGCCGGTCTCCTTGCCGTTCCATCGAATGCGCGAGGGCGCGCCCGGATGGCCGCCGAGGACGCCGAGAGCGGGGTGACGGACGCGCTCGACGAGAAGCGAGAGCGTGCCTGGCCGCGATCCCGTGAGCTCGATCTCGACATCCTGTCCCAAGCCTCCACGGAAGCGTCCGGGGCCGCCCGAATCGGGAGCGAGCTCCTTCTTCCAGATGCGCAGTGGCGATTGCGCCTCGATCGTCTCCATCGAGCCGCACACGACGTTCGAGGGAAAGCAGGTCGCGGACAAGCCGTCCTTTGCGGCGCGCGCGCCCATGCCGCCGTTGATGAAAAGAATGGAGGTGTAGCGCCGATCATCCTCCCGATACCCCGATACGATGACGCGCAAGGTGGGCGCGCTCCCCGATTCGGCGATGATGCGCTCGCCGAGGATCGGCGAAAGCGCCTTGTAAATCACGGCTGCAAGGCAATGGCCGACGAGCTGGCGCGCATGCACGGGCGCGGGAAAGCGCGGATTCAGGATCGATCCCTCGGGCGCGCTGACCGTGATCATGCGATACGTACCCTCGTTGCGAGGCGTTCCCGGATCGAGCGCGCATTTCAGGGGATAGCAGGAATAAGCTTCCGTGTAGGTCATGACGGTGTTGAGGGCGCGTCCCACCTGGGGCGAGGTGCCTGCATAATCGAGGAGCATCTCTTCCCCGCGGATCTCGATTTTCACCTCGAGATGCACGTCCTCCTCGCCCGTGCCGTCGAGATCGAGCGCCGCGCTGTAGACGCCGTCCGGCATCGCCGCGATCGCGTCTCGCATGTTGCGCTCGGTGCGTGCGCGGATCTCGCGCGAGATGGATTTGAGATCATCGATCGCCTCGCGTCGCACGAGATCGCGCAATCCGCGGGCCGCCGTCTCGCCGGCAGCGATCTGGGCCGCGACGTCGCCGAGCACTTCTTCCGGCAAGCGGACATTGGCGCGGATGATGCTCTGCAAATCGGCGTTGAGCACCCCTTCGCGCATGTAGAGCAAGGGCGGAATGAGGATGCCTTCCTCGAATACCTCGCGCGTGTCGGCCGACCAGAGCGTGCCGCCGATATCGGCCATATGCGCGATGCTGCCTGTCCAGGCGATGAGGCGCTGCTCGTGGAAAACGGGTGCGAGGATGGTGATATCGGGGAGATGCCCCGAGGTGAGCCATGGGTCGTTGCAAATGCCGACATCCCCATCCCGCCATTCCGGCGGCGGCCGAATCGAGAGGAAATGCGCGAGCGTGCGCGACAACGTCATATTGAAGGACGGGATGCCGATCGTGTTCTCGGCGATCGCCTTGCCGTCGGCATCGAAGATGACGCAGGAAAAATCATTGGATTCGCGCACGATCGGCGAGAACGAGGTGCGCCGCAACGTGGCAGCGGCCTCATCGGCGATTGCGATGAGGCGCGTCCAGACCACCTGAAGCGCCACCGGATCGTCGACGATCGAGCGCCGCGGCCTCACATTCGAAGGGTCGTTCATTTCATCTTTCCGCAACCGACAGGAATTTACCCGCTCTTCTCGTGCCGCTAGACGAACGCCGCCTTAGAGGCCTCGATCACCTCGCGCAACGCCTCGGCCGCCGCGCGCAGATGCGCGCTCATGCTGCGCTGCGCTGCCTCCACATCGCCGGCGCAGATGGCTGCGACGATCTCTTCATGCTCGGCGAGCGAGCGGCGCGACCGCCCCGGCAGAAGGATCGAGCGATATTGGAAGCGCACCACTTGCGAGTTGAGGTTGGCAAGAAGCTTCGCGGTCGTGCGGTGCTCGGCGATGCGCAAGATCTCGGCGTGCAGGAGCCCGTTGATCTTCGAATAGGCAATGAGATCTCCGGTCTCGACCGCCGCACGCATCTTCTCAACGAGATCGCGGAGGCCCGCATGGTCCGTCGGCGTCGCGCGCGCCGCCGCAAGTCCGGCCACAAAGGTTTCCAAGGCGCCGCGCGCTTGCGTGATCTCGATTGCATCCTCATGGCTGACGAGGCGCACGCGTGCTCCCCGATTGGCTTCGTGCACCACAAGCCCTTCTTGCTCGAGCTGGGCAAGCGCCGTGCGCACATTCGCGCGGTTCGTGGCGAGCAAGCCGGCAAGCTCCGTCTCGATCAATCTTTCATTCGGTTGGAAACGCCCACTGGTGATCGCCTCGCGCAAGCGCGTCGTCACGTCTTGGGTGCCGCCCTTTTTCGCCATTACGGCTCTCAATCGGCGAAAGGATCGGCCGGCGCGCCCGTCGCGAGCTCGACCACCACGGTCTTGATCTCGGTATATTCCTCGAGCGCCGCGAGGCCATTCTCACGGCCGAGCCCGCTGAGCTTGTAACCGCCATAGGGCAGCATCCAATGCACCGGACGGTAGGTGTTGATCGAGACGAGCCCGGCGTCGATCTTGGCCGCCACCCGGTGCCCCCTGCCGATATCCCGCGTCCACAATCCCGCGACAAGACCATAGGGCACGTCATTGGCGAGCGCGATCACCTCTTCTTCCGTGTCGAACGGGATGATCGCGAGCACCGGTCCGAAAACTTCCTCCTGGGCGAGGCGCGAACGATTGTCGACATCGGCGAAGACGGTGGGCTCGATGAAATAGCCGCGTTCGAGCTCGGCGGGGCGAGCGCCTCCGGTGACAAGCCGCGCACCTTGCTCGCGGCCGAGCGCGATGTAGCGCTGCGTTTTTGCGAGCTGCTCGGCCGAGCTTTGCGGGCCGATATGCGTCCTCGCATCGAAGGGAAGGCCGACTCGGATTCGGCGTGCCCGCTCGGCCATGCGCTCGACCACTTCGCTGTAGATCGAGCGCTGCGCGAAGAGGCGCGAGCCCAGGGAGCACGATTGTCCGGTCGAGCGGAAGGCGCCATGTGTCGC
>Ga0213876_10001479_pt1 | contig 14633 bp, 14 predicted proteins | sample BarmaccomBMRX_R9_FD_160113 | JGI IMG/M metagenome (GOLD analysis project Ga0213876, IMG submission 160113) | Root-associated microbial communities from Barbacenia macrantha in rupestrian grasslands, the National Park of Serra do Cipo, Brazil - RX_R9 | ecosystem: Host-associated > Plants > Roots...
GGGACTCGTGAGGAGCACGATCGGGCGCTCGCCCGGATCGAAGCGGTGCCTCGTCCGGCCACGGACCCGGTATTCGGTCCCGGGGGACCGCTGCTTCGCAAATGGTTGCCGTGATGTTTACCTTCCTTTTCAAACCTGACCATCCGGCCGACCCGCGCAGCCGCCCCGGCAAAGTCCGGAACATCCGTGGCATCGTTTTTCAAAGCGACAATCTGAGCGTGCTCGGTAACTGGATCATCCGACCGATCGAAATGCTCGACCGCCGCCTGGCCGGCTTAGGGAAAAATCCATTCGGGCCGCCCTTGGCGATTCACTCCGGGGTCCTCGTCGAAATGGACGATGGGCGGCAATATGTGGCGGAACAGCTTTTCGGCACCCCGGCGGAAGATTTCACGGACGCACTGAACTGGACTCCCGTTAAGAAGTTTCGCGAACGCGATCACCGGGGTTGGGACGTGACCGTTCCCGCCACCGCGTTCCGCAACATCGACCGGAAAGCCATTTCCGAAGCGATCACTTTCCTTAACCAGGTAAAGGGCAAACCATTCTTCGGCGAGGACTGTACCACCTTCGTCGAGCGCGTGTTCAATAAGCGCCGGATATTCGCCGACAGCCCTTCCGCCAGGTTGTTAGGCTTCGGCGTCAGGGTGGGCGATCCCGCGTTGCCGCTGCTGCGCCCGGACGCCGTTCTCGACCCCAAAGCCGAATTCCTGCTCCGGGCTACCAACCTTCGCAAATTGCCGGACCCGACTACCGGCTGGAATGCGCCTAACTGGCGTCGAGCCCTCCGGATATTTGTTCGTGTCGTGGCATCGGCAGGGTTATGGATGGGCGTCTGGGCCATATTCCACCGGAGCTACCACCTATTTGCAGGCAGATTCAAAAAGGACGCCGGACGGTAACGAAACGCCTTCCCAGGATTTTATCCGACTGCCATTTAGTTAAGGATACAAGGCCGGGTATTGCGTTGGTCTCGCAGGAACGGCTGATCGCAGGCAGGTGCTTTAGTGCATGTGCGGGCGTTCCCCCGGGGTTGAGATTCCCTGCCAGCTTTACACCTATCAGACCGTATAAACGGTCTTGGCCCAACGGGCCGAGAGACGGTTTGATGGCCTGAAGGGCCAAAGGAACATAGCCCAGGGTTTACCCTGGGAAGGCGTTTTTCCCTCGATCGAGCCCTGAAGGGGCGGCGGAAAGCGTTGCCGTCGGGTTCTGCCGCCCCTTCAGGGCTCGATCGTGATTTGACGGTTATGCAGGGTAAACCCTGGGCTAAGTTCTCTTGGCCCTTCGGGCCGTAAGGCGGTGGCGCTATTGCAAATTACTTGCAAAATGGCCGTGGCCCTCTACGCTTTTTTGCGTGAGGTTTGCGCTGCTGGTTTGCTGCTGCCTTTTGGTTTCTAAGCCTGCGGGCCGGGCGGAGGCCGGCTTTAGAGTGGCCTCGTTTTCGACGGTGCTCAGCGAGGTGGCGGAAAGGGTCGGGGGCGAGCACGTGACGGTGGCAGCGCTCGTTAAACCCGGCATTGACCCGCACGAATACCAGCCGACGCCGGGCGACCTCGCCCAGGCAAGCGACGCCCGGCTCATTCTCATTTCGGGCAAAGGGCTGGAGAATTACCTCGACAAGATCGAACAGGTCACCGGCGGCAAGGTCGAGGTATTGGCGGTGGGTGATCAACTGCCTTCGCTGACCCTTAGACCCGGCGATCAAACGGGCAGCGCAGGCGCCCCCGCCCTGGATCCGCACTGGTGGAACAGCGTTCCCAACATGATCCGGGCCGCCGGGGTTGTTGCGGACGGTTTTGCGCGGCTCGATCCTGCGCACGCCGCGGATTACGAACGGAACGCGTCGGCGTACCGCGCCGACCTGTCCGCGCTGGATAAAGAACTGAGGCGGAAGATTACTCAACTGCCGCGAGACCGCCGGATCCTGGTCACGTCGCACGATGCGTTCCAATATTTCGCGGCGACCTACGGGTTTACGATCGCCAGCATCGAAGGGGTGAGCACCGAGACCGAGCCGTCGAACAAACACGTGAGCGAACTGATTGAGGAGATCAAGCGGCGCGGGGTCAAGGCCATCTTCCTGGAGAGCACGCTCAACCCCAAGGTCAGCCGGGAAATTACCCGTGAAACCGGCGCAACTATCGGCGGTACATTGTACGCCGACGGGTTAGGGGAGGCAGACGCGGCAACGTACGCCGGCATGATGCGCCACAATGTGGATACCATCGTCGACGGGTTGAAATAAATGCGAGGAGCCCCGTTAATTGAGGCGTTGGTTGCATTGGGGGCGCTGCTGTTGCTGGCCCTGCCGATCCGGGAGCTGACGGCGCGGTCCCGGTCGAAGCCTGCGCCGGCCGTACAGGCGGCTCCGGACAGATCGGTGCGCCTTGAAATAACAGGAACGGCCTCTGCATTCGAATTCAACGTCAGTTACCTCGGCCGGGAGATCTGGTCGGGGACAGGTCACCAGGCGCCGAGCCACGCCGATTTCAAGCTGCCGGTGCCGAAAGAGGGAATTGACCTTGAGGTCAGCGCCCGGTTTCCTGATGCGAGCCTGCACGCGTTGCGGCTCACCTTCTCGACCGGGGACGGGATCGGAATCGAGCGTTCGGCCTGGGGCACGGATACCTTGGACGAGGTGCTTACGTATCAACCGGCCCCATGAGCAACGTAACCCAGGAACAAGTCAGGTAAGATGCCCGATCACCGCCTTCTCGTTCGAGATTTGACCGTCGCGTACCGCCGCGTTCCGGCGATCCATCACGTTGGTTTCGAGATCGCCTGCGGGCGGTGCGTCGGCCTGTTAGGACCGAACGGCGCGGGCAAAACCTCGCTTTTCAAAGCGCTCGTGGGACTGCTCCCGATGGAAACGGGCTCCGTGGAACTGCATGGGCATTCCGGCAAAGCCGGCCGAAACGCGATTGCGTACCTGCCCCAGCGCAGCCAGGTCGACTGGGATTTTCCGATCACCGTGCGCGGCCTGGTGGAAATGGGCCGCTACCAAGCCCTGGGGCCCTGGGGACCTTTCAGCGAACGGGACCGGCAGGCGGTTGACCATTCCCTGGCGGAGATGGAATTGGCGAACCTGAGCGAGCGCCAGATCAGCGCCCTGTCCGGGGGCCAACAGCAGCGGGCGTTTCTCGCCCGGTCGCTCGCGCAGGAAGCGCACGTTTTTCTGCTCGACGAACCGTTTACCGGCCTGGACCGGCCGTCCCAGCAGGTCCTGGTGCAGGTCATCCATAAACTCGCGGCGGCAGGGAACCTGGTGATTGCGTCGCATCATGACCTGAAGAGTGTGCCGGATCTTTTCGATGAGGTCATTTTCCTGAACGGTGAGCTCATCGCCTATGGTCCGACCGCGGTGACCTTCAATAAACAAAACGTCGAGCGCACGTTTGGAACCCCGCCCTTTGCAGGAGGAGACGGCCACCATGGATGGTAGCGCGGGCGCGATCCTGCTGGAACCGTTCCGGCACGATTTTATGCAGCGCGCCTTCCTCGGGTGCGTGCTGATCGGATTTACAAACGGCGCCCTGAGCATTTTCATCGTGCTGCGCCGGTTGGCCCTGATGGCTGACGCGATGGCGCATTCGCTGCTGCCCGGGTTAGCCCTCGCGCTGATCCTGTTCGGGGTTGCGCCGGGTTCGCTGTTTTTCGGCGCCCTGGTGGCGGCGCTGCTGGTGGCGCTGGGGACTCAGCTTATTTCCGGGAGCTCACGGATAAAGGAGGACACATCGCTCGGTCTGCTGTTTGCCTGCTCGTTCTCGCTCGGCCTGGTGCTGCTGAACTTTGCGCCGGTACGGGTGGATATCAGCCACTACCTGTTCGGCAACATCCTCGGACTCAGCGACGCGGACCTTTGGACCACGCACGTCATCAGCATTATCTCCGTCCCGACGCTGGTGGCCTTACGCCGGCCCTTGCTGCTGATGATGTTTGAACCTTCGGTGGCCGCGAGCCAAGGCGTGCCCGTAAGCGGGCTCCGCTATCTTCTGATGGGGATCCTGGTGCTTTCCATGATTTCATCGCTGCAAGCGGTCGGGGTCGTGCTGGCCCTGGGCATGTTGATCGCTCCGGCCGCGACCCTCTACCTGGTGACGGATTCGTTTACCGTGATTTTCTGGGCGGCAGGCTTTTTAGGGGCGTTCGGGTCGTGCCTTGGGCTTTGGTTTTCCTACCTCTTGAATCTGCCGTCGGGCGCCTGCATTGTCCTGGTTCTGAGCGGTTTCTTCCTGCTGGCGTACGTTTTCAGCCCGCGCTACGGGCTCATCACCAAGTTCCTGCGACGGCAGCACCTTCATGAGGAATCATTGGCGCGGTGGCGCCGGCAGGGCGAAGCCGGAGAGGGCTCAGGGGACCGCCAGGCCTGACCCGGACGCGCGCGATCCTTTCCGCCGTCCTTCCGCGCGGCGCCCACGCCCACCGCCGTGTCCTTGTCCTACCCGAGGTAAACGACGTCATTCGCCCCGTCACGCACCGAAACCGAGTTTCCCGCATTGGCCAGCCGCAGCACCAGTTTGCGGTCGCCTTCGAACCAAATTTCCATGCTGAGATCCTCTTCCAGCACCTGACGGACTTTGGAGAGCTTCTCGATGCCCGACGCAACTTTGGCCTCGGCATGAATGCGCATGACCAGCCCGTCCTGGAAAACAACGGTTACCGTCGTCTGTTCTTCCTCGATGCTCGTGACGGCGCGACCGCGCACGAGGTCGGTCAGATCTGCGTTCTGCCTCATGATGTCCGAAACGAAGGCGCCCGGCAGATCAACACCGGGCGCCTTTAAAACTCCACCATCCGATCTTTCGAGGGGGAACCTGAGACCGGCTCAAACTACTCTAATTCGCGGCGAGCAAGACAGGAACCCTCCCGCTACAAACGGCCTTGCACCAGCCGCACCACGGCCACGATTAAAGCAATGACCAACAGAATGTGGATCAACGACCCTGCTACGTGCGTCGCGAGGCCTAACGCCCAGAGAATGACGAGAATGACGACGATGGTCCAGAGCATAACACCCTGACTTCGTTTCAGATTCGCCCCCCGGATGTGCAACCCGCTCACACCACGGGCACACGGCGGGCGCGGAGGAAGAGAGCGGGCACAACGACGGAGTTCACACGGCGAACACGGCGGAACACGGCGGGAAGGGGAAGAGTTTGGAGTTCGGAGTTTGGAGTTCGGAGTTTGGGACTATGGGCGACCTAGCAACCGGCCCCCCGGCGAAGAATCAAAAGCGCGTGGGCCGCGCCGTGACCACCTGCACCTGCCTCGCGTCAATCGGGATCGGGAAACTGGTTCCACCCTGCGGTTCAAGGACGAACCTCTCTTCGTGGGATTTGTCCGGGCTCCAGCTTTTTGAGGTTGTGAAGCGGATGACCACCTGGAGGTGATCGGAGCCGTTGTTGTGGACCAGGACGGTATAGTTAGGTGCGTCGCCCTTGATGACGTCGATGCGCAGACTTGGGAAGGCGTTATCGACCCGCGGTGTAGTCCAGTGGCAACCCGTCATGGATAAAACCAGCCATGCCGTGCACGCCAGCAGGGTGTAACGCCACCTCGGAAAATGCCGCGAATGCCACAACCCGAAAAATGCCACAAATGTGGAGAATAGCCGGTACCCACTCATCCGTCATCGGCGCTGATCCACGTAATTTGTGAATCCCGTCGGCCGGACTGCCGGGGACCGTGTCCGGCGTTCGGAGCACCAGCGTGAGGGCGGACGCCGGCCTGCACCCCGGATCCAAAAGAAATTTGTGTTGCCGCCGTGGTCGCCGTGCTCCGCTGTGGCGCCGTGTGATCCTTTTCCGCCGTGACCACCGTGTGACGAGAATCGACCAACCCGGCTAAGATCAGCCGTTGATTTCGTGAATCGCCATAACCGGTCCGAGTGCGGCTGCAGGAGGCCAAGGACCGGACTGCTCGGGTACGCCACCTGGCACGGCGGCTGCTCGCGTCGACTCCGAGTAATACTCGGATACGAAATCGTGATACCGGAAACGCACATGATCAAATCGATGCAGACAACGGTTCGCAAATGGCTGGCGGGCCTGGCCACCTTGGCCGCGTTAGCGGCTACGCTCCAGGCTGAACCCCTGAAACTCGGGTACAGCGACTGGCCGGGATGGACGGTCCTGGAAATCGCCAATCAAAAAGGCTGGTTCAAGGAAGCCGGCGTTGTCACCGACCTGGTCTGGTTCGATTATTCGGCTTCTCTCGACGCGTTTTCTGCCGGCAAGATCGACGGCGTTACCGTGGTTCCGACCGACGCCTTGGTGCTCGGAGCGTCCGGCAACAAGAGTAAGTTGATCGCGATCACGGATTACAGCGATGGCAATGACAAAATCATCGGGGAACCGGGCATTAATTCGATCGCGGCGCTCAAGGGGAAGAAAGTCGCGGTTGAGTTCACCCTGGTCGATCACCTGCTCCTTCTGCAGGCGCTCAAGGTCAACGGCATGTCGCAATCGGACGTCGTCCTGGTTAACACCCCAACCAATAACACGCCCCAGGTCCTGGGGTCCAGGCAGGTCGCGGCGGTTGCGGCCTGGTACCCGGTTGCAGGGCAAGCGCTGAAGCAGGTGCCGGGATCAAAGCCGCTATTTACGAGTCACGAAGCGCCGGGATTGATCTACGACGTGATCGCCGTCAGCCCGACGAGTTATGCGCAGCACAAGGCTGACTGGGCGAAAATCGTAAAAGTTTTCTACCGCTGCGTTGACTACCTTCAGAGCCCGGCAACGCACGATGACGCCATCAAGATCATGGCTGCCCGGGTTGGGGCCGACCCTGCCGAATACGCGAAAAACCTTCCCGGAACCCATTTCATGACCATACCGGAAGCCAAGAAGGCGTTTACGAAGGGGCCCGGGCTGGACTCAATTTACGGGTCGATGGAGAACGGAAACAGGTTTAACCTGGACAACAAGGTCTACCAGCAAACGCAAAATCCCGCGAGTTACCTGGCGCCCACCATTACCAACGAGTTGTGAGCCGGCGAACGGAAGGATCAAGGAAGGATCAAGGAGGGCGACGATGGCGAATCACGACCGGCTCGGCTTGAAAGAACCGCTTTCGGAACGCACGCAGGTATTCCTTACCTTTCTCTCATTTGCGGTTCCGGTCCTGGTCTGGTGCGCAGTCAGTTACATCCCGTGGCTCTGGCATCCGGTGGTCAAAGTCACGAACATAGGCTCCGTCGACTATTTCGTGGAAGGAATGGAAGTTCCCTGTGCGGAATTCGATCAGCAGGCGGCGAAGGCGAAGGCGGAAGGGGGCGATCCGCCGCAAGGTGACCGGGTGAACCCGGCTTACCTGCCGGCGCCGCACGAGGTGGTGCGCGCCTTTTACACGGCGTTCACGACGCCGCCCCGTTTACCGAACGAGCCGTGGCTGCACCAAAGCCTTGGGCACAGCATCCGGACGATCCTGCTCGGATTCCTGATTTCGTCCGTGATCGGGGTGCCGTTGGGGATCCTGTGCGGTGCGTACCGCTTTTTTTCACGGCTGCAGGAACCATTCATTGAATTCTTCCGGTACCTGCCTGCACCTGCTTTCGGCGCGCTCTGCGTCGCAGTTTTGGGAATTGAGGACGGGCCAAAGATCGCGATCATCTTTATCGGCACGTTTTTCCAGCAGGTGCTGGTGATTGCCAACACGGTGCGCAAGGTAGATCCTACCTTGATCGAGGCCGCGCAAACCCTGGGCGCGAAAGGCGGGCAACTGGTCACCCAGGTGATCGTCCCCGCGACGATCACGGACATTTATACCGACATGCGCATCCTGCTCGGTTGGGCGTGGACTTACCTGATCGTCGCCGAGGTAGTCGGAACGATGTCAGGGATCACCTTCTTCATCAACCAGCAGGCGCGCTACCGGAATTTCGACAACGTTTACGCGGCGATCATGATGATCGGCATCATCGGGCTGACGAGCGATTTCCTCCTGGCCTGGCTCGGGACCAAGCTCTTTCCCTGGAAACGGCGGCGTTCCGCGGCGGCCGGGCGGTCCCGCTGGTGGGCCAGGCTCTGGCCCAAGGCGGTTCCCGTGCCGGATACTCCCTGATCCCCGGCACGGGGCACTTGCGTATGCGTCCACAACACTCCGGCTATGTCGTTGAGCGATCTTGAACTGCCTGATTATCGCGCCCAGTCGCCTGAGGTGGCGGCGCGGTTCGCGCGGATCCGGGAACGGCCCGTAATCCTGAGCGTCCGGGACCTGTGCAAATCGTTTGCGGCGGACGACCGGACCCACGTGGTCCTTGACCGGGTGTCGCTGGACATTCACCGGCGCGAATTCATTTGCGTCATCGGGCCCTCCGGGTGCGGCAAGTCGACTTTTCTTCGCATCGTGGCCGGGCTGGATCGGGCGACCGGCGGCGACGTGCTGCTGGACGGCAGGCCCGTCTTCGGCCCCGGGCCGGACCGCGGCATGGTTTTCCAGGGCTACACCCTTTTTCCCTGGCTTACCGTCAAGCAGAACGTCATGTTCGGCTTGCGCATGAGCGGCAAACCGACGCAAACCCAGCAAGGGGAAGCCAGCCAGTGGCTCGAGATGGTGGGTCTGAGTAAGTTTGAGAAATCCTACCCGCACGAACTATCCGGCGGGATGAAACAGCGGGTCGCAATCGCTCGCGCGCTTGCGAACGAACCGCGCATCCTGATCATGGACGAACCGTTCGGAGCGCTTGACGCGCAGACGCGCGCCCAGATGCAGGGCTACCTTCTCCAGATCTGGAAACAAGTCGACGTGACTATCCTTTTTATCACGCATGACCTGGATGAAGCGGTCTACCTGTCCGATCGCATCCTCGTGATGGGGAGCAATCCGGGCCGGGTGCTCGAGTTTCTTGAAAATCCCGTTCCGCGCCCCCATACGCCGGCGCAGTTCGTGACGCCGGCATTTCTGTCGCTTAAAGCCCGTTTGGAGCACCTCATCCATCCACCGGTGCAAGTTGCGGAGGACAAACTACCACTCGTGAAACTTACCCTGGCGGGCGATGACGTCGAGTAATACGGAGTGCGGATCGAATGGACAACCTACACCCGACGAGAAGCTTGGTTGGTCTGATATCCGTATGAAAGAGATCTCCGTAAACGATGCCAGCGCAAAGCGCGGCACCGGCTCCGTCCGGCGCGTGAGCATCTCACTGCCTGAGGACGTCTTTCGCGAGCTGGACGAACTGGTGGCGGACCGGGGCCTGGAGAACCGTTCGAAAGCGATCGCCGAGATGATTTCCCATTTTGCCCTGAAACGCCGTGAGGCGCAGGGGGACGGCATCATGGCGGGGATGATTTCCCTGGTTTACGACGCCTCGAAAGGCAACCTTGTTCAACAGTTGTTCGAACTTGAACGCCGGTACCTGAAAGAGGTGATCAGCTCGATGCACGTCCAGCTCGAGGAGAATCATCGGATGGAAGTCATGATCGTCCAGGGTCCCGTTGACACCCTGAAGCGAATCACCAACCATATCATCGCCTGCACGGGGGTGATCTCATGCAAGCTGACCCTGGTTCAGCCGCTGATTCCGCAGGTCCACTTTGCCGGTGGCCGGAGCGAGCGTGCCGTTCCGGTGTGAGACCGGCGCCGCCTTTGGTTTTGCGTTATGACAAGCACTTCAACTCCCACAAACGTGCGTCCGTTGTTTACGGAAGGCATTCCCGGGGGCGCCATGTGGTCCATGCGCATCCCCCGTCACCGTCTCGTCCGGCTGACGGCCCTTGATGCCGGGGCAAATGTTTCCGCCCTCTTCTACAACGCGTTACATCCGCTTGACCGGCTCAACCTTCCGGACACGCTCAAGGCGCTGCATACGGCGAAGCTAACCAGGGGCCACATTCTGATGACCGACATGGGCCATGCGCTCGCGTCCATCACGGCCGATTCGCTCGGCTGGCATGACCCGCTCGGCGGCCACATCAATGCGGCCCAGGTCGCGGCGAAGTTCGGCCTGCATAACTACCAGCGGTACCGGAATGATTTTTACCGCAACGCGCGTGACAACTTCCTCATCGAACTCTCCAAGTACGGGCTTGGCCTGCCCGACATCGTGGCGAACGTCAATTTCTTCAGCAAAATCGTCGTCGGGGACGATGGCCGGATGCAGCTGATTCCCGATCATTGCCCGGCCGGGGCGAGTATCGACCTGCGCACCGACATGGACGTGCTTTTCCTCCTGGCCAACTGCCCGCACCCCCTGACCGTTGCCGGTGATTACCCTCGCGTGCGCGTCCAGATCGAAATCTTTCCGTGCGACCCGCCCGGGCCGGACGACTACTGCCGCAACTTTCGTCCGGAATGCGGCCGGACGCTCGCCCTGACCGAACGACTCTATCTATGAGCACCCTCGTCTACACCGAAAGTAAACTCGTTCCTGAGGACGCGGTCTACCGGGAAACCATTCCCGCGGGGGACGGCTGGTTCCACCCGGTGAAGGCCGGTCAGAGTCTGCGCATCGTCGACCTGGAGGGAAATCAGGCTGCGGACACCTTCTTTTTCAACGAACACGATCTAACTGAGCGTTACAGCGCGCAGGACACAATCCGTGAGCAGGCATCAATCTACCTGACAACCGGCACCAAACTGATGTCTAACTTGTGCAACGTGATGCTTACGATCACGGCTGACACCTGCGGGCGTCACGACACGCTCGGGGGCGCCTGCGCGGCCGAGAGCAACATGGTCCGCTATTCATTGGATAAGCGCTTTATGCACGCCTGCCGGGACACCTTCCTGCTCCAGATGGCGCGTTCGGGTCTGCCGGTAGGCAAACGCGATCTGGCGCATAACATTAACTTCTTCATGAACGTTCCGGTGACTCCGGAAGGCGGATTGAAGTTCGACGACGGTGTTTCCGAACCCGGAAAATACGTTGAGATGAAGGCGGAGATGGACGTGCTTTGCCTGATTTCGAACTGCCCGCAGCTGAACAATCCATGCAACGCCTACAACCCGACGCCTATTCAGGTGCTGATCTGGACCCCTTGAGATCAAGGAAGACGATCGTCGCACGGCCGTTGGAAACCGCCCATGATTACACGATTTAAATGCTCGGTGCGAGTTACATCTACGGATAGTCTGCAGGCCGTCTTCCGCTCCTTCAGGGCGCAAAACGGCTTTGGAGCTGCCCGTGCCAGGAAGCTTCATTCGCCCCACGCGGTTATGTCTCAATCGGACCTGACCGGAACCTAACCAGCCTTACGTCATGTTTTCGAAGGTCCTGATCGCCAACCGGGGGGAGATCGCCCTGCGGATTCTGCGCACCCTGCGCAAACTCGACGTCCGCGGCGCGACGATACACTCTGAAGCCGAGCCGCTTGCGCCCTGGGTCCGCGAGGCTGATGAAAGTTACTGCGTCGGCCCCGGGCCCGCGCGCGACAGTTACATCAGCATCCCGGCGGTTCTTAAAGCGATTCAGGACTCCGGGGCGCAAGCGGTGCACCCCGGGTATGGATTTCTCAGCGAGAACCCTGATTTTGCCGAGGCGTGCACCTCGGCGGGAATCGCGTTTCTGGGGCCGGCGCCTGAGCAGATCCGCCTGTTCGGCCTTAAACATACCGCGCGCGATCTGGCTTCGAGGAGCGGCGCGCCCTTGCTGCCGGGCACGGACCTGGTCACGTCGGCGGACGAAGCCGTGGAGCGCGCCCGGACGATCGGATTTCCGGTGATGTTGAAGTCGACGGCGGGCGGCGGCGGCATCGGGATGCAGGTCTGCGAAGGTGAGGCAGAGTTACGCGACGCCTTCGATCGCGTGCGCCGGTTAGGGCAATCGAATTTCGGGAATGCCGGCGCGTTCGTGGAGAAATTCGTGGCGCGAGCCCGGCACGTGGAGGTGCAGATCTTCGGTGACGGGACGGGCCGCGTCCTGGCGCTGGGGGTGCGGGATTGTTCCCTGCAGCGGCGCAACCAGAAGGTTGTCGAGGAGACCCCTGCGCCTAACCTGCCCGAAGGGGTTGCGAGACAGTTGATGGCGGACGCGGTAGGTCTGGCGGCCTCGGTAAATTACCGGTCTGCCGGAACGGTGGAGTTCCTGTACGACACGACCGCACGGCAGCACTACTTTCTCGAAGTTAACACCCGCCTTCAGGTTGAGCATTGCGTGACCGAAGAGGTCATGGGGGTTGATCTGGTCGAATGGATGGTGCGCCTGGGGGCGGGGGACCCCGGTTTCTGGCCGGACAAACCCCTGGTTCCAGCCGGCCATTCCATGCAGGCGCGAATCTACGGGGAAGATCCGGGCAGAAATTTCCAGCCTTCGCCCGGAGAACTGACGGAGGTCGCCTTTCCGGCGAACTGCCGGGTCGACGCCTGGGTCGAATCCGGAACGGTTGTGTCTCCGTTTTACGATCCGATGCTGGCGAAGATCATCGTGCATGGTTCTGACCGCGAGGCCGCGGTGGAACGTCTCCGGCGCGCGCTGGCCGAGACCCGGTTGGCCGGAATTGTCACCAACCTGGAATACCTGCGCGAGGTCACGGCCGAACCCTTCTTTACGGAAGGCAAAGTCATCACGCGCAGCCTGGCCGATTTCCATTACCATCCGCCCACGGTCCGGGTAATTGCGCCCGGTACGTTTACGACCATCCAGGATTACCCGGGCCGCATCGGGTACTGGGAGGTAGGAGTTCCTCCGTCGGGCCCGATGGACGACTATGCGTTCCGGCTTGCCAACCGGATCGCCGGCAACGACGAGGGCGCCCCGGCGCTCGAGTGCACGGTGACCGGTCCGTCGCTTCATTTTGATGCCGGCACCACCATTTGCGTGGCGGGCGCCGACATGAGGCCGGAGGTGGACGGCGCGCCGGTCCCGCTCTGGCAACCCGTGCCGGTGCGCGCCGGGCAAGAACTTGAGCTGATCAGCATCACGGGGGAGGGGTGCCGGACCTACATCGCCTTTCGGGGCGGCCTGGACGTACCGCTCTACCTTGGAAGCTGCGCCACGTTCACCCTCGGCCAATTCGGCGGGCACGGCGGGCGCGTGCTGCACGCGGGCGACCTGCTCTACCTTCGGAAGGAAGGACCGAGGCTGCCGCCGGCCGGTGTACCGGATCCTTCGAGCGTCCGGATCCCGGTCTATACGAACCGCTGGGAAATCAAGGTGATCTATGGTCCCCACGGGGCGCCCGATTTTTTCACCCCGGGCGATATCGACACGTTTTTTTCAACCGATTGGGTCATTCATTACAACTCATCCCGGACCGGGGTACGCCTGATCGGGCCGAAACCGGTCTGGGCGCGTCCGGATGGGGGCGAGGCCGGGTTACACCCGTCTAACATCCACGACAATGCCTACGCGATCGGCACGGTCGACTTCACGGGCGATATGCCGATCATCCTGGGTCCGGACGGGCCGAGCCTCGGCGGGTTCGTCTGTCCGGTGACCATTCGATCGGACGAGCTTTGGAAGGTGGGACAGCTCCGGCCGGGCGACAAGGTGCGTTTTGTGCTGACGGATGCGCAGGGAGACCGGCAGGACGGCGTACCGGATTCGGCGATTTTGCGCGCGCCGGAGTTACCGCCGGACCTGCCCCGGGTGGTTTACCGGCCCTGCGGCGACTCCAACCTCCTCGTTGAGTACGGTCCGCTGGAACTCGATCTCGGCCTGCGCCTGCGCGCTCACGCGTTGATGACGTGGCTGAGGGAACGGCAAATTCCCGGGATCATCGATCTGACGCCGGGTGTGCGCTCGCTCCAGGTGCACTTCGACCGGCGACGGTGGTCTTTGGAAAGCATGGCCGATCTCCTTGCGGAAGCTGAAAAGCAACTGCCCGACATGGAACACCTCGAGGTTCCGTCGCGGATCGTCCGCCTCCCCCTCTCGTGGGATGATCCCGCGACGCGGCTGGCCATTGAGAAATACATGCAGTCGGTGCGTAAAGATGCGCCGTGGTGCCCGAGCAACATCGAGTTTATCCGGCGCATCAACGGCCTGGAATCGATCGACGACGTCCGTGAAATCGTTTTCAACGCCAGCTATCTGGTGCTGGGTCTGGGAGACGTCTACCTGGGAGCGCCGGTCGCGACTCCGGTCGACCCGCGTCACCGCCTGGTGACGACCAAGTACAATCCGGCCCGGACCTGGACGCCGGAAAACGCGGTTGGCATCGGAGGCGCTTACCTGTGCGTTTACGGGATGGAGGGTCCGGGAGGATACCAGTTTGTCGGGCGAACCATCCAGATGTGGAACCGCTACCGCGTGACCCCGGTCTTTTCCGAACCGTGGCTCCTTCGTCATTTTGATCAGATAAAATTTTATCCGGTCACCGCCGACAAGTTGCTGCGGGCGAGGGAGCAGTTTCCTTACGGGCGTTACCCGTTGCAGATAACGGAAACCACCTTCCGTTTGTCTGAGTACCGCAAATTTCTGGCGACCATCGCCGGCGACGCCGTACGGTTCAAGACCCGGCAGCAAGCCGCCTTTACGGCGGAGCGCGAGCGCTGGGCCGGTTTGCCCGTGGCCTACGAGGCCGAGGCGCAGACGGCCCCTTCGCCAGGCAGTGAAGGGGAGTTGCTCGAGGGGGCAACGGCCGTGGACTCGCCCGTCACGGCGAACGTGTGGAAGTGCGAGGTGCAAGCCGGCGACCGCGTCGCCAAAGGACAGACGCTCATCATTCTCGAAGCGATGAAAATGGAGA
>Ga0213876_10001480_pt1 | contig 14632 bp, 11 predicted proteins | sample BarmaccomBMRX_R9_FD_160113 | JGI IMG/M metagenome (GOLD analysis project Ga0213876, IMG submission 160113) | Root-associated microbial communities from Barbacenia macrantha in rupestrian grasslands, the National Park of Serra do Cipo, Brazil - RX_R9 | ecosystem: Host-associated > Plants > Roots...
CGCCGTGCGGGTGAACGGGCTCGACACGCAGTGGTGCCACGGCGATGTCGTCGAGATCGTTACGGGCGCGCGCGACGCGCTCGACGTGATCATCGTGCCGAAGGCCCGCACCGCCCGCGACGTGTGGTGGTTCGACGTCTTGCTCACCCAGCTCGAGACGAAGCTCGGCCTGACCAAGCGGATCGGTCTCGAGGTGCTGATCGAGGAGGCGGAGGGTCTGGCCAACGCGGCCGAGATCGCCCGGTCGAGCGACCGGCTGGAAGCGATCATCTTCGGCGCCGGGGATCTCTCGGCGTCGCTGCGGGCCAGGGTGGACGGCAACTTCGACCCGATCGACGAGTACCCGGGCGACTTCTGGCACTACGCACGTGCGCAGGTGCTCACCGCCGCGCGCGCCGCGGGCATCGACGCGATCGACGCGCCGTTCCCTGCGTACAAGGAGCCCGTCGCCTACCGTCGCTCCGCGGTGCACGCCAGCCTCCTCGGTTTCGACGGCAAGTGGGCCATCCACCCGAGCCAGGTGCCCATCGCCAACGAGGTCTTCGCGCCGACCGCGGACGAGGTGGCCGAGGCCAGGGAGGCGATGGCGATCTACCGCGCCTCGGAAGCCGACGGCGTCGGCGCGATCGGCCGTGACGGCAAGCTGGTCGACGCGGCCCACATGCGCCTCGCCGAGAACACCCTCTACAAGGCCTCGCTCGCAGGGCAGGAGGTAGCGCAGGGGTGAGCGACGAGCAGCTGCGGGTGGTCCAGTGGGCCACGGGCAACATCGGCACGAAGGCGTTGCGCGGTGTCATCGAGCACCCCTCCATGACGCTCGTCGGGCTGCACGTCCACTCGGAGGACAAGGCCGGCAAGGACGCGGCCGAGCTGTGCGGGCTCGACGAGCCGACCGGCGTGCAGGCGACGACGAGCATCGACGACGTCATCGGCCTCGGTGCCGACTGCGTCCTCTACATGCCGCAGGGCTGCGACTTCGACGAGGTGTGCCGCCTGCTCGAGTCGGGCGCCAACATCGTCACGACACGAGGCGAGTTCCACCACCCGGCCAGCCTCGATCCGGCGGTGCGCGAGCGGGTCGAGGCGGCCTGCCGGGAGGGTGGCACGTCGATCCACAGCACCGGCAGCAGCCCGGGCTTCATCTCCGAGGCGCTGCCGGTCGTGCTCACGTCGATCCAGCGGCGGCTCGACCAGCTCCTCATCGACGAGTTCGCGGACCTCTCGCAGCGCGACTCGCCGAACCTGCTGTTCGACATCATGGGGTACGGCTCCGCGCCCGAGCGGTTCGAGCAGAGCCGCTGGCAGCACGGGGCGCAGGCGTTCGGACCGTCGCTGCGGGTGCTGGCCGACGCACTGGGGCTGCCGCTCGACTCGGTGGAGGCGAGCGGCGAGGTCGCGGTCACGCCGGGCGACCTGCAGATCGCGGCCGGCACGGTGCCGGCGGGAACGGTCGCCGCGCAACGGATGATCGTGTCGGGGATGCGGGACGGCCGGCCGCTGCTCGTCTTCCGGGCCAACTGGTACTGCACGACCGAGCTCGACCCGGCGTGGGACCTGCGGCCGACGGGCTGGCGGGTGGTGGTCGACGGGGACGCGCCGCTCGCCGTCGAGCTGCCGTTCCCCATCACGCTCGAGCAGATGGGCGCGACGACTCCGGGCTACACCGCGAACCGCGCGGTCAACGCAGTGCCCGTCGTGTGCGCGGCGGCGCCGGGCATCCGCACGAGCATCGAGCTTCCGCAGGTCGTCGCGCAGCTGGGGCCGGCATGAGGCTGCTCCCCGAGCTCAACCTCTCGACCGAGTGGTTCTGGACCGGCGGCGCCGACGGCAAGCTCCGCATCCAGGGCTGCACGGACTGCGGCACGCTCGTCCACCCGCCCGCGCCGATCTGCCCGGCCTGCCGCAGCACCGCATGGGAGCCGACCGAGGTGTCGGGTCAGGCGACGGTCGTCGGGTGCACGGTCAACGCGCACCCGTGGATGCCGGGCTTCGACCTCGACCTCCCGTACTCGATCGCGATCGTCGCGCTCGACGAGCAGGCCGACGTCCGACTCACCACGAACGTGACGGGCTGCCCGCCGGAGGACGTGCACGTCGGCCAGCGCGTGGCCGTGCGCTTCGAGCAGCACGAGGACGTGTGGCTGCCGCTCTTCGAGCCGACCGGCGAGCCCGACGCCGACAACCCGGTGCCCGAACCGGAGCGGCCGGTGGTGCGCCCGCCGGTCAGCGACGACCGCTTCGAGCACCGCGTGGTGCTCTCCGGCGTCGGCCGCGCCGGGCTCGGTCGCCGCTTGATGGTCGATCCGCTGTCGCTGACCGTCGACGCTTGCCTGCAGGCGATCGCCGACGCCGGCCTGCAGCTCGAGGACATCGACGGGCTGTCGACCTACCCGAGCACGCCGGCCATGGGCATGAGCGAGGGCGGGGTGACCACGGTCGAGGAGGCGCTGCGCATCCGGCCGACGTGGCACAACGGCGGTGGCGACCTGCCCGGACCGGGCGGGTCGGTGGTGGCTGCGATGTTGGCGGTGGCGAGCGGGTTGTGTCGCCACGTCCTGTGCTTCCGCACGGTGTGGGAGTCGACGTACGCGACGCTGTCGGCCCGCGGCGGCCTCGCAGGTGGCGGCGGCACGCGCATGGGCGGCTGGATGGGGTTCCGGGCGCCGTACGGGGCGCTGTCGGCGTCGAACTGGATCGGCATGATCGCCAACCAGTACCTGCATCGCTACGGCGCCGATCGCCGGATGCTCGGGTGGATCGCGCTCAACGACCGCGCCAACGCCGGTCGCAACCCGGCCGCGATCTACCGCGACCCGATGACCATGGACGACTACATGTCGGCCCGGCCGATCACCACGCCGTTCGGTCTCTACGACTGCGACGTGCCGTGCGACGCGTCGATCGCCGTCATCGTGTCGGACGCGTCGGTCGCCGCCGACCTGCCCAAGCCGGCGATCCGCGTGGACGCGGTCGGCACCCAGATCACCGAGCGGGTGTCGTGGGACCAGGGCACGATCACCCACGAGCCCCAGGTGATCGGCCAGTCCGCCCACCTCTGGACCCGCACGTCGCTCACGCAGGCCGACGTCGACCTCGCGCTGCTCTACGACGGCTTCTCGTTCAACGCGATCTCGTGGCTGGAGGCCCTCGGCTTCTGTGGCTTCGGCGAGGCGCAGGACTGGCTCGACGAGGGCAGGCGCATCGCGCTCGACGGCGAGCTGCCGGTCAACCCGCACGGCGGCCAGCTGTCCGAGGGCCGCACCCACGGCTACGGCTTCATCTACGAGGCGATCCAGCAGCTCCGCCACGACGCCGGTGAGCGCCAGGTGCGCGATGCGCGGACCGCGGTCGTCACCAGCGGCGGCGGCACCCCCTCGGGCGTCCTCCTCCTCCAGCGCGCAGATTGAAGGTCATACCGGTCGGAATCCGACCGGTATGACCTTCAAGGTTCGATGACGACGCGGATGGCGCCGGAGGATCTGTCCGCCGCGGTGCGGAACGCTTCGGCGGCGTCGGCGATGGGGAAGCGGTGGGTGATGACCGTGCGGGCGATGTCGGGATCGGCGGCCAGCATCGCGGCGGCGTCCTCCATCTCCCGGCTGCCGTCGTGCGCGCAGTAGCCGAGTGACGGGACGACGCTCGCCTCGCGGTTGAACAGCGGCATCCAGTTCAGCTCCATCGTCCCGACGTGCACGCCGAGCACGATGACCTTCCCCCGAGGGCCGACCAGGTCGATGGCCCGCGCCATGCCTTCGGGCGAACCGGCGGCCTCGATCACGACGTCGTAGGCGCCGTCCGCGCCGACCGTCGCGCCGAGACGTTCGCCGGCTGCGCGCTGGTGCGGGTGGCGCGCCTCGAGGGCGACGTCGGTCGCGCCCATGCGGCGGGCGCCGGCCACCGCGAGCAGCCCGAGCGCGCCCGCGCCGACCACCGCGACGCGCGTGTCGGGTCCGGTGTCCCCGAGCCGCAGGGCGTGCCAGGACACCGACGCAGGCTCGACGATCGGCGCGTCGCGCACGTCGAGCCCGGCCGGCAGCGGGATCAGCCGCTCGGCCGGCGCGCGGTAGTGCTCGACCATGCCGCCGTCGATGCTCACGCCCAGCGCCCGCTCGGCGTGGGTCGGGCAGAGGTTGTAGGTGCCGCGCCGGCACTGCTCGCACGCACCGCACCCGTACAGCGCCTCGACCACGACGGCGGTGCCGTCGGAGCGCACGCCCGCGAGCTCGTGGCCGAGGATCTTGCGCAGCCCGAACTCGATGTACATGAGGTCGGACGCGCACACGCTGGTGGCGCCCATCTCGATCACCTCGTCGCCCAGGCCGGGCGGCTCGTCGACGTCGACCACCTCGACCCCGCCCTCGACCGCGCGCACCGCTTTCACGAGATGCTCCGAATAGGATTCTGGTCTTGGAGAACGCGGTTCCAGACGAGGTCGCCGCCCGCATCGCCGCGCAGACGCTGGCCAAGCGGGGCACCGACTACGCAGCCGAGGTGCGGCGCCTCCTCGACGCCGCGCTCGGGATCATCGCCGAGCAGGGCACGACCGCGAAGGCCCGGGTTGCGGACATCGTCGCGGCAGCCGGCCTGTCGAACGACGCCTTCTACCGGCACTTCCCGTCCAAGAGCGCGCTGGTCGACGCGCTGATCGAGGACGGCGCGCATCGGCTCGCCGGGTACCTCGGCCACCAGATGGCCAAGGAGACGTCGCCCGACGGGCAGGTGCGGCGCTGGGTCGAGGGCGTGCTCTCCCAGACCGACGGCACGACCGGCGCGACCACCCTGGCGGTGCTCATGAACGGCACGACCGAGCGGGACGTGGAGGGCGGGCCGGACGCGACCGCGCAGCTCGGGCAGCTCCTCGTCGGGCCGTTCGACGGGCTCGGGAGCGCCGACCCGCAGCTCGATGCGACGCTCGTCGCCCACGCGGTCGTCGGTCGGCTGGCCGATCACCTTCGGGCCCGCACCAAGCCGTCGCGGGCCGAGCGCGAGCGGCTGATCCGTTTCGCGGTCGAGAGCGCGCAGCTCAGATGACACGGGAGTCGTGGCCCTCCCAGTACCGCTCGCGCAGGAGCCGCTTGTAGAGCTTGCCGTTGTCGTGGCGGGGGAGGTCGTCGACGAAGTCGACCGTGCGCGGGCACTTGTACGTCGCCAGCTCGCCCCGGCAGAACGCCAGCAGCTCCTCCTCGAGTGACGGCCCCGGCGCCACCCCGTCGACCAGCTGGACGACCGCCTTGACCGCCTCGCCCATCTCCGGGTCGGGCACGCCGATCACCGCCACGTCGACCACCGACGGGTGACCGGCGAGCACGTTCTCGGCCTCCTGCGGATAGATGTTCACGCCGCCCGAGATGATCATGTTCGCCTGCCGGTCGGTGAGGTACAGGTAGCCGTCCTCGTCGAGGTAGCCGATGTCGCCGAGCGTCCGCCACCCCCGGTCGTTGGTGACCGACGCGGTCTTCTCCGGATCGTTGTGGTACTCGAACGGGCGACCGCCCGCGAAGTACACGAGGCCGGCCTCACCCGTCGGGAGCTCTGCGCCGTCCTCGCCGACGATGTGGCACTCCTCGCGCGGCTGGCCCACCGACCCGGGATGCGCGAGCCACTCCGGAGAGGTGATGTACGTGCTGCCGATGTCCTCGGTGCCCGAGTAGTACTCGCTGATGATCGGGCCCCACCACTCGATCATCTGGTGCTTCACCGCGACCGGACACGGCGCGGCGGCGTGCACCGCGTTGCGCAAGGACGACACGTCGTACCGCGCCCGCTCGTCGGGAGGGAGGCGCAGCATGCGGATGAACATGGTCGGGACGAACTGCCCGTCGGTCACCCGGTGGCGCTCGATCAGCTCGAGGCACAGGCGCGGGTCGAAGCGCTCCATCACGACGACCGTGCCGCCGATGCGGTGCATCGACATGGACCCGACCAGCGGCGCGCCGTGGTACAGAGGCGCGGGGGAGAGGTAGACCGCGTCCGGTCCGGCGCCCTGGAACACGAAGCCCTGCGCGATCGCGACCGGGGCCGCGCTGGGGTCGCCGAACGGCGTGCCCGGCAGCGGCTTGCGCACGCCCTTCGGCCGGCCGGTCGTGCCCGACGAGTAGAGCATCTCGCGTCCCTCGGCCTCGTCGGCCAGCGGCTCGGCCGACGACGAGGCGAGCACGTCGTCGTAGCGCTCGAAGCCGGGCATGTCGCCGATGGAGGACAACTGCACCGGGATGCGCGACAGGTCGAGCTTCTCGACGACACCGGCCATCGCCTCCGATGACACGAGCACCGTCGCGCCCGAGTCGTCGAGGATGTACTGCACCTCGTTCTCCCGCAGGTGCGAGTTGATCGCGGTGTAGTGGAGGCCCGATCGCTGCGCCGCCCAGGTGACCTCCAGGTACGGCCGGTTGTTCTCCATCAATATGGCGACGTGCGAACCCGGGCCGACGCCACGCGAGCGCAGGGCCCGGGCCAAGCGGACCGACCGGTCCTCCAGCTGCCCGTAGGTCGCGACCTCGCCGGAGCCGCCCATCACGATCGCGGGGCGGTCCGGATCGCGCTGCGCGTGCCACGACGGGGTGAGCTCGGGAACTATGTTCTGCGGAGCCAGAACGCTATTCTGGCTGGCCCAGGAGGTGGATGCAATGGCGTGGGACTTCGAGACCGACCCCGAGTACCAGGAGAAGTTGGACTGGACGGCCGAGTTCGTCCGGGAGAAGGTCGAGCCGCTCGACTACCTCTTCCCGCACGAGCAGTTCGTGCCGCTCGACGATCGCAAGCGCAAGATCATCGACCCGCTGAAGGACGAGGTGCGGGCCCAGGGCCTCTGGGCGACCCACCTCGGCCCTGACCTCGGCGGCCAGGGCTTCGGCCAGCTCAAGCTGGCGCTGCTGAACGAGATCCTCGGCCGCTCGCTGTGGGCGTCGCTCGTGTTCGGCACGCAGGCGCCCGACACCGGCAACGCCGAGATCATCGCCCACTACGGCACGCAGGAGCAGAAGGACAAGTACCTGCTGCCGTTGCTGAACGGCGAGTGCTTCTCGACCTACTCGATGACCGAGCCGCACGCCGGCGCCGATCCGACCCTCTTCACCACGAAGGCGACGAAGGACGGTGACGAGTGGGTCATCAACGGCTGGAAGTACTTCTCGTCGAACGCGAAGACCGCGTCGTTCCTCATCGTCATGGCGGTGACCAACCCCGACGTGAGCCCGTACAAGGGCATGTCGATGTTCCTGGTGCCGACCGACACGCCCGGCGTGAAGATCGAGCGCAACGTCGGCCTCTGGGGTGAGCCGATGAACGAGGGTTGGCACGCACTGATCCACTACGACGAGGTGCGGGTGCCCGAGGACGCGCTGCTCGGCGGCGAGGGGCAGGCGTTCGTGATCGCGCAGACCCGCCTCGGCGGCGGCCGCATCCACCACGCGATGCGCACCATCGGCATGGCGCAGAAGGCGTTCGACATGATGTGCGAGCGCGCCCTCAGCCGCGAGACGCAGGGCAGCCTGCTGGCCGACAAGCAGTTCGTGCAGGGCTACATCGCCGACTCCTACGCGCAGCTGATCCAGTTCCGGCTGTTCGTGCTGTACACCGCGTGGGAGATCGACAAGTACAACGACTACAAGCGGGTGCGGAAGGACATCGCGGTCGCCAAGGTCGTGATGCCGACGATCCTGCACGACATCGCGTGGCGGGCGATGCAGGTGCACGGCGCGCTCGGCACGACCAACGAGATGCCGTTCTTCGGGATGATCCACGGCGCCGGGGTGATGGGCCTGGCCGACGGTCCCACCGAGGTCCACAAGGTCACCGTCGCCCGGCAGCTGCTGCGGGACCACCGCCCGGCCGAGGGCATGTGGCCCACCGAGTGGATCCCCGGGAAGATCGATGCGGCCCGCGAGAAGTACGGCGAGATCCTCGAGCTGGAGGTCGGCAACCTGTGATCGACATCGAGCGCCTCGGCGCCTGGATGGACGGCGAGGGCCTGCCGGGCAAGGGCGAGCCGATCGAGCACAGCTTCATCTCGGGCGGTTCGCAGAACGAGATCTACGAGATCCGCCGCGGCGACCTCCACGGCGCGTTGCGCATCCCGCCGCCGTCCGCGCCCGAGAGTCGCGACGAGGGAATCTGGCGCGAGTGGCGCATCATCGCGGCGCTCGACGGCACCGAGGTGCCCCATACGCCGGCCATCGCCGCGTGCCGCGACACCGACGTGCTCGGCCGCGCCTTCTACGTGATGGGTTACGTCGACGGGTGGTCGCCGATGGGCCTGGTCACCGAGTCCGACGGCAGCCGCCCGTGGCCCGAGCCGTTCCGCAGCGACGTCGACGCCAAGCGAGGCCTCGCCTACCAGCTGGTGGAGGGCATCGCGCTGCTGGGCAACGTCGACTGGCAGGCCAAGGGCCTCGAGGACCTCGGCCGCCCCGAGGGCTTCCACGAGCGCCAGGTCGACCGCTGGACCGGCTTCCTCGAGCGCATCAAGGGTCGCGAGCTCCCCGGCTTCGAGGAGGCCGCTGCGTGGCTCCGCTCACACAAGCCGATCGACTACGTGCCCGGCCTCATGCACGGCGACTACCAGTTCGCCAACGTGATGTTCGAGCACGGCGCGCCGGCGCAGCTGGCCGCGATCGTCGACTGGGAGATGGGCACGGTCGGCGACCCGAAGCTCGACCTCGGCTGGGTCGTGCACAGCTGGCCGGAGGACACGTCGAAGCCGGCCGACGGCTTCAGCTACGTCGACATGCAGGGCATGCCGTCGCGCTCAGAGGTGCTCGCGCACTACTCCGAGGTCTCGGGCCGCCAGGTCGACGACATCGACTACTACTGCGTGCTCGCAAAGTGGAAGCTCGCGGTCGTGCTGGAGCAGGGCTTCCAGCGGGCCGGCAACGACGAGAAGCTCCTCGCCTTCGGCCCGATCGTGCTCAACCTGATGCAGGAGGCCGCGGACATGGCCGAGTCGACGGACTACGACCGGTAGTCACATGCGGGCTGCGCTGTGCCGGGCGTACGGACCGCCTGAGGTGGTCACGGTCGAAGAGGTGCCACCCCCTGAGCTGACCGACGGTCAGGCCCGCATCGCGGTCCAGGCTGCAGCGGTCAACTACCCCGACGTGCTGGTCCTCGCCGACCAGTACCAGGTGTCGGTGCCGCCTCCGTTCGTGCCGGGCAGCGAGTACGCAGGTGTGGTCACCGAGGTGGCCGGCGATGTGACCGGTGTCGCGGTCGGCGACCGCGTATCCGGCAGCCACATCGTCGGCGCGTTCGCCGAGGAGGCGGTCGGTGTGGCGCGGCAGCTGACCCGCATCCCCGATGGGGTGGACGCGGCCGACGCAGCGGCGTTCGGCGTCGCCCACCGCACCGCGCAGCACGTGCTCCGATCGATCGCCGAGGTCCAGCCGGGCGAGGAGATGATCGTGCTCGGCGCCGGGGGAGGGGTGGGGCTCGCCGCGGTGCAGCTCGGCGCGGTGCTCGGCGCGACGGTCACTGCTGTCGCATCGTCGAACGAGAAGCTCGCGGTTGCGGAGGCGAATGGCGCCACCCGCGGGGTCAACCACGCGGACGGCGACCTACGCGGCCAGCTGAAGCAGGTGCTGCCGGGTGGAGCGGACGTCGTCGTCGATCCGGTCGGTGGTCCGCTGGCCGAGCCGGCGCTCCGTGCGCTCCACTACGGCGGCCGGTTCGTGACCGTGGGCTACGCCGCGGGCGAGATCCCGCGCATCCCGCTGAACCTGGTGCTGCTGAAGGGCGTCACGATCAAGGGCTTCCAGTTCATCGACTTCGCGATGCACCACCCCGAGGCCATGGCCCGCAACGAGCGCGACCTGTTCCAGCTCCTGGCCGACAAGCGGGTCGTCCCCCACATCGGGGCGACCTTCCCGCTCGACGAGGCCGCAGCGGCGCTGCGCTACGTCGCCGACGGCCGCGCCATCGGCAAGGTGGTGCTGGAGGTCGCCCCATGAGCACGACCGGAACGAGGACGGTGCGCAGCTTCTGCCGGATCTGCACAGCGGTGTGCGGCATCCTCGTCGACGTCGAGGGCGATCAGGTCGTGCGGGTGCGGGGCGACAAGGACCATCCGCTGTCCCACGGCTACACCTGCGCGAAGGGCCGGGCGCTGCCTGCGCTCCACCACCACCCCGAGCGGTTCGAGCGGCCGCTGCTGCGGGTCGACGGCGAGCTCCGACCGGTCTCGTGGGAGGACTGCCTCGACGACCTGGGTGAGCGGTTGCGCACGATCATCGACGCGGACGGTCCGGAGGCGGTCGGTGTCTACTTCGGCAGCGGCCTCGGCATGGACGCGTCGGGCTACCGCATGGTCGAAGCCCTGTTCGCAGCGATCGGCACGCCGGCCAAGTTCAGCCCGCTGACCATCGACGGCACCGCCAAGACCCTCGTCGCGCACCTCGTCGGCGGCTTCCCGGGCTTCAGCAGCCACATCGACTACGACCACGCGACCTTCGTGCTCTACATCGGCGTGAACCCGGTCGTGTCCCACGGCCACAACATCGCCCTGCCCGATCCGGTCACCGAGATCCGCAAGGTCCGGTCCCACGCCGAGGTGTGGGTGCTCGACCCGCGCCGGACCGAGACCGCCCGCCTGGCCACCAGGCACCTCGCGCCGCGGCCGGGCACCGACTACGCGGTGCTCGCGTACCTCGCACGCGAGCTGCTGCGCGACGGAGCGGACCGTGAGGTGCTCGAGCACCGGACGATCGGTCGCGACGAGCTCGCCACCGCGGTCGAGCCGTTCACCGTCGAGCGCGCCGCGACCATCGCCGGGGCGGCGGAAGCCGAGCTGGCCGAGCTGCTCGCGGCCATACGCCGGGCCGGACCGGTGGCCATCCACACCGGCACCGGTGTCACGATGGGTGCGGTCAACGGCAACGTCACCGCTTGGCTGTCGTGGGTCCTCATGATCCTGACCGGCGCGATGAACCGGCCGGGCGGCCTGTGGTTCCACCCGGGGTTCAAGCTGCAGTTCGAGTCGTTCGAGCTGCCGGTCCTGCCGCCCGACGCGCTCTTCGGGCGCGGCCCCCGGTCCCGGCCCGACACCCAGTCGTTCCTGGGCGAGTGGCCCTGCGCGGCCCTGCCCGACGAGATCCGGGCCGGAAACATCCGCGCCCTGCTCAACCTCGGCGGGAGCATCCTCGCCTCGTTCCCGGACGCCAACGTGCTCGAACCCGAGCTGCGGTCGCTCGAGGTCCTCGCCAGCACCGAGATCATCCCGAACCCGACGACCGACATCTCTACCCACGTGCTCCCGACCAAGGATCAGCTCGAGCGGGCCGACCTGACGATCTGGGACTTCCTCGTGCCGCGGATCTCGATGCAGCACACCCCGCCGGTCGTGGACCCGGTGGGGGATCGACGGTCGGCATGGTGGGTGCTGGCCGAGCTCGGGCGGCGGCTCGGCCACGACCTCGCGGACCCGGGCGGGACCGACGACGAGATGCTGGCCCGGACGATGCACGCGGCGCGCTGCGGCTTCGACGAGGTGGTCGAGTCCGGGTACGTGGAGCTGCCCGTCGAGGTGCCGTCGCCGTGGGTCGAGACCTACCTCGATCGCTCGGGCGGGTGGCGGCTCGCGCCGCAGCTGCTCGTTGACCAGCTGGCCGAGCTGGAACCGCCCGCCCCGCTCGTGCTGATCCCTCGCCGCCAGGCCCGCAAGCTGAACGCCGCGCTCGACTTCCTCGGTGAAGCCCCCGAGGTCATCCTGCACCCCGACGACGCCCGTGATGCGGGGGTGGTCGACGGCCAACCTGTCGTGATCCGCACCGGTCGCGGCGAGCTCACCGGGATCGCCCGGGTGGACGCGGCGATCCGCCGCGGCGCGGTGTCGGTGCCCCACGGGCACCACGACGCCAACGTGAACCTCCTCACCGACAAGGACGTGATCGACCCGGTGACCGGGATGGTGCGCTACTCCGGCGTGCCCGTCACGGTCGAACCCGCCGGCTGACTACCGTCCGAGCCCATGGCTGACATCAACGAGGTGCTCGAGGTCTTCGAACCGACGCCCGCAGGTGACGGCGCGTTCACGGCGTCGCACCTCGACGAGGGCCATCAGGTCGTCTTCGGCGGGCAGCTCCTCGCGCAGTCACTGATCGCGGCGGCCCGCACGGTGCCCGACAAGGAGGTGCTGTCCCTCCACTGCGTCTTCGCACGCGCCGGCGCCTTCACCGAACCGCTCGACATCCGCGCCGAGGTGCTCCAGTCGGGCCGCGCGTTCGCGACCGTGTCGGTGACGACATCGCAGTCGCGAGGCGTGTGCACGCGCTCGACGGTGATGCTGCACGCGCCCGACGCCGACCGCATCCGCCACGGGGACCCGGCGCCGCAGGTCGGTGCGCCCGACGGGTGGGAGGAGCGCCCGACGCCGGCGTTCTGGGACATGCGCATCGTCGACGACGTCGACATCAGCGACCCGGCGCTGACCGGGCCGGCGGAGCTACGGGTGTGGAGCCGCTTCCCTGGCGTGCCGACCGACGACCTCGCGCTGAACCAGGCGATGCTCGCCTACGCGAGCGACGGGTTCCTGATCGCCACCGCGATGCGGCCGCACGAGGGCATCGGCCAGTCGCTCGCCCACGTCACCGTGTCGACGACCGTCCTGACCCAGACGCTGACCTTCCACGAGCCGTTCCGCGCCGCCGACTGGCTGCTGCTCGACCAGCGCAGCAGCTACGCGGGCCGCGGCCGTAGCCACGGCGCCGCCAACGTGTTCAGCACCGACGGACGCCTCGTCGCGTCCTTCAGCCAGGACAACATGATCCGCGAGATGCCCGAGGGCCGGAACTACTGATCCGTCCGGAGCGGTCAGCTCTGCTGGACGAAGTCCTTCTTGGACGCGTCCCACTCGTAGATGAAGACCGGGGGATCACCGTCGGCGTGGGGCGCCGGGCCGAAGGTGAACGTGCCGCCGGGCAGCGCCATCGGGCTGGCCTTCGCCGCCGCGGCGCGGAAGGTGGCGTAGTTGAGGTCCTTGCCGGCGGCCTTGGCGATGGTTTCGAACAGGCCGATGTACCGGCAGGCGCTCAGTGCGGACACGAAGTTGTCCGGCTCGCCGGTCTTGGTGTCGACCGACTTCTTGATCGTCGTGCCGGTCGCCTTCTCGATCACCTTGAGGCACGCCTGCATCTTCGGCTCGCCGTAGATCACGTCCTTGCTGGCGACGTCGGCGGCCAGTGCGTCCTTCAGCACCGAGAAGTCGGCACCGGCGGCGTCGTTCGTGTACGCGAAGATCGTGTTGGTCGTGATGAAGAGGCTCTGCGGCCGGTAGTCGGTGGTGGCCAGGCCCTTGGCCCAGCTGACCCCGCCGTTGCCGACCACGAGCACCTTGGTGGCGCCCGCCGACTTGAACCGCTGCGCGATCACAGCGGTCTGCGCGATGGCGGCCTGCGTGTCCTCGGGCGGCACGTCGAGCACGGCGGTCGCGACCGGCTTCACGCCGAGGTCCGAGAGCAGCGGCTTGATCGTGTCGTCCAGCAGCGCCTTGTCGTTGACGATCGCGTACACGGCGATCTTCCCGTCGAGGTCACCGGCCTTGTCGAAGGCCTTCACACCGTCGGACTGCACGTCGCTGCTCGGCTCCAGCGTGAACCACGGCGCCTTGGCGCGGGCCAGGCGCTCGGGGTTCATGTCGCCGCCGAGTGCAGCGGTGGAGTGGTTCTCGAGCGGGCACAGGACGGCGTCGCCCAGGAAGAAGCCGACGTCGGCGAAGACGTGGTCGTCGGCGGTCAGCTTGAGACACGCCTCCTCGGCCGGTTGGGTGCCGATCGGGTTGACCGGCGCGAACACCGGCACGATCTTGCGGCCGTTGATGCCGCCCCGCTTGTTCAGGTCGTCGATGACCGCCCGGTAGGACGCCTCGTAGTCGCCGTGGCTGATGCTGGTGACGCTGGCGATCGCCTTGAGGTCCACGTAGGTGATGCCGAGCTTGATCTCGTTCGCGGTGACCCCGGGGTGCTCGGCCGCCTCCTTCGGATCCAGCGTGGTGGTGGTGCCCCCGCCCCCGCTGCCGTTCCCGCCGGAGCCGCTTGCGTTCGTCTTGGTGTCGTCGCCGGAGGTGCACCCGGCGGCGATCAGCAGTGCGACGGCTAGGAGCGCGGCCCACTTGCGCATGGTCATCCCCCGACGGTTGGTTGGGTATCGGTCACGGTGGCGCCGCTGCGGGCGATGGCCCGCTCGTCGGTGCCGAGGTAGCTGGCGATCACGGACGTGTCGTTGCGCACGGCGTCCGGCGTGCCCTCGGCGATGAGCCGGCCGAGGTCGAGGCAGTAGACGCGGTCGCTGATGCTCATGATCAGCGGCATGTCGTGCTCGATGACGAGCACAGAAGCGCCGAGCTCGCGCTGGATCTCCTTGATGAGCGGACCGAACGCCTCGGTCTCGCGCTGCGCGAGCCCGGCGGTCGGTTCGTCGAGGCAGAGGACCCGGGCGTCGAGCGCGAGGAGGCCTGCGAGCTCGACGATGCGGCGGGTGCCGGTGGAGAGGTCCGAGATGTAGCTCTGCGCGTAGCGACCGAGGCCGAGGAAGTCGATGAGGTCGTCGGCCTCGGTCCGGCGCTTGTGCTCCATGCGGACCGACGGCGGCAGGTACAGCGCAGCGGACAGGAGGCCGGTGCGATGGCGGCCCTCGAGCGCGAGCT
>Ga0213876_10001481_pt1 | contig 14628 bp, 14 predicted proteins | sample BarmaccomBMRX_R9_FD_160113 | JGI IMG/M metagenome (GOLD analysis project Ga0213876, IMG submission 160113) | Root-associated microbial communities from Barbacenia macrantha in rupestrian grasslands, the National Park of Serra do Cipo, Brazil - RX_R9 | ecosystem: Host-associated > Plants > Roots...
TGAGATGTGCCCAGCGGGGGTCGTCATCCGGGATCGCGATGAGCGCATTGCTGCGGTCCGCGAGGCGGTTCATGCGTGTGATCAGCACTGAGATGAACGCCGCTACCGCGCCCAGAAGAAATGCGGGTGCGGTCGCTTGCGAGATTACGCGCGAGATCTGGTCCGCGGTCGCAAGGTCGGTCAGCATGGCTCAAATCCTCGGGATTCCCGTCGTGGTCCGGCCGACAATTGTGCCCATTTGATCGTGCATCGGTTTTTGCAAATTGGGGAACCGTCGCTATCGATCCGCTAGATCGCGCCTGCCACCTCCACGTCCAGAAGCGGTCCATATTGCTGGCTGCCGAAGATATCTCCATCGCCCGGGCTCCCGCTCGGCATCGTCCGGCTGATCGTGAACTTGATGGCCAGCGCCGGATCGAAATGCACATGATCGGTGATTCGCGTCGACGGGATGCCGAAGATGCGGCAAACGGACTCCCGCGACAGGGCTCCGCTGCGGCAAACGAGATCGTAGCTCGCCCGGTCGGTGAAGATCACATCGAAAGTGATACGGTCGACGCCGGCGTTCTTGCTTCGGATCGTCTTTGCGAGATCGAAGAGCTTGCGCTTCGCCATCACACGCCTGCCTCCATCATCGCCGTCTCGAAGAGCGCCATGGGATCTGAGACGCGCATCGCGTGGTTGATCGTCCAGCGGTAGGCAGGGCTCGCGGCCAGCACTTCGTCCAAGGCGAAAGCCACGCCGCCGGCCGTGCCCTTCACCTGCGGCAAGCGCGCGTAGAACATCTGGCGCAGGCCGATCATGCAGACTTCCTCGGCCATCTCGCGCGAGGGCGCGATCGATTGCACCACGATGCATAGTTCGTGGCCGGGTTTGTCCCGCAGCGGCTCGAGCGCACCCATCACCCCATCGCGCCCATACACGGAGTAGTGCAATTCGTATCCCGTCTCCCCGAACCGCTCGCACGCCTGGCGCCGCGCCCAAGCGATCACCGCATCGATATTGGCGATCGTGTAAGGATCGCGCACGCCGACCATCCCGACATAGCGCTCACCCAGCTTGCCCGCGCCTTCCAGCTTCACCCGCAAGTCTGCGGCGGGCACGAAGCGTGGGCCGGTGATACGGCAAGTTCGCTCGTCATATTGCTCATAGGCGCACTCGCTCATGTCGATGTGACCGCCGAGGAAATGCTCGAAATAAGGATTGGTGCGCTCATACATCGCATGACCCGCGACGGACGCGATGGTGCAGCGCTGCTCCGGTAAAAGGGCCGTCACTTTCACGTCTTCCATGGTGATCTCGCCGAGCACCGATTCCTTCCCTGCGTAAGGCTCGGCGCAAAATGAGGCGCATTCGAGCACCTTGCCGTAATAGTAAGCGAGGGCCTCGGGAAAACCGGCCCGTAATGCCGGCGCTGCAAAGATCGCACAATCGCTGCTGCGGCCGCCGATGATGACATCGGCTCCCTGGTCCAGGAGAGCCATGAACGGATGGACGCCGGCGACCGCAACCACCCGGTCCGTCGCCGCCAGGGTCTCGGGATCGAGCGGAGCTCGTCCATCGAGCCCCTCGATGGCTCCTCCCGCCGCCATCGTCTCCGAGATCAGCGTCTTCGGCACTTCCGAATAGAACCAGCCGAGGCGGAACTTGGGCAGAGCGTGCTTGCGCGCCAAGTCCTGAATGATCCGCACGAACAGATCCACCCGGCTGTTGCTGCCCGTATCGCCCGCAGAGCCGACGATCATCGGCACGCCAAGCCGCCGCGCGCCCAGCAGCATCAGCTCGAGATCATGGGTTTGCCACGCCAAAGGACTCGAGGAAGTATCGGAGCCCAGCGGACCTGGCCCGATATCGCAAGATCCGGAGTCGGCGCAAATCAGGTCGGGCTCGCATGTCAGCCCGTTGGCGAAGCTGTCGGGTTTGATGGGGGCAAAGCCGAGATGCCCGTTCGGGCAAACGATGCGCAGCGTCCGGTTTGCGGAGCGCTGATGCGCGATCGAGACGGTCAATGCGTCCTCCTTCGGGTGGTCAGGCTGTCACAAGAAAGCAGGCATCCGGCGGAACCGACCAGAATACCTGAGCGCCTTCGGCGAGATCACCGCGAGCGAGGGAACGCGCCCAGATCGTAAGTCCTCCGGCACGCAACTCGTATTCCATCAAATCGCCGAGGTAAGTCGCGCGGATCAACGTCGCCGCCATCGCCTGAGCGTCAGGCCGCGGCGACAAACTTACGCTGATCGGCCGGAAGCAAACACAGCTCGGAACTTTTGCCGGTTCGCCGCGCAGTTGAAGACGCACCCCGTTATCCAGGATCGCGACGAAACGGCCGCCGTCTTGCTTCACTTCGCAGGGAAAGACATTTCGAACACCGACGAAATCCGCAACGAAGCGTGTGCGCGGGCGATCATGGATTTCCGCAGGCCGCCCCGTCTGCTCGACCAAGCCGTTGCGCATCACCAGGACGCGGTCCGCGAGCACCAGCGCTTCTTCTTGATCGTGGGTGACATAGATCGCCGTAAAGCCCAGCCGATGCTGCAAAGCCTTGAACTCCGCGCGCATTTCCATGCGAAGCATCGCGTCGAGATTCGAAAGGGGTTCATCGAGAAGGATCACGCTCGAGTTGCAGGCGATGGCGCGCGCCAGAGCGACGCGCTGCTGTTGCCCGCCCGAAAGCCGGGTCGCGGGTCGATCCGCCAGTGCGTGAAGCCCGACGGCTTCCAGTCCACGCCGCACCGATGCCGCGATCTCGTCGCGCTTTGCTCTGCGGGCGCGCAAGCCGAAGGCGACGTTCTCGAACACCGTCATGTGCGGCCAAATGGCGTAGGATTGAAACACCATCGAAAGTCCGCGTCGCTCAGGGGCAAGATCGATCCCGGCGGCTTGATCGAAGGCCACGCGACCCTCGAGCACCACGCGCCCGGCCGACGGCGTCTCCAATCCGGCAATGGCGCGCAAGCTCGTGGTCTTGCCGCAACCGCTCGGGCCGAGCAGCGTCATCAGCTCCCCACGTCGGGCCGCGAAGCTGAGAGAGCGCACGGCCTGGGTCGGGCCGTGCGCGACCTCCAATCCCTCGACAATGACGGCCTCCGCGCTCATGAGAAAGATGGCTGGTGACGCGCGCGCAACGCCAAGCCCACGACGACGAAGCTTGCGGCGAGCTGCACGAAGCCGAGCGCTGCGACATCGCTGGGATTGCCGTTTTCCCAAAGGTCGAACACGGCGACCGACAGCACGATGCTGCTGCTCGAATAGAGCAGGATGGAGGAGCTGACCTCCTGCATCGCCATGATGAACAGCAAAGCCCAGGAGGCAATCATGGTTTGCCTCAGCAAGGGCAAAGTGATCCGCCGCATCGTGCCGAACCACGTCGCGCCGGCAATCCGCGCTGCCTCTTCCAGCTCCGGATGCAGCTGGCGAAGCGCGGCGCTCGCGGCGCGCACCCCGAACGGCAAATAATGCGTGACATAGGCGATCAGCAGGATCGAGAGCGTTCCGTAGATGGGCAGCGGCAAGCGCACATAGACCCACAACAAGCCAAGCGCGAAAACCATCGCCGGCACGCTGAGCGGCACCATGCTGAGTTGATCGATCAACCCGCGTCCGGCCTGGCGTGTGCGCAAAATTATCCAGCTGACGACGAGCCCGAGCAGGCACACGATCGTTGCGGTCAGCACACCGAGAAGTGTTGAATTGCGCGCCGCGATCCATGTTTTCGGGTAAGCGAACAGGACATTGTCGAAGTGCAGCGTGCTGAAGCGGGTAAGCCGGAGATCCCCGGCAACGAAACTCACGCTTGCAGCCCACAGCAACGCCAGCAAAGGCAGGACCGTCGCCAGTATCACATAGAACCAAGCAAGCGTAGCGCGGGACCGGCGGCCGCGCGGCGGCTTGGTTGAGGGCCGGAACCCCTTGCCGGATATGGTCGCGAACGAGCGCCGCCCGAGGAGCAGCGATTGCCCGAAAGTCAGAAGAGCGGTGATGGCGAGCAGTAGCAAGCCCCATGATGCCGCCTCGCCGACGCGTGGCGGATAGCTCTCGAGCAGACGAAATATCTCCGTCGTCGCCACATTGAAATCCGCCGGCATTCCAAGCACCGCGGGGACGCTGAACAAGCCGACCGCCTGGACGAACACCAACAATGCCGACGCCAGCGCCGCCGGAGCCAGCAAGGGCAGCACGATGCGCCTCAGCACCGTGCGCGGCCCCGCCCCATGCACGCGCGCCGCCTCCACCAAGGAAGCATCGATACCGGCAAGCGCATCGGAAACGAGCAGGAAGGGCAGCGGCATCACGGCGAGCGTGCTTACGACGATGACGCCGGAGGCCGAGATCACATTGATCGCGAAATCCGGGCCGAGCGCGTTGCGCAGCAGGAGATTGACGAGCCCGCTGCGTGGCGAGGCGAGCCAACTCCATCCGATCGCCGTCAGGAGCGGGGTGAGATAGAGCGGCATCACGATCAGCCGCTCGAGCATCGCCTTCGCGGGAACCCCGGGCACCAACGCAAGCGCCAGCCCTGTGCCACCGGCAACCGCCAGCATGGTCGTCGTCACGCCCAGCAGCAAAGTGTTCAGCACGATATCCGGCCGATGCAGGGGCGCGAATTCCGCCCCGACGCTCGCTGTCATCGCGGCAAGAAGCGGCGGCAGCACGAGCAGCGCGACGACGATGCCGGCACCGGCGCCGAGCCATCGTTCGGCTCGCAGGGACGACCAGGAGGTCCACCGCTTCTCGGCAGAGCCTCGGAGGACGTCTCCAGCCGTCATGCGCGGTGCTGCCTCAGTGGAAATACTCCTCGAAATGCTGGGGAAACGCGGCGCTTGCTTTCAGGTAATCGTCGAGATCCGTCGGAAGCAGCGGATGGGTCTCCGCCAAGGGTTTCTGCCCGGCGGGCGCAGTTACGTCGGTGCGCATCGAATACATTCCATAGAGATCGGTATCCAGCAGCTTCTGGCCCTCGGACGACAAGATGAAATCCATGAACAACTTGGCGGCGTTCGAATGCGGCGCGCCTGCGATTATGCCCACGGGCGCGAGCGTCAACGGCATGCCTTCGGTCGGATAAACTGCGGTCAGGCCGGCTTGCTCCGCAGTTGGGCCGAAGGCGCGCCAATGATCGAGGGAAGCGCCGATCATGACCTCGCCGCGCACGATCGCATCGGTCATCTGCGCCCCCGTCGGCATGACCACGGGATGCCGGGCCGCCAAGCGCTTGATGAAATCGGTACCCAGCGCGCGCTCCAGAAGGTAGAACTGATTGAATTGCGTGCCCGCGGCGGCATTCTGAATGGCGATCTGGTGATCGCCAAATCGCGGCCCGAGGAGGTCGAGCCAGGATTTCGGCGCGTCTGCGGGCGCAAGGACGTTCCTGTTGTAGACGGGGATGACGCCGATCGCTTGTGCCGCCGCCCAGTAGCCGTCGGCCTTGGCGCCCGCCGGAAAGGATGCGTATTCGGGTGAATCGTAGCGCATGATCTTGCCCGCGCGCGTCATCTCGATGAATGCCGCCATATTCGCCGCCAGCATGACATCGAAGCTGATGCGCTTGGCGTCGATCTCGGCGTTCACGCGTGCCAGGACGCGCCCGGTCGGTCCCGAGTAAAATCCGTTGGCAATGTCGAGAAACGGATATTTGGCCCTGAATGCCTCGAGGAACTTTTGAAAATTTTCACCCGGCGCAGAGCTCGCCACGGCAAGCGCGCCCTCGCGGCGAGCCGCTTCGACCACCGCCTGATCCGCACCCCGCGCCAACCCGGGTGCGATCAACAGGCAGCAGAGCAAGACAATGCGGCCGATCATTATTCCATTCCCAGAAGCGAGGGCCCGCCACGACGCCCGAGCATAGTCCTCGCTTCGCCGGCACGACAACGTCTTTGTCCGACGTTCCCGCTCCACGAGTTTCACGGATCTCCTTCTTCTCGCCAAGAGGGGCCGCCAGTTGGAGTACGCCTCTAAGGCGGGGTGGTCTGGCGGGAACTCCGATCAGCCTTCAGCCAGCGGATGAGCTCCTCTCGGCGCGCCACGAGGAGGCCTGCGCCGTCGCGCTTCGACCAGTCATAGACGCCACGCCCGCTCGGCAGACCACGATTGCCTTCTCCGACAAGCCCGTCGAGCGCCGGCGGCGGCAGCGGGCTCGCATCGAGACTGGGTTGCAGGAAGCGGGCGAACGCAACCATGGTGTCGAGTCCGCCGACATCGGCGGATTCGATCGGCCCTGTCACGCCAAGACGCCGGCCGATCGAGTTTCGCACCACGGCATCGATCGCTTCTGCGGACGCCACGCCGGAAGCCCAAAGCGACCACGCTTCGCGCAGCGCGGCGAACTGAATGCGATTGCCGATGAAGCCCGGCACCTCCTTGTCGATCACCACCGGCTCTTTTCCGACCGCATGCAGGATCTCGCAAGTCCGCGCCACCACGGCCGGCAATGTCGTTGGGCCTCCGCAGACCTCGACCAACGGAATGAGCTGCGGCGGGTACCAGAAATGCGCTGCGACGACACGTTTGTCCTTGCGGCCTTCGACCAGTTCGCTCACGAGATGTCCGCTCGAGGAAGCCAGCACGGCATCGGATGCGCAGATTTTATCGAGCCGCGCGAAGATCGTCCGCTTCAGTGCCATGTCCTCGGGCACGGCCTCGATCACGAACTCGGCCCCCTTTGCGTCCTCGAGCTCGGTCGTCGTGCGGATGCGCGAGAGCGCCTTCGCGCGCTCATCCGCGTTCACGAGCCCGTGGTCGGCGAACATGGCGAGGCTTTCGCCGATCTTGGTCAGCGCGGCCTCGAGGCTTTTGGCGCTGCGTCCGATGAGCGTCACGCGCCAACCGGCTTTGGCGAACACCTCGCTGACACCGTGGCCGATTATGCCATTGCCGATCACCGCAATCGTTTGCGCCGCCATCCCTGTCCTCCTCCGGCGCCCGTGGCGCCGCTCGTGTGCCGCTCCAGGAGCGTGTGGACGATGATGGCGCCGAGCACGATGGCGCCACCGAGAATCGCCCGCGTTCCCGGATCTTCCCCAAAGGCGAGCCACACCCAGATAGGCGCGAGAATCACCTCGAGAACCGTGATGAGCCCGGCATCGGCGGCCGGGATCAGGCGCACGCCCGCGGTGAACATGACGAGACCGAAGCCCATTTGCCCAACGCCGAACAATGCGAGAAGGACGAGATCGCCCGGCGGCACGGCAAGCTGCGCGAAGGGCAGCGTGACGAAGCCCGTCAACACCGTCGCGAGGCACATCGCCGAGGTCATCGACACGTCTCGGTAACGCCGAGCCAAGACGATCATCACCGCGAAGCTGAGGCCCATGATGGCCGAGAAGAGATCGCCCCAGATCCGCCCCTTGGCGAGCGAGTCCGATTCCATGACCGCGATGCCGATGACTGTGGCGAGAATTGCGAGCGTCCCCTTCGGCGAGACGCGCTCGCCCAGCCAGAGCCAGGCAAGCACCGCGGCGACGAAAGGAGACGCGGCCTGGAAGATGAGAACATTTGCGACCGAAGTCTGCTTGAGGCCGATGATGAAGCACATCATGGACGTGCCGAAAGAGAGCGCGATGCCCAACTCGGGGAGGCCGAGCCCACGAAGGACGGCAATGGCGCCGCGCCGGTCGCGCAGCGCAATGTAGCCGATGAGGAAAAGCGTCGCGAAGAGCGACCGCCAGAAGAGCGTCGTCCAGGCGTCCGTCCCCGTTGCCCGTGTGATCAGGCCGGAGGTGCTCCATGCGACTGCGGCGCCGGCGACGAGAAGCGCGCCACGACGATATCGTGCCGCTGCCTCGGCGGGTGCAAGGGGAAGAGCGTCGACGATTTGCGCCACTTGGGTTCAGCCCGGCTCGGCGCGCATTGCGGACGCTTCGACGCGGCGGTGCCGAACCATCGCGGCTTCACCGTGTTCTTGCGCGCCGCTCATTCCGCCGATTTCCTGTGCTGCCCAGCCATTGCCCGCTCGCCAATACATCGCTTGCCATAGTATAGCGTGGCGAACTCCCAAATGGCCATTCATCAGGTGCGCACCGCCACCCGGCAAGTCTTGGAACATCGGCAAGCGCCGCTCAGTTCTGAGTGCGAGATTGCAGATGGCGCGCGTAGCGGGTCAAGGGAAAACACATCACGAAGTAGATGAGCGCAACGAGGCCATACACGGTGAAAGGTTCGAAAGTCGCATTGTTGATCGCGTTCGAAGCCCGCATCAATTCCTCAAAGCCGATGATCGAAGTCACCGCCGTCATCTTCACGAGCTGCACCAGGAATCCCACCATCGGCGCCCGGGTGATGGCAAAGGCTTGCGGCAAGATGACGAGGCGCATCTCCTCGACATAGTGAAGGCCGACGCTCTTGGCCGCATCCCATTGGCCGAGCGGAATGGCCTCGACGCCGCCACGCCAGATCTCGGCAAGGAAAGCGCTGGCACAAAGCGTCAAGCCGATCACGGCGGCGGACCAGGGCTCGATGCGCACGCCGATGAGCGGCAGGCCGAAGAAGACGAGGAAGAGCTGCATTAACAGGGGCGTGCCTTGGAACAAACCGATATAGAGCGCAGCGCATTTTCGCAGCCAGGCGCGCGAGGCGACGCGCGCCAGCAAGATGCCGAGGCCGACGAGGCCGCCTCCGATGAAGGCGACGAGCGACAGCAGCGCCGTCCAGCGCGCGGCGAGCAGAAGATTGCGCAGAATGTCCCAGAAGGTGAAATCCATCAGGAGACCCCGCCCGCGAGCAGCTTGCGTCCGCCTTGCACCATCAGGCGGCGCAGCACGACGCTCATGCCGAGATAGACGCCGGTCACGACGAGGTAGGTCTCGAAGGCGCGGAAAGTCCGCGCCTGCAACATGTCGGCTTGATAGGTGAGCTCACGCACCGCGATCTGAGAGACCACAGCCGATTCCAGCATCATGATCACGACTTGGCTCGTGAGCGCAGGAAAGATCACGCGCAGAGCTTGCGGCAACACGATCTTCAGGAACACGAGGCGCGGCCGCAGGCCGAGCGCCTGTCCGGCTTCCCGCTGACCTCGTGAGACGGCATCGAGCCCCGCTCCGACGATCTCCGTCCCATAGGCCGAAAGGTTGATCGTCATCGCCAGGATGGCGGCCACGGTCGCATCGAGCCTCAGCCCAAGGCTCGGCAAGCCGAAGAAGATGAAGAAGAGCTGCACCAGGAAAGGGGTATTCCTGATGAGCTCCACATAAGCTTCGATCGCCCCTCGCAGGGCCACGGAACCGCTGCGGGCGGCCATGGCTCCGAGAATGCTGCAGATCGTGCCCAGCACCGCGGTGACGGCGGTAAGGAAGATCGTCGCCAGCGCGCCCTGCAGGATGGGCTCGAGCGCTTCGTTCAGCCAGCCGAAATCAAGCGCGTAGCTCACCAGGAAACGGGCGCTCCCATTTTACCTCTGCTTGTTGGAGCGACCGCAAGCGTCCCCTTGTCTCTTGCGGTCGGGCTCGAACTTTTCGAAGTGTCAGAGGTCCTTGGGATCGAGCGGCTTGCCGAGCCATTTTTCCGAGATCTTGTTGAGGGTGCCATCGGAGATGAGCTTGGCGATGATGTCGTTGAGCGTCTGCTTCAGTCGCGGCTCATTCTTGTTGAGCGCAATGTGGTCGGGCGAGGTCATGAGCTGGAATTTCTGTTCCGGCTTCAGATTGACCTGCTTCGAAAGAACCTGCGCACCGACATCGTTGCCGACGACCATGAGCTGCGCTTGGCCCGAGAGAAATGCCTGGATCACCGAGTTGTAGTTGTCGAAGCGCTTGATATCGGCATTCGGCGGAGCCACCTCGGTGAGCGAGGTGTCCTCGAGCGTGCCGCGGTTGACCGCGATCGACTTGCCGGCGAGGTCCGCCTTGCCTTCGACCTTCACGGCCTGAGGCCCGATGACCGCGATGTAATAAGGCGCGTAGGAGGCAGTGAAATCGATCACCTTCTCGCGTTCGGGGCTTTGTCCGACGCTGAGCAGGATGTCGACCCGGTGCTCCGTGAGATACGGTATGCGGTTTTGTCCGGTGACGCTGACGGGATTGAGCTTCACCTTCAACGTGTCGGCGATGATCTGCGCCACATCGATGTCATAGCCTTTCAGGCTCATATCGGCGCTCGCCGACGAGAAGGGGGGAAAATCGGAGAAGACGCCGACATTGATCGTCCCCGCCTTCTTGATGTCGTCGAGGGCGTCCGCGTAGGCGCAACCCACGAAAGCCTCGAGGGCAAGCGCGGCGAGCGCGATCACGGACAATCGAGTGCTCGAGAATAGCTTCATGTGTTTTTTCCCTCCCTTTGACGTTTCGCCACCGCGGCGCCGCGCGCGCCGGTTCTGCTCGCCTCCCAGTTTGAGCTCTCTCGCGGTGAGATGGGACGGCGCGACGGAGAGAAAATGCTGGTCAGGTCACAGGCAAGAGTCAATGCCGTGACGGCAAAGAGTCTGCAGCAACCTTATCATGACGGGTTCGCCTCGCCGAAATATCGGACGCGCAAGGAGCATCCCTCGAATGCCGTGCCTGCTCGCGACCGTTTATTGCGTCAGAAAATGCGGAAATGAGCTTCCGTCGGGCGCTTGCCGATGCCGTTGATGGGCAGCATGTCCTGAGGGCAGGCCGAGAACGCGATGACGAGGTCTCGCTCGGCCCGAAGGGTCACCGTATCTCCCGGCTTCGTCACGGGCGCCTCGAAAGTAATCTCGCCGTTTTCCGCCCAAGGAATGTTCATGAAAAGATTGAGCGGGCTTGGCGTCTCCGGAGCCTCGAGCCCGAGCTCTTTCATGGCGGCGTGCAGATTGTCGGTGCAGTTGTGGTGATATTCCTTGCAGCCGAGCCCTTGATACCGCCAGGTGTCGCAGGCTGCGATCAGGGTGTCGTGAATGCCGGGTGAGGTATCCTCGACGATCGTCAGGATGGGGCGACGGTGATTGGTTGAAAGGGCGTCGCCCTTTCGCGGAATGAGCCTGCCGAGCGCCGCGCGTGTATGCTCCATCGACATGAATTCGCGGAGATCATCCGCGGCAAACGCCCAGGTATCGACCACCTGCTCGCCATGGGTGTTGATCACGGCGATGTGCTGGCCTTTCTTCGCCCTCGCCGCCTTGCCGCGCCGCGCCGGAATGGTGATCACGCCTGACTCGGCCATTGTCGATGCCCTTATTCCCGCGGTTCGCTTGGTGTCTGTGGCACGTTGAGCAGCTTCTTGTTCTCGATGCGCGCCTCGAGGGCCTGCTTGTCGAGCTGCAAGCAGGTGAGTAGCTCGACATAGCTCGGAGCGCCGCCGATATTGGTTTCCTTCGTGCAAGTCGATCGGGGACCCGGCTTGAAATCGAACCAGGTGCGCGACAGCTCGCGCTGGGCGTCGGTCTCATCGTTGATGCAACCCTGATAGGCGCTCTCCTGGCCGGACAAGGGCTGTGCCCGACGGCAGGTCGCCTTGATGTCGAGCTTGGGCAATGCCTTCAAAGCCGGTCCGAACGGCTCGTTGCTGGCGGCCTCGGGCGATTTCAGGTTGTCCGGGCCTGCGGGAGCCTTGTCGCTATCGTTGGTCGGTACATCGTGCGCGGTGGGCTGGCGATGGCCTACAGGCGCCTGCGGTATGTTTCCGGCGGGAAGCGTCGTTTGAGCAAGCGCAATCCCCGGCGCGATCAGGATAATCGCCAGAAGAAGCGTCCTACCCAGATGACCGCGACCCGAAACTCGAACCTTCATGACGTTCTCCCTGGTGGTCCGGCCTCGACGAATGGCTTTCCGTTCGATCGAGGCATGACCACAACCCATTGATTGGACGAATGACCTCCCGACGAATGGGGACTTCGTCGGAAAAAAAACCTACCAGGCGCATCAAAGCCGTGCCTGATCTTATCGCAAAAATCGTTTCGCGTATCGGACCTCAGCTCGCGAATTTGGCGCCCGGCGGATCAGGTGACCGGGCGTGCAGCGCCATGGCGATCAGCGCCGAGCCCCCGAACACGAGATTGATGCCGGCGAGAAGCCCGAGCGCCCAGGCGGCGCTCAGCGGCAGGCCGGACAAGATGATGGCGGCGAGAACGAGATCCACGATGCCGCTCGCCAGCATCCATCCCCATCGCCCCGAAAGTTCGCGGCGATGCTCGAGCGCGAACATGATGCTGGCGACCCCCTCGATGATGAAGAAGGCGATGAGGACCAGGGTCAGGGAAATCGCGCCGCTTACGGGCCACGCGATAAGGACGATGCCGACCAGGATGCCGAGCACGGCCGATAAGAGCGACCACCAAAAGCCCGGCGCATGACGCATCATGAAGGTCGTGACGAGCCCGACGATGCCGCTCACCAAAAAGAGCCACCCCAGGAAAATGGCGATCGCCAAGGTTGCGATCGGCGGCACGATGATCGCCGCGAGTCCCAAAATGACGAGAATGATGCCTTCGACCAGGAACAGCACCCAATGTTCCCGTAGCGAGGACGAGAACGCGGTGGGAATTCGATCTGCATCGGGACGATCCATCGACATGGCTGACCTCCTCCAGGTTGCGGCGCTCTGCCGAAAGCTCAACGTCTCCTTTGGCCGCCGCGCTCGTCGCGGCGGATCACGGCGCCACGATCTTCATGACCGGCACGGTCGGTCGCACACCGGCGCCGAACGGTCCAGGAACCTTGTTCTTTATCGGCGGCAGGCTCTTGAGATAGGCCGCGATGGCCATCGCATCCTCACGGGTGAGGCTCGCAAGGTCGCGCCATGGCATGATGGGGGCGAGCTCTCGGCCGTCGGGACGCCTGCCGGTCTGCAGGGCCGCAACGATCTGCTCGCTTGTCCAGTCGCCAAGTCCGGTTTGCGCATCGGAAGTGAGGTTCGGCCCGACGAAGACGCCGAGCTGAGGGATCTCGAAACCAACATCCGAGCCGCCCAGCGAATGCTCAATGTCTGGCTTGCCCAAGAGATACCCCGCCGTATGACAATCCCCACAACCAATCACCGCGACGAGATACTTGCCGCGCGCCACTTGTTCGGGATCGGCCGCGTGCGCCGTGATCGTCAACGTGGTGAGGAGCGCGAACGCGACGCAGGCAGGGAGCCAAAAGGCGATCCGCGAAAGCCTTTCCAGTCGTCGAAGACGCGCATCCATTCGAAGCCCCATCCCCGTTTCGATATGCAAACAGACAGTATCCGCAAATGCGGGTTTCGAGCAATGGCAAAGCGAAACGATCCGGACTCAGGATCTTGATAGAATTTTGTTCTCACCACACAGCCTTATCGCGCCTCCTCGAGAATCATGTCCGATGCCTTCTCGGCAATCATCACCACGCCCGCATTGGTGTTGCCGGAAACAAGGCTCGGCATGATCGAGGCATCGACCACGCGCAGGGCTTCGACACCTTTCACGCGAAGCCGAGGGTCGACCACCGCATCGGGATCCGAGCCCATTCGGCAGGTGCCGGAAGGGTGAAAGATCGTCGCTCCCGTGTCCCGGGCGAAGCCGAGGAGCTCATCGTCGGTGACGATGCCGGGACCGGGCTTCATCTCCTGTGCCACGTAGCGGCGCATTTTCGGGGTCGCCGCGAGCGAGCGCGCAAGCTTGATGGCGGCGATCGCGGTGCGGCGATCGAGCGGCGTCGAAAGATAATGGGGCTGCATTGCCGGCGGCTCGGCCGGATCGCGCGAACGCAGGCGCACAAAGCCGCGCGATTGTGGCCGAAGCTGGCAGACCGAGAGGGTGAAGCCCGAAAAAGGGTGCACTTTTCCTCCGGCCATGTCGGCCGAAAGGGTAGCGCAGTGGAATTGCACATCGGGCCGAGGCGACTCGGGCAAGGCGCGTGCGAAAATGCCGCCCTGATTGATGCCGACGGCAAGCGGTCCTGACCGCGAGAGAACCCATTGCAGGCCGATGCGGGCGCGCCCCAAAAGAGAGCGAAGCTCATCATTCGTCGTGATCGGCTTGGTGCAGCGATAGATGAGCCGAAACTGCAGGTGATCCTGCAAGTTCTCGCCGACCTCACGGCTCGCCTGGAGGATCGGAACGCCCTTGTCGGCGAGCAGCTCGGCGGGCCCGATCCCGGAGAGCTGGAGGAGTTGCGGGCTTTGGATGGCTCCGGCCGCCAGGAGGACCTCGCGCCTTGCCCGCACCTGGCGCTCGGTGCCGCCTTGGAAATAGGCAACGCCTTTTGCCCGACGCTCCTCGAACAAGATGCGGCTCGCGAGCGCGTTCGTTCGGATGCTGAGCTTCGGATCGCGCCGGATCGGCCGCAAATAGCCGACCGCGGTGCTGCAGCGAAGTCCCCGGCGCGTGTTGAGCTGGTAGTAGCCCGCGCCCTCCTGCGTCACCCCGTTGAAATCGGGATTTCTCGGGATGCCGAGCTCCGAGGCACCGCCGATGAGCGCCTCGATGAGCTCATTCTCGGCGCCGATATCCGAGACGAATAGCGGTCCGCTCGCCCCATGTAGATTATCGGGCCCGCGCTCGTTGTTCTCCGATTTCACGAAATAGGGGAGCACCTCCGAGAAGCTCCATCCGGGATTGCCGGCCGCGGCCCAGCCGTCGTAATCCTCGCGCTGGCCGCGAATGTAGATCAACCCGTTGATCGCGCTCGAGCCGCCGAGCGTCTTGCCGCGCGGCCAATAGATTCGGCGCCCATTCATTCCCGGATCCGGCTCGGTCTCGAAGCGCCAATTGAAGCG
>Ga0213876_10001482_pt1 | contig 14624 bp, 12 predicted proteins | sample BarmaccomBMRX_R9_FD_160113 | JGI IMG/M metagenome (GOLD analysis project Ga0213876, IMG submission 160113) | Root-associated microbial communities from Barbacenia macrantha in rupestrian grasslands, the National Park of Serra do Cipo, Brazil - RX_R9 | ecosystem: Host-associated > Plants > Roots...
TGCCCACGCCCGTGCGAACGGCGGCGGGTAGTCACCGCCAGTCGCAATCAGGATGTGACGCGTCGAGAGGGAGCCGTACAGGCGGGGTTGATTGAAGCCCAGCGCGTGCTCGGTCGCCTCGCCGATCGGCGTGAGCGGCTTGATGAACAGGTAGTGGCGCACGAGCAGGAAATGGCGGGGCCAACGATCACGTCGCGGGTTGAACAGGCGGATGCGCGTCCGTCCGACCGGCGCGTCGACCTGCTGCGCTTTGCTGCTGTTGCAGAAGGGACAGGACCAGACGAAGTTATCGAGGTGGTCTGGACCACGCGTGAGGACCCGCCAGGGCCTGACGGCAAGGGTTCCTCGCCGGTACGCGTCCCACACGGCTGGCGGCACCACGTGATCGATCTCGAAGCGGCCTGCGGTCGGCAGCAGGCAATACTCGCAGGCATCGTGTGCGCGGGCCTGAACGACGATGCGAACGAGATCGTCGCGCGGATCGTGTCGAGTCTGCTTGCGCAGTGCGCGCAGCACCCGCTGCACCGCCGCCGACCCGGTCACGTGCGCTCAGGACGACGGGGCACACGTACGCGTCGCCGAGATGGCGGTGGTGCCTCGCGCGGTGCGGCGGCGGCGCGTTCAGCCTGGAACGCGTGCACGTGCTCGTCCAGGTCGCGGCGCAGCGCAGCGCGCGCTTGGTCGAGCGACAGTCCACGCTGGCTGGCGTACGCTCGCACGCGGGCGTCCTGGAGCCGCTGTCCGTAGGCCTGGACGAGCTCATCGATCTCGTGTTGCTCATCGGGACGGAGCCGTCCGCGGGCTTGCCGATCGAGCAGCTGGGCCAAGCGTCGCGCCTGTTCGGGCGTGAGATAGGTCGCCTGCGGCTGAGCCCCTCCCAGCCGCGTGGCCTCGATCGTAAACAGGTCGCCGAGCCCGACCTCGAGCACACTGGCGGCCGCGCCCGCGATGCGCAGGTCGGCACGCTGCATCGGGGCATCCGAGGCCAGCCGGTACAACCCCTTCGGATCCACGCGTTCCCCGTAGTCCTGCTCGATGCGGCGCTCGAGTTCCGCGATGGTGAGGCCACGTTGGTCGAGCAGTTGCCGCAGACGGGGGATGACCGACACACTCATCACGCTGACCTCCACATAGACGGAGTATACTCCGCTCAGGCGGTGGAGCGAACACGGCGCACGACATCGCCGTGGCCCGCGGGCGCATCTCACGCGAGCACGTCCATCGCCGGTCTCGAGGGCCCGCAGCCTCGGCCTGGGCGGCCAGCGCCACCGGGATGAGCTGTGTGCCTGGTCAGCGCATCCGAGGTCGGTCCATCCAGCGGGCGGCACCTCGGCACCGCGCCCGGTGCCCCGCTCCCACGCTGCGAGTGAGGTGCGGGCCATTGTCGCCTCTACCGCCACAGCCCATCGCGCGGGCCGGCATCGAGCTCATCCGCAGCTCGGCAGCGACAGCGCCCTGGACACCCTGCTGCTGCGCGCCTTGGTCGAGCACAATCAGCACCACCTGCTGGTCACCACACGGGCCTTCCTCGATCTTCTGGGCCTGCGCGACCTGGCCGACCTGCCGCCACTGGCCGCCGGCCGATGAGCAGCCCAACGTAGCTCGTGGCCATCAGCCACCCCGCACGCCGCTCCTGGCAGCCCCGCTCACCTCGCGCCCCAGCGCCGAGGCTGGCTACACGCCGCCGGGCCTCCCGCGCCGTCGGAGTGCATCGATGATCTGATTGGGAGTCATTGCCGATGAGACCGCAACCCCGTTCGCCTCGGCCATGCGCGCCAGGGTGGCTGCGGGCGCTGGGCCATGTTGCGCCGCGAGGGCTGTACAACTCGCATAGCGCGAAGTGGCGCAAGCTGCGCGATCGCGGGGCCCTGACCGCCTTGGCGGCGACGCCGGACCTGCCGGCGGCCGATCCCCAGGATCAGGAGCTCGCGCGGCTGCGGCGCCAGACCGCCCCCCTCGCGGCCGAGTTGGCCACAGCCCGCAAGGTCATCGAGGTGCCGGGAAGCTCTCCGCGTTGCTGGAGCAGCTGGCCACCTGCAGCGAGGCGCCGAGCCGCGGGCGAGCCGACGCGATGACGGACCGCACGATCCAGGACCTGGTGATCACGCACGAAACGGCCGACCGGTTGCCTGGGCCACCCGCGAACATCGCGAGCATGGACGTGGATGACGTCTCGCCCGAGCTGGTCGGTGACCTGCGGCGACACGCCCACGCCGCCCACCTGCGCGCCCGACGACCTGTTCGGCGCCCGGCGCCCACGCCGGCCGGGTCAGCCGGCAGGACGTCTGGCGTCTGGTCGACCGCTACGCGCGGGCCGCGGCCGTGCTCCTGCCGACGGCCGCCTGACGCCGGCCACCGCCCGCATCCACACGACGACCGTCTCCACCAAGCTGGCCGCACGCGACCACCTGGCGGTCCACCCCGGCGGGCAGGTCGCGTAGGCTCAGGGACATGGACATCGGTATCGGACTTCCGTCGACGATTCCAGGCGCCGAACCGGACGCGGTGTTGAGCTGGGCGCAGCGCGCCGAAGAGCGCGGCTTCTCGGCCCTGGGCACGATCGATCGGCTCGTGTATCCCAATTACGAGCCGCTGGTCACCCTGGCGGCCGCGGCGGCGGTCACCCGTCGCGTGCGGTTGCTGACGACGGTGCTGCTGGCGCCGCTGCGGGCCAACAGCGCCTTGTTCGCCAAGCAGGCGGCCAGCCTCGACCGCCTGTCTGGGGGCCGGCTGACGCTCGGGCTCGGCGTTGGCAGTCGGCCCGACGACTTCGAAGCCAGTGGTGTGGATCTCCACACGCGTGGCAAGCGCTTCGAGGCACTGCTCAAGGACGTCACCGGCATCTGGGCGGGGGAGCCGCGCGGCTACGCCGGCGGCATCGGCCCCGAGCCGGGCCAGCGAGGCGGACCGCCGCTGCTGATCGGCGGCAGCACCGACGCGGCGGTGCGGCGGACGGTCCAGTACGGGGTGGGGTACGTCGCTGGCGGTGGTGGCCCGGAGCCATTCGCCCAGATGGCCGACCGCGTGCGTCAAGCCTGGACAGACGCCGGGCGGCCCGGCTCGCCACGCCTGGTTGCGCTGGGCTACTTTGCGCTCGGGCCGCAGGCCGCCGAGCGGGCCCGTGGCTACCTGCTGGACTACTACGGCAGCGCAGGCTCGTACGCGGAACGGGTCGCGAGCTCGGCAAACGTCACGCCCGACATGGTCCGCCACACGGTCGAACGGTTCGCGTCCGCCGGCTGCGACGAGTTCGTCCTGTTCCCTTGCAGCCCCGCCGTCGAGCAAGTCGACCGCCTGCGCGATGCTCTGCCCTGAAGCGAGCCGGACCCACCTGCAGCGGCGGCAGGGGCCAGGTGCGACGCACGCTGCGCACGCAGCTGCCGACGGCGGCACTCAGCCCCGGATCGCGGCGGTCGGCGCACCCAGGACGGCGATCACCCCAGCGCGCAGCGGTCGCCACGCCGCCGCCGCGGCGTGGCGCGGCAATTGCCTTGCGATCCGACTTGACTCACTGAAGCGCCGATGAGCACCCCCCAGCAACCGAACACCGAGCGGGTTCCCACCACCTTCGCCGTCGGCTACCACCAGTTCCATGCCGACGCAAGTCTGAACTATCAGATGAATCGCTTCTCCACCGGCACGCCAGACGTGATCGCCGAGATGCGGCAGGTGGCTCCCAAGATCCGCGATTACGCCGACTACACGCGGGAGTTTCTTGGTCTCGCCGATCGGGCCCTGCAGCAGGGTGAGGCGCTCAAAGGAGCCTATTATCTGCGCTCGGCCGAGTTCTACATGGTCCCCGACGACGTACGGAAGCCATCGGCTCGGCGCGAGTTCGTCCGCCTGATGCGGGCGTGCTTCGGGATCACCGACGACGTCCACCACACCGTGCCCTACGAACGCGCGGTGCTGTCAAGCTACCGCCTCACGCACCCGACGGCACAGGGCACGATCGTGCTGTTCGGCGGCTTCGACAGCTACATCGAGGAGCTGTTCCCGCTCCAGGTGTACCTGCGCGATGCGGGATTGGACGTGACCGCCGCAAGACCCCCGCCGGCCGCTGGGGCGAGCCGGGCGACCTCGTCGGGGCGACTATCTTCCTGGCCTCGCGGGCCTCGGACTTCATTACTGGCGTCGCGCTGCCGGTCGACGGCGGCTACCTGGTCGCCGACCGACTCAGCGCCCCGTAGTCCGAGGCCCACCGCCGCACCATCGCGCCACTCGCCGCCACGCCTCCAGCACGCCGTGCGCATGCGCCGCCAGCCTTGACAGTCCCGCCTGCCCAACCGAGAATGGGCGCGGAACGGGATCGGGACCGCGGCGTGGACCCTTTCGAGCTGCCCACCCAGATCACGCGTTTCGTGGGGCGGCAGGAAGAGCTGGCGCAGCTGCGTCCACTGCTCCGTGGCTCCCGTCTGCTCACGCTCACGGGCGTCGGCGGCATCGGCAAAACGCGCCTCGCGCTCGAGCTCGCAGCCGCCGTGCAGGACGAGTACCCCGACGGGGTTCGCTTGGTCCAGGCCGCCGCCTTAGCCAGCGCCGCCCTCTTGCCGCAACAGATCGCCACGGCGATCGGTGCGCGCGAACCCGCGTCCGGAGGGTTCGTCGATCACCTTGCGAACCTGCTGCGCGAACGGCAGGCGCTGATTGTGCTCGACAACTGCGAGCACGTGGTGGACGGCGCGGCGGAACTGGTTGAGACGCTGCTTCGGGCGGCACCGGGGCTGACCGTGCTGGCCACGAGTCGGGAGCGCCTGGGCGTGCCGGGCGAGACCGCCTGGCGTGTGCCCGCGCTGAGCTTTCCAGCGCCCGCGCGCGTCCCGCCGCTGGCCGAGCTCGGCACCTACGAAGCGCTGCGGCTGTTCATCGAGCGCGCCGCGGAAGCCAGGCCCGGGTTTTCGGTCACCACTGCCACGGAGGCTGCGGCGTTGTGTTCGGTCGCCTCGCACCTGGACGGGATTCCACTGGCCCTGGAGCTGGCCGCGGTGCAGGTCCGCGTGCTGACCGTGGAGGAGCTCGCCGAACGACTCGACGATCGCTTCCGCCTGCTGGCTCGCACCCGGCCGAGCGGCGCCGTGCGGCATCACACCCTGCGCGCGTCGATGGATTGGAGTTACGACCTGCTATCCGATACTGAGCGGCGGCTGTTCCGTCAGCTCAGCGTGTTCGCCGGTGGCTGGACCGTCGCCGCCGCAGAAGCGATTGGCGACGGCGAGGTCTTCGAGCCCCTCGCGCACCTGGTTGAAAAGTCGCTGGTCCAGACTCAGCACCTCAGCGGGGTCACGCGCTACTTCTTCCTCGACACGGTTCGACAGTATGCCGCCGAGCGCCTGGCTGAGACTGATGAGGGCGACGTGGTCCGTGCTCGGCACGCCGACTACTTCGCGGAGATGGCCGAGCAGGCGCGACATGCCCTGGAACGATCAGGGCAGCGTCACTGGATGGAGCGCCTGGATCTGGAGCACAACAACATGCGCGCGGCCGCCGCGTGGCTGCATGAGCACGGGGACGCCGCCGATCTCGCGCTGCGGCTGGCGTCGGGCCTGGTGCAGTACTGGTCGCGTCGCGGGTACCTTGGCGAAGGGATCGCCTGGCTCCAAGCCGCTCTTCACCATGACGGCCCGCCATCACTCGCGCGGGCATGGGCGTTGCGCGGGTTGGGCGGATTACTGTTGACGCGCGACGCCTCGTCCCAGGCTGCGGGGGTCGCCGCACTGCGTGAGGCCGCCTCGCTGTTTGCCGTGCTGGGTGACTCCGCAGGGCAGGCCCGGGCGTTGATCAACCTGGCCATGGCGCTTGCGATTGCCGGCGAACTCGTCCAGGCCGCCAGCCTGTTTCGCGAGAGCCGCGCGGTTGCCAGGCAGGCCGGCGACCGGTGGGCGGAGGCCTACGGCCTCAGGTGCCTCGGCTGCACGGCCCGCCTACTCGGTGATCTCGAGTTGGCCAAGGAGTGCTTCAGCAAAGCCCTCCGGCTGTTTGATTCACTCGGCGAACAGATCGGCCGCGCCCAGACGCTGACGGTGATGGCCGGGGTGGAGGAGGACGCCGGCCGTGTCGACGGTGCGATCGACGTGCTGTGCGAAGCGCTCCGGACATTTGCTCAACTGGATGACAGTTGGGGCATCATGCTCGTCTTCTGGCACCTGTCCAGCGCCCGAGCGCGCAACAAGGCGTTTCTGTCTGCTGCGCGCTTGATTGGAGCGACGCAGGCGTTACAGGAGAGAATGGGTGCCGAACCGCCACGGTTCGCGCTGGCGGGTCAGGACAACGGGGCACGCGCCATTCGTGCGCGTCTCGGCCCGGTCGCGTTCGACTCCGCCGTCGCGGAGGGGCGTGGACTGGCCTTGAGCGACGCCATTCACGAAGCACTGAACCCCGCGCTGGCTGCCGCTGCGGTGCGTGAGACGAGCGGGCCGAAGCCGAAGCTGACCGCCCGCGAATGGGAGATCGCCCGACTGATTGGCGATGGGTTGACGAATCGACAGATGGCCGAACGACTGGTCATCTCCGAGCGGACCGCCGATGCGCACGTCCAGAACATCCTGGCCAAGCTCGGCTGCGCCCGCCGAACGGAAGTCTGGCGCTACCTCGTCCACTGAGACCTGCGCCCGGTGCGGCGTCGGTCGGCCGACAGGCCCTCGATTAAGCCTTTGGACGGATGCCGAATGCGCCGTCCTGCCCTACGTTCAACGCGTCGAGCCGGCGGCATCGCGTGATGCACGCGGCCCCGCCTCGAAGTTCGACCTTCCGGAGCATCCCATGCGCTGTAGCGACAGCCGGCGTCCTGGACGATTGCTGGCCTCTGGTCTCCTCCTGATCTCCGTCGCACTGGCGTCGACGTCCGGGTTGTCGGCCGCCCAGGCCCAGGCGCAAGGCAGTCTCGAGATCACACCAGGTGATGGCGCCGTCGGCTCGACGTTCCACGTGCACGGCACCGGATTCAGGAACTTCTCGCTTGTGACCAACACGCTCAACCTCTCGGTCTTCGACGCTAGCAATACGATGGTCGACCGCGGTTCCGTCGACGCCACTGACGATGGGACCATTGACGCGACGATCGACACGTCCGGCGGGCAATACGCGAGTGGTACGTACTCCGTCCTGGCGTCGTACACGTACTGGGGCGTCAGACGCGACCCGGTCACGAACGTCATCCTCTGCGACTTCTGTCCCACCAAAACGGTGCCCCTGGCCGAGCCGGTCACCTTCACGCTCCAATGACGGGATCGCACGCTGTCTCGCGCGTGATGGGCGTCGGACTCGCCTGCCTGCTGGCGCTCAGCGGCGCGGCCACCCCCAACGCACAGGCGCAGTCCAATTCGGTCACCTACGACAGCACCTCCACCAGCGCGTCCGACGACAAGACCGACAGCTTGTGCTGCGGCGGAAGGCCCACGACGCTCGAGTCGAAGGTGACGCACGAGGCGCATCAACACCAGACCTGGACGCTTCAGCCTGGGTCCGAGGTCGATCTCAGCGTCGGGATCGCCCAATACCAGGCCACGTTTTCGGCGACCTGGACGGAGAAGAAGACGACGATCACCACCACGACTGGCTGGGCCGCCTGTGGCGATCACAGCATTCGCCCGGCCACGAGCACGGAGACCGACACGCTCGAGGTGACCGCCACGCAGTCCGGAACGGCCACCCTGATCGTGCAGCACGTCATCCTGGATCCCACCGCCACCGCCGGCGAAAGCGGGGCGACCTATTCCGTTCGCGCCAGCACGCCGGATCAGCCTGGTAGTGGCACCAGTACGGTCCACGCCCATACTGACGCCACGGACCCGTGTGGATCGGGCGTGCGACCGCCGCCGGATCGGACCCAGACCGCGCCAGTGTCGCCGGGCGGTGTGCCGGTGAATCTCAGCAACGTGCAGGGTGATCCTGGCAATGGTAACCAGCTCACAGGCACACAGACGCAGAGTTTGCCCTGGGAACACGGCACCACCACGATCACCGTCGGTTGGGATGTACCGCCACCTGGCACACTTGCCGCCGGCTGCGACGCGCTGCAAGCGACGGTGGATGCCGAGACGGCTCGGATCGACGCCGACAACGCGGGGATCACGTCGGTGCTCAATCAGATGAGCGTCCTGGCGACGACCGTGGCCGGTCAATCTCCGGAACTGGCGCCGCTGGCGACCGATCTGGCGAACGCCATCGCGCAGGTCATGGCCAATGAGGCGGATAGCGCGACGTTTGACGCGTCCGTTGCGGCCTGGGCCCAGGGTGATGGCGCGCAGCAGATCGCGGCGCTGGAGTCTCAGATGGGTCTGTCGCCGACGGCGGGTCCACTGGTGGCGAACATGGTGCCACTGCTGCAGTCGGCGCAGAGCTTGAGCCAGACGGCCGTACACGATGCCGAGCAGCTTGCGGCCGCCCAAGCCAATCTCGCGGCCTGCCAGAGCTGAGCCGCGCTCCCCACAGGTCGGAGCCAGGCGCCGCGCAAGGACGCACTGGGCGCGCTGGTGCGCGTTAGAAGGTAGAGTTTGCGGGCAGGTCGTCGGGCGGCGGGACGTCGAACGCGGCAAGGGTCAGCCCGATCAGGCTGTAGTGCCCGGCCAGCACGACCAGCTCGATCAGCTGGCGCTGGCCCAGCTCGACCAACGCCTCGCCATACTGCGCGTCCGTGAGTCGCCGCGTACGCAGCAGCGCCCGCGTGATCTCCACGAGCAGGCGATCGCGCCTGGTAAGTCCGTCGAGCGATCCGTTGGCCCGCACGGCAGCGATGGCCGCCTGTGGCGTTCCCTCCTCCTGGGCGCGGTGCTCGTGGCGTGCCCAGGCATGGCGCGCCTCCATCGCGCGGGCCGTGACCAGGATCACCAACTCGCGGTCAGCGGCGGGTAGGTCGGCATCGAAGCGGAAGTAGTCCTCGAGGGCGCGCACGCGGTCGGCGAGCTGCGGCACGTGGATGAGCGCGCCAAACGGACCACGCACGCCACCTCGCACCGCGGCGATGCGGTCCCAGACGGCTTGACCGTCGGCTGGGAGCGCGTCGCGATCAGGGGCGGGCAGGCGGACCATGCAGGTGATGAGAGGATACGCGGACCGCCTGGCCCGGCGATACTCCGCTGGACCGGCACGCTCGCTGTCGGCGACACGACCATGTTCGCGTTCGTCCGCCGCCTCTGTGCCCGCGCGCGGCGGATGGCGCGGTTCCCGGAGTTACCCAACCTGTGCCGTACTCGCGGCCGGCCCACCGGCACCTAAACGCGCCGGCGTGGCCACGGGGAAACCTCGGCGCGCGACGGCACTGGTCATCGGCGGCATGCTGAGCTGCCCCGGCGATCCCGCGGGCCGCGCCGATTGCGGTAGGTGGGGCAGCGTGGTGGCACTGGCTCGCGGTGCCGACCACGACGACGTTCCGCTTCAAGGACGCCCCAACACGTTCACGGCGCGCCGCGAATCCCAGAAGAGGAGCTGGTACTGGCATGCCTACCGGCGGCGCCAGGGCCAGTTGCAGAAGGCCTACCTCGGCCGGCCGACCGAACTCACCATCGACCGTCGGCGCCGTCCGCGTGCTGCTCGTCGTGTGGCCGGCTCAGACGCCGGTGCTGCCGTTGGCGCAGGGCTGTGTGGCTGCCAGGGCAGCGGCCGAGGACCTGGAGCCGAGCGCGGCCTGGCGGGCGGCCGGGCTGCGCTTCCTCGCGGACGCCGAGGCCGTGCTGTGGTCGACTGAGGGCGAGCGAGCGCGGGTCTACCTGCATGCGCGCGGTCTGAACGCCGAGACGCTGCCTGCGTGGCGGATGGGCTTCCAGCCCGAGGAGGGGCGGCGCGACCCCGCGGAATGCTGGGGCTCCCCGGCCCGCACCGCCAGCGGGCAGCCGGCCTGGGTGCGTATCCCGCGTGGCATCGTCGTGCCCTGGCTGCTCCATGGTCAGCTCTGGCAGTTGAAGATCCGCGCGAACCGTGAGCAGCGGCGGCCATCCGTGCCTGTTCGGGGCCGATACGCTCGTGCCCGGCGAACCCGCCATCCTGGCCGAAGGTGAGTTCGACGCCATGCTGCTGTGGCAGGAGGTCGGCGATCTCGTCGGTGTGGCCACGTTGGGCAGTTGCAACCGGGCCTCAGTGCGAGAGCGCTGCCCTACCTGCTGGGCTGTCTGCGGCTGCTGGTGGCCCAGACGTCGATACCGAGCGCGAGAAGGGCACTGAACGGCTGGGACAGCTCTCGCCGCGCGCGCAGCGCGTTCGGCCGCCGGTGGGAAGGATGTGACGGCGCTCTAGGCGATCGGTGACCAGTTCACGCCAGGGCTTGGTGATGCCAAGCGCATTGACGCGTACGTCGGCGAGGAGACCGGCCCCGAGTTCCCCGGTTCGGACTGGTGCCTGACCCTGGGCGCGGCGACGATCCAGGCTGCGGCATCAGAGGTCGGGCGTGGGGCGTGGACGTCGGCGGTCTATCGGGGCTGCCAGGGTCGGCGACGTGGCCACCAGCCTGGTACGGCGTGACGGTACTGGTCGTACTCGGCGCCGAAGCGCTCGCTGAGCTCCGGCTGCTCCACCCCGTAGACCCAGGCGACCAGCGCGAGCGCGACGAACCCCGTGTACCACAACAGATCTGGCCGCCAGAGCAGAATCGCCTGGCCGAGGAGCGTGGCGTCGAGCGCGAGGTAGATGGGGTTGCGCACGTGCCGGTACAGGCCGCCGACGACGAGGTGCGCGGGCGGTGCGACCGGTGCCGGGGTACCGAGCCCTTCGACCACGAACCGGGCGAACGCGGACACCAGGATGGCGGTCCCGGCCACCACCAGTACGGCACCGAGTACCCGAAGCGGTGGGAGGTGGGACAGTGGCGCACCCGGGTGCCAGTCGGTGATCAGCCACGGGACGAGCCCGACGATGGTCCCCGGGGCAAGGACGAAGAAGACCGCGCTTCCGGCCGCGGCAGCGGTGCGTTGCATGGTGGTCATCCCTTCGTGGTGCGTTGGGGGAGGATGGTTGGCGCATGACAGCCGGTCGATCGCGGCCTGCAGCGTTGGGCCGTCGAGGCTGCCGGTGGGCAGTGCGGCCGCCAGCCGCTATCGCACGACGCCGGCCGAGTCGACGGGCATGATGCCACTGTGTTGAAGGGGTAGGGTCCGGTGCCGTCCCGCGGCCAAGTGCGCCTGGGCGCCGTCGGAGGACACGACGGTGACCCGGTCGCCGAGGATGCGCCGGACCCAGGCGGCGTGCGTCGGTGGGCCAGGGTGCGGGCGTGGTGGATGCAGACCGGGCAGGTGCCGGTGCGCATGAAGTACACGGCCACCGCCCGCGCCTGGCCGCGCAGGTCGGCCAGGGTGACTCGGCTGCCGGCGGCGTCCAGGACGCGTAGGTCGAGGGGGAATCGGTGCTCGGTCTGGACGGACACGACGACCTCCAAGCGCTCAATCTACTTACCATCATTAAATACGTAAGCTGGTGAGCTGGTTACGCAATCAAGATGGGGTAAGGTGACCACGTGAGCAAGCGCCGCCAGCCTGCACCAGCGCCGGCCTCCCTCAACGAGGATCTGGGTGTCCTGCTGGCTGCCTGCTGCGAACGTGTGGTCCGCACCCTGCTCGCCACGCTTGGCCCGGCCGGGTATGGTCACCTCACCCCGACCCAGGCGATCACGCTGCTGTTCATCGGACGAGGCATCAACACCGTCACCCAACTCGCCGAGCGCGCCGGCCTGACCACCCAGGCGATGAGCCAGATCTGCGCGGTGCTCCAGGCCGACGGGCTGCTCGACCGGCAGCCACACACCGACGACGCGCGCAGCCGACGCCTCGCCCTGACCGCTGACGGGCACCGGCTCCACGACCTGCTCAGCCAGGCCGGTGCCGACGCCGAACGCGCCTGGACCGACCTCGTCGGCGCGCAGACCCTCCACACCGTACGAGCCGCGCTGGCCGCCTTCGCCCACAGCCCCGAACCAGCCGCCCCCACCACACAGGTCCGGCTCCGCTTCACCTGACCGCCGCCAAGGCCCCTCCTGGGCCCCACATGTGGCACCGGCGGGGGTGCGCTGGCGCCAGTCTACCGGCCGTCCTGGTCAGTGGACAGTCTTGGCGCAGCAAAACCACGCCGCGGCGTCGTCCGAGCGACGAGTGAGGTCGTACCCCCGGCGCTGACACCACAGACGGCTGCTGTCCATCCTCGCCGACGGCGACCCGCGCCCGTGCTGGGCCACGATCCACAGCTCGTGGACGCGCTTGAGCGTGTTGCTAACGGGAGGGTTTCGGCCGGATGTGCCTACGACGCGGACGGGCTCGACAGCGACACGGGCATGCGCGCGGCGAGGGCGTGGCGAGCACCGACGGCGCCTGCTGGCCCGTCAGCCGCGCTCGGGGAACACACCGTTCAGAGCAATGTAGTACCCGCCCTGCGTGTTCTGCGGGAAGGGCGACCTGTCGCGGAGGTCGGGCAGGTTGAAGTTCGTCTGGCCGTCGCCGCCGAAAGCGGTACCGATCAGAGAAAAGAGCGCCACGTTCGGCTCGATCGGGAGTTGTGCGCCGTTACAGGCGGCCCAATCCCGCGGGGCGAAGTTGTACGGCAGCAGTCGAATCTCACCGATGAACGGATCCATGCGCGCAGTCTACCGGCGCCCCGAGGCGGCTGTCCGGCAACGCTGATCGGCGGCCCTGACTGATCATCTCGGCCGCCGAAGCGCAGGCCCTGCTGGCAGCGCGCTGACCGCGCCGCAGCCGTCGGCGACCCTCAGCCGGGCGATCCGGGTGCTTCCGGACCAACTCCGCTGCGTACAGGATGGCGGCGGCGACAAGCCGAGTCCTCGGGATGCCATCACGCGGCATACCACCCAGGCGTGATGCCCGCGCCAGTCTGGACCACCATCCACAGCGGGCTCAGCAAAGGGTTGGTGCGGCCCATCGACCTGGACGCCGATGGCTGGTCGCCAGTTCGACGCTGGCGGCAGGGGCCGCCGGATGAGGAGGAGCGCATCCCGTGACCAGTGCAGCGATGCAGAGGCAACGTCAGGCCTGGCGTGCTCGGCGCCGGCCTGCAGCGACGCGCGCGCTTGCTCCTGACCATGGGACCCGCCACCGCTCCCCGACGCGGTGGCGGCCGCATCCCGCTGCATGCTCCTGGCGGGCGCCATACACGACGTGAACGGTGATCGTGGTGGGCTCCAGGCCCGGCCGCGGCCGGGCCTGGCCCGTATGGCGACCTGCCACGACTGTGGCGCCAGATGCGCCAGCCCGACCGGCTCGACCGCCGCGCTGTGTGGCACGGAGCGGCCACGGCGGGGGTACCACCGAGCCTGGGCGTGCGGCCCTACGCTGATGGCGGTGCTGACCGATGCCGTGCGGCAAAACGGGCATGCCGTCCTCACCGCCCGTGGTAGCCCCCAGGCGCTGGCGGGCTGGCAACCCGAGCAGCCCGACGTGGTGCTCTGGTAGACTCAGCACCATGCGCAGCGGCCAGGCGCGCCCGCCGGCTGCGGACCGCCCACGGGCCGCGCGTCCAGCGCGTGCGGCGCACCCCCGCGTCGACCCGTGGCAGCGCGCGGTTACCGCGGTCGACCAGGTCCTGCTGCTGCAGCGCACCATCGGCAATGCCGCCGTGGTGCGCCTGCTCGGCGCCGCCGGGCACGCTGGCCCGCCCGTGCAGCGCGCGCCCGGCGATTGGCTGGTGATCAATCGCGACCACGTGCCTCTCCGCGAGCGCCGCACGATCAACTCGCCCGCCATCACCACGCTGGACAAGGGCACGCTGGGGTTCGAGCTGAACGACCGGAACGATCGTTGGGTGCGGTTGCGGATCCCGCGGCTAGGCGCCGGCCAGACGGAGGACGCGGCGAAGGCCCCGCAGTTCCCGCCAGGCTGGATTCGGGTCGACGAGGCCGACGTCGAGCCCGCCACGACGCGGCTCGAGACGTTGCGGAACCCGCAGTCCTGGCCCAATCTGCCGGAACGCTTCAGTCAGCTGCAGACGCCGTTGTTCGCCCCTGGCGGGCCCAAGGCCGAGGATGTTGCGCAAGGTGCGCTGGGCGATTGCTGGCTCCTGGCCCCCATGGGCGCCATCGCCGATACCACGGCGGGCAAGCGGCTCATCCGCGACATGATCACCCCACTGGGCGCGGGCAAGTATCGGGTGCGCTTCTATCGCCACGCGCATGGCGAGCAGTTCGACGCGGAGACCACGGTCGTCAGCGATGTGTTCCCGGCCGACGCGCAGGACGCGCCACGCTTCGCCAGGCCCGTGGGCCAGGCCCTGTGGCCGCTGGTCATCGAGAAAGCCTATGCGGCGATCCAGGGCGGGTACTTCAATCTCGACGGACGCACGGTGCACGATGCGTTCGCGGTGCTGGCGGGACACTTCCCGGCGGGCTACTCGCTGACCGAGGCCGATCCGGAGCAACGCGTGGACCAGGTCGCCGAGTCATCAGCGTTGATGCAGCTGCTGAACCAGGCCAGAATCGAGGGCAAGCCCATCACGGCCTCCACCCCGCGGATTCACGCCACCGAGGACCTCAACTTCAGACCCGCGCCGGGCATCCCGGGGACGTATGTCGCTGACCTGTACCGGAAGCCCCTGGCCTGGCGCCTCTTTCTGGAAGTCACCTACCGGCGCGCCGACGACAACCAGGAGATCACCCTGCGGGCCGCCAGCGGCGACGATGAGGTCGCTATTGACGATCT
>Ga0213876_10001483_pt1 | contig 14623 bp, 7 predicted proteins | sample BarmaccomBMRX_R9_FD_160113 | JGI IMG/M metagenome (GOLD analysis project Ga0213876, IMG submission 160113) | Root-associated microbial communities from Barbacenia macrantha in rupestrian grasslands, the National Park of Serra do Cipo, Brazil - RX_R9 | ecosystem: Host-associated > Plants > Roots...
GCGGAAGTCCTGAGCCGCGGCCAGGGGGGAGAAAAGGATGAGCGCGAGGGCGGCGAATGCCGCACACAGCAAGCCGATACGTTCCTTCATGGCGACTACCTCCATGCGACTGGATCGGTAACGGGGATGTGCTGGGGTCCGCGGTGTGTTATATGACCACCGTGATATCTCTGTCAAGATCTTGTATGACCATTTCGAAGCTTTTTCGCCCTGTGACGGTTGTTTTCGCGGCTGCGTTCGCCTTGGAAATGACATCATTGGTAAGACCAATGGAAACGGTTTCGGACCAACCGGTCGTTCTCGAGGTTACGACTCTGGCCTCCTCCGGCCCCGGCTCACTGCGCGCCGCGCTCACCGATCCGCGGCCTCGCCTCGTCGTGTTCGAGGTCGGCGGGGTGATCGATCTCGAAGGGAAACCCATCAGCGTCAAGACGCCGCATCTGACGCTCGCCGGGCAGACCGCGCCCGATCCGGGGATCACGGTGATCCGCGGCGGCGTGAGCGTGCAGACGCATGACGTCTTGATCCAGCACATCGCCGTCCGCCCCGGCGACGGCGGCCCCGCACCGTCGGCACCCGATGCGTTGGGCGTCGTGAACGGCTACGACGTCGTCTTCGAGAACTGCTCGGCGACGTGGGCCGTCGACGAGAACCTCTCCGTCTCCGGCCCGGCCGATGTGGAAGGCGAGGGGAAGACGTCGCATGACGTGACGCTGCGGCGGTGCCTGATCGCCGAGGGGCTTTCGAAGGCTACGCATCCGAAGGGGGAGCATTCGAAGGGGACGCTCGTGCACGACGGCGTGCGCAACGTGACGATCGAGGGATGTCTCTACGCGCACAACCGGGAACGGAACCCGCGGCTGAAGGGCGGCTCGAGCGCGACGGTAATCGATAGCGTGATGTACGACTGGGGCTCGGCGTGCGTCGGCGTCGGGGCTCGGGGGAACGCGAAGATGCTGACGCCCGCGACGGCGGTTCTTGCCGGGAACGTGGCGATCGCCGGGCCGGATACGAAGACGAAGGTGTTCGTGAAGAGTGTGGATCCCGGCGGACGTGTTTTCCTCCGCGACAACCTCGCGTTCGACGTCGACGGAACGCCGCTCCCGCTGACGGACAAGAACGTGACGCTCCTCCCCTCCCCGCCCACCCCGCTGCGCAACTCGCGTCCGCTGGAGGCGATGGCGCGCGTGCTACGGACGGCCGGCTCCCGCCCGGCGCGGCGGGATCCGATCGACGCGCGGATCGTGCAGTCGGTGATCGAGGGGACGGGAGGGTTGGTCGACACGCAAGGTGCCTACCCGGTTCGTGTTGCCACGCGTCGCGTTCTTTCCGTGCCCTCTGGGCCGCTCGCTCGCCAGCGGTTTCTCGACGCTTTCTCCGCTCAGCTCTCTACTGCTGATCTGGACGTGTCCGCGTTGAACGCGAGGCTCGCACGCGGGGATTGAGGATTGAGGATTGAGAATTGAGAAAGCGCTCCGCGTCCGCGTAACTCATCGCATAGCGGAGCTTTCTCAATTCTCAATTCTCAATTCTCAATTCGTGCGCGCGCGTTCGTGCTCCAAAGCGGCGAACGCGAACGGCCCCACACCCTTGGGATCATCATCGCGAATCCGCTCGCGCACGTAGTATTCGTACGTTCCGTCGCGGTAGCGCTCTTTCTCCGGGTCTCCGCCCAATCCTGCGACCTGGCAGACCTTGTGGAGCGTGACCGTTCCATCCGCGTTCGTTTCGACGAGGTTCTTGATGATTCCGTCGAACGCTTTCGTCCCTGCCTTTTTGTAGCTGGCGTCGAGGTAGCCGAGCCGTGTGGCTTTGAGCAGGGCGTCGGCGAACATCGTGCTGACGCTGGCCTCTAAGTAGTTGCCCTCGCGGTTCGGTTGGTCGAGGACTTGCCACCAAAGGCCGGTCTTGGGGTCCTGCACCTTTGTGATGGCTTCGGCGAGGCGGTTCAAGATCGCGAGGAGTTCGCTTCGCCGTGGGTGGTCGAGGGGGATGAAGTCGAGCGTATCGACGAGGCCCATTGCGTACCAGCCCATCGCGCGGCCCCAGAACGCGGGAGATCGTCCGGTCGTGGGGTCGGACCATTTCTGCGCATGGCTCTCGTCCCAGCCGTGGTAGAGCAATCCTGTTTTTTCATCGCGGGCGTGGCGTTCCATGTAGACGTATTGGTTGATCACGTCGTCGAACGCGGCGGGCTCGTGGAACGTCTGTGCGTATTGGGCGAGGAACGGCGCGCCCATGTACAGGCCGTCGAGCCACATCTGATACGGATACCGCTTCTTGTGCCAGAAGCCGCCTTCCTTCGTGCGCGGATGCTCGCGCAACTGGCGGCGTAGCAGCTCGATCGCCTTCCGGTATTTCTCTTTCTTCGTTCGCTCGTACAGCGCGAAGAGCGGTTTGCCGGCGTTGATGCGGTCGATGTTGTACTCCTCGATCTTGTAGCCGCCTTTGATGTTTCCCGCGTCGTCGATCATCGCGTCGTAGTAGCGCTCGACGTACTTCCAATAGCGATCGTCGCCGGTGCGTTGTGCGACTTCCATCACGGCCTTGAGCAGCAATCCGGGCGTGTACTCCCAACGCGGCGCGTCGGTCGCGTCGAGCCAGAGCGGGTCGGGCGTCCTCTTCATGATCGACTCCGCGATGCGCACGGACCATCGCGGCTGCGGGATTGGCAACAAGCCTTCGCGCAGATGCGGAGCGAGCTCGGGGACCGTGCGACGCACTTCGTTCGCCATCAGAGCGCCGAAGAGCGCGGCGCCGTTCTCGTCGAGGTGCGTCTTGTCGAGGGTAGCGTCGGTCTTGAGCGGGCCGAGCGCGGAGCTGATCGGGGCACCGAGTTGGTCGAGCAATTCGATGCTCTTCGCGTGCAGGTCGATCAGCGCCACGTTCTTTTCCTTCGCCACCTGCCTCGTCGCCTCGGCGTGCTCCGTCAAATCCGAGGCGATGCGGCCGTCGCGGAAATTGCGGCGGGTGAGCGGCGTGACGAGGATCGGCGTCGCACCGATCGCCCGCGCTTCGTCGACGTAGCGGGCGAGGTTCGCGCGGAACGTCGGCAGGTCGGTCTCGCGGTCGAGGCCTTTGCCCGGCTGGTCGTTGTGGCCGAACTGGATCAGGATGTGCGTCGGCTTCTCCGCCAGCGCCTTCTCCCACAATCCTTCGTTGCGATAGCTCTTCGTGCTGCGTCCGCCGCGCCCGAGATTCAGAAACGCGGCACTCTCCTTCAAACGCGCGGCGAAACCGTTGCCCCAGCCGGTCGTGGCGGCCATCGTGGAGTCGCCGACGAGCGCGATGCGGACTGCGCGAGCGTCGGTGCGGAACGTCCACTGTTTGCCTTCGACGATGCCGTCCGCCGTGACGCTGTCGACGCGCCACGCGTATTCGCGATTCGGCTCCAGCGGCCCGGTCTCGTAACGCGCTTCGGTCTGTTCGCGCACCTCACGGTCCGCGAAGTGGACGCGATAAGCGCGGGCGTTGCGGCCGCCGGTCCAACGCAACGTGGCGCCGGCTGGATCGGCGAAGCGCCAGCCGTTCTCCGGATTCGGGATCGCCGCGAACGGCAGCACGGCGGGAATCGTCGCCGGGTCCCACTTGCCGGCGAACGTCCATGTCGCCGTCACTTCATCGGCGCGCGGCGCGCCTTCGGCGGTCGCGAGGTTGTCCGCGAGCCAGGCGAAGTCGGCGCCGCCCTCGCGATGCGCGTTCGCGTAGTAATAGCGCTCGCCCCACTGCCGCGGATCGGGCGCCGGCGACGGATAGATCGGCCGATCGGCGACGTTCGGGGAGAGCGTCGCGTCGAGCAGGTAGAACTGCGCATCGCGATGATTGCGCCCCAGCGGCGCGCCGGGCACGCCGTCGAAATGGGAGTTGCGGATGACGAGCTTCTGGTCGCGATCGCGGCTGCCGTCGTGCCAGATGCTCGCCGCGTCGTTGTGGCCGAAGAAGCGGCTGTTCGTGATGTACGCCCAGCCGCGCGGACAGACGAAGTCGACCCACCCTTCAAAATACGAATCGGCCGCGTACGACAGGCCGGTGTCGTGATTCCAGAGGCTGAACGTGTCGCCGCCGTCGGCGATCACGTTCGCGTTCAGAACAGCGATGCGGTTCGCGTCGACCATCGAGCGGATGGCGAACTGATGATCGTGCTCGCCGTTCGTCTTGCCGTAGTCGTTGCGCACCGTGAGGTTCGCGATCGTGATGTCCGTCGCCTGCGGGCCGATGTTGAGGACCGCCGCGCCCCAATCATCGGGATGCGACGCGCGCCAGTTCTTGCGCAGCTCCGCGAACTCGATGCGCGTTTTTTCGCGATCCTCACCCACGAGCGACACGTGGCTCTGCTCGATGCTCACCTTCTCCCGATACACGCCGTTGCGGATGAGGATCGTGCGGTCGTCTTTGTTGTCCGCCGGGATGGCGTCGACCGCTTCCTGGATGGTGCGGAAGTCGCCGCTGCCGTCCTGCGCGACGATGAGGCTCGCGTTCTCCCGCGGCTCGAACGGCTCGATGCGGAAGCCGTCAAAGTCGGCATCGCCTTTCTCCCCTTCCGCGAAGAGCCCGACCTTCGCGCCGATCCACCGCCCCGGCCGCGCGACGAACGCCGGCCCGATCGCGGTGAACTGTTTCCCATCCGTTGCATACGCAAACCGCGCAACCGCCTCGGGTGCGATGGTCACGCGCAGATAGACCGGACCCTTGATCGGGACCGCAGCCTCTTCGCGTTCCGCGCCACCGTCGCGCGCCGTGATGCGCCGCAGCCGCGCGCCCTCGACGGTGAGCGCCGCATAGTCGAGCCCCATCACGACCAGCCCCGCGCGCGCTTCGCGGCCCAGGCGCTGCGCGTCGACCCGCGTCGTCGCGGTGAACGCCGGCGCGGGCAGCTTCTGCAGCAAGAGATTCGTGGCGTTCTGCAGATTGCGCGTGCCCGGAACGGCCTTCAGTCGCAAACGTTCGCCATCGATCTTCAACCACGGCGCTTGCGGATTGCCCTGCCATTGCCAGAGAGACAACGTGGGGGCGGGCTTCAGCCCGCCCCAGGACGGGCTGAAGCCCGTCCTCACGATCGTCGGCGCGCCCTCCTCCCCGATTACCGGCCAGTCGTTTCGCCACGTCAGCGGTTGGCGATGGAGCACCCGCCCGTATGCGCCGCGATCCTGAAAGTGCACGAACCAGTCGCCCACCCACGCGCCCTGATGCGGTCCGTTGATCGACGTCGAGCCCTGCGAGAGCACGACCTTGTCTTCATACGGTCCGAGGAGGTTGCGCGCACGGAGCACCGTTTGCCAGCCGCGTTTCACGCCGCCTGCGGGGGCGAAGATGTAGTACCAGCCGTTCCGTTTGTAGAGCTTCGGCCCCTCGATCGTCGGCTGGCGTTCGCGGCCGTCGAACACGACCGTTCCCTCATCGACCACGCGCCGCCCATCATCGGAAAGGCGGTTGATCGACAGCACGCTCTGGAATCCGGCCCGGGTCTTCGCCCACGCGTGCACGAGCCAGAGCGAGCCGTCGTCGTCCCAGAACGGGCAGGGATCGATCCAACCCTTCGCCTCCTTGACCAGCGTCAGCGGCTCCCACGGCCCGCGCGCGTCCTTCGCCTTCGTCAGATAGATGCCGCGGTCGGGATCGCCGACGAACAGCCAGAACCAGCCGTCGTGATGGCGGAGGCTCGGCGCCCACAGGCCGTTGCCCTGTTGCGCGCGGTCGAAGTCGGGCGGGAGGCGGTCGGCGGCATAGCCGATCAGCGTCCAGTCGACGAGATCGCGCGAATGGAGGATGGGCAGGCCGGGAACGCACTGGAAGCTGGAGGCGACGAGATAGTAGTCGTCGCCGACGCGGATCGCGTCCGGATCGGAGTAGTCTGCGAAGAGCATCGGCTCCGCAGACGCGGCGAAGGCAAAGAGGATGAGGACCAGTGTCATCCTGAGCGAAGCGAAGGATCCGTACCTTCCGGAGCAGTCCGAGATCGGTACGGATCCTTCGCCGTCTCCGCGGCTCAGGATGACACTCATGAGCCGCGAAATAGCAGAAAGGTCATACCAATTCACGCAGAGCAGTGTCGCACCACAGCCGAGCGTGAAGCAAGTACACCTTGGATTGGTCAATCCTGTGGTTGACAATCTGATGGTGATGTAGAGAATTGGTCTAACCACTTGGGAGCCCGCATGACCAGCGAGAAAAAGTCGTTGGAGATCCAGGCCGCTGAACAGGCCGTCGTCCGACACGTCGCCGTCCTCATCGAACAGGGGCGTCTCCGTCCGGGCGATCGTCTCCCCCCCGAGCGCGAGCTCGCGCAGGAGCTCGGCGTGAGCCGACCGACCGTCCGGGCTGGATTGCACGCCCTCGCGGCGATGGGCGTCACCGAATCCCGCCAGGGCGCCGGCACCTTCATCACCGGCGGTCCTCCCCGCCTCGGCGCGGGGCCGCTGAGCTTCCTCGCCGCGTTGCACGGCTTCACCCGCGACGAGATCTTCGAAGCCCGCCGCGTCCTCGAAGTCGGCGCCGTCGGCCTCGCCGCCGAGCACGGGCTCACCGATCGCCTCGCCCCGATGGCCGAGGAGGTGACCGGGATGTTTGCCTCGCTGAGTGATCCGCAGACGTTCCTCGTCCACGACGTCCGCTTCCATCGCGCCGTCGCTGCGGCGGGCGGCAATCCCGTTCTCCTCGCCCTCGTCGAGATGGTCTCGTCGCTCGTTTACGAACAGCGCCGCATGACCGTCGAGCGCGCGCACGACCTCAAGGAGTCGGCGGAGATGCATCGCCGCATCTACCAGGCCATCCGCGACCGCGATCCCGAACGCGCGCGCGCCGAGATGTCCCGCCACCTCGACCTCGCCCGCCAGGCGCAGAACGAGGAGCTCGGCGGCGTGATGCCTTCGAAAGTGATGGAGTCCGCTTGAGCCGGCACGGCCGGCCGCGTTTGTCGGCCAAGCCTTCGCCGCGAGCCGCGGAATGGTGGCCCTTTGGCGAGGAGCGGAGCCGGCACGGCCGGCCGCGTTTGTTGGCCGAGCCTTCACCGCGAGTCGCGGAATGGTGGCTCTTTGGCGAGGAGCGGAGCCGGCCGCGTTTGTCGGCCAAGCCTTCGCCGCGAGCCGCGGAATGGTGGCCCTTTGGCGAGGAGCGGAGCCGGCCGCGTTTGTCGGCCAAGCCTTCGCCGCGAGCCGCGGAATGGTGGCCCTTTGGCGAGGAGCGGAGCCGGCACGGCCGGCCGCGTTTGATGGCCGAGCCTTCACCGCGAGCCGCGGAATGGTGGCTCTTTGGCGAGGAGCGAAGCCGGCCGCGTTTGTCAGCCCAGCCTTCATCGCGAGCCGCGGAATGGTGGCCCTTTGGCGAGGAGCGGAGCCGGCACGGCCGGCCGCGTTTGTTGGCCGAGCCTTCACCGCGTTTCGCGGGATGGCGGCCCGCTTTCGAGGAGCGAAATGCCAGCTAGCGACGTGACGAAAAGCCCGGCGCTTCCGCTGGAAGGACGTGTGGCCGTGGTGACCGGCGGTACCTCCGGCATCGGCCTCGCGCTCGTCCACGGACTGGCGGAAGCGGGCGCCGACGTCATCCCCATCTCGCGCAAACGCGAACAGGTCGACGCCGCGGCCGCGGACGTCGAAGCGCGCGGCAAACGCACGGCGCGCATCACCGCCGACGTCGGCGACCGCGCCTCGCTCGAGGAAGCGTTGGACAAGGCGATCTGCGCGTTGGGCGGCGTCGACATCCTCGTCAACTGCGCCGGCATCACCAAACGCCGGCCCACGCTCGACGTCAGCGACGAAGAGTGGGCGTCCATCCTGGAGACGAACCTCACCGGCACGTGGCGGGCTTGCCAGGTCTTCGGCCGGCACATGCTGGAGCGCGGCTACGGACGCATCGTCAACATCGGCTCCCTCGCCTCGTTCGTCGGCCTGCTCGAAGTCGCGGCCTACACGGCGAGCAAGGCCGGCGTCGCGGGACTCACGCGCGCGCTCGCCGTCGAATGGGGCTCGCGCGGCGTGAACGTGAATGCGATCGCGCCCGGCGTCTTCCGCACCGCGCTCAACGCCGATCTCCTCGACGGCACGGAGCGGGGGCGCGAGTTCAAGCTGCGCACGCCGCTCAAGCGGTTCGGCCGCGTCGAGGAGCTGGCCGGCGCGTGCGTGTTCCTGGCTTCCGAAGCTGCGGGTTTCGTGAATGGCGAGGTGCTGGCCGTCGATGGCGGCTTCCTCGCCAGCGGCGTCAACCAATAGAAGGCGGACAGCGACATGAAGATCACAGACGTTCGCGTCAGGGATATCCGCTTCCCCACCTCACTCCAGCAGGACGGCTCGGATGCCCTCAACCTCGGCGACTACTCGGCCACCTACGTCACGCTGGAGACGGACGGCGGCCTCGAAGGCGACGGCCTCACGTTCACGAACGGCCGCGGCAACGAGATCTGCGTCGCCGCGGTGCAGGCGCTCGCGCCGCTCGTCATCGGCCGCCGGCTCGACGACATCGTCGCGAACATGCGCGGCTTCTATCGCGACCTCACCGTCGACAAACAGCTGCGCTGGCTCGGCCCGGAGAAAGGCATCCTGCACATGGCCACCGGCGCGGTGATCAACGCCGTGTGGGATCTCTGGGCCCGCCGCGAGCGGAAACCGTTGTGGAAGCTCCTCGTCGACCTTCCACCGGAAGAGCTCGTGGGTGCGATCGACTTCAGCTACATCACCGATGCGCTCACCCCCGAAGACGCGCTCGCGATTCTGCGCAACGCGCAGCAAGGCAAGAAGCAGCGCGAAGAAGAGATGCGCCGCGACGGCTACCCGGCGTACACGACGTCCACCGGCTGGCTCGGATATCCCGACGAGAAAGTGCGCCGCCTCTGCCGCGCCGCCATCAACGATGGCTGGACCGCTTTCAAGATGAAGGTCGGTCCGAACCTCGAGGACAACATCCGCCGCGCCGCGCTGATGCGCGAAGAGATCGGCCCGAACCGCAAGCTGATGATGGACGCGAATCAGTGCTGGGACGTCGGCGAGGCGATCCGGCAGATGAAGGAGCTCGCGCAATTCGACCCGTGGTGGATCGAGGAGCCGACGAGTCCAGACGACGTGTTGGGCCACGCCGCGATCGCGCGCGCCGTCGCGCCGATCGGCGTCGCCACGGGCGAGGTCTGTCAGAACCGCGTGATCTTCAAACAGCTCCTGCAAACCGACGCGATCAAGTTCTTGCAGGTCGACAGCTGCCGCATGGGCGGCGTCAACGAAGCGGTCGCGGTCATCCTCATGGCGGCGAAGTTCGGCATCCCCGTCTGCCCGCATGCGGGCGGCGTCGGCCTCTGCGAATACGTGCAGCACCTCTCGATCTTCGACTACATCGCCGTGAGCGGCAGCCTGGAGGATCGCGTGTGCGAATACGTCGATCACCTCCACGAGCACTTCGTCGATCCCTGCATCATCCGCAACGCGCGTTACGTCGTCCCGACGCGGCCCGGCTACAGCATCACCATCAAGCCGGAGTCGCTCGACACATACGAATACCCGGGCGGCCGGGTGTGGCGCGAGCTGGAGACGGTGGCGTAGATGAGCACTATCGAGTCCGCTCCCGCCGCCGCCTCCGTTCCTCTCGATGCCGCGCCGGTGAAGAGCGGCTCGGTGCGCTGGGTCGTTTGCGCGCTGCTCTTCTTCGCCACCACCATCAACTACGTCGACCGCCAGATCCTCGGCATCCTCGCTCCGACGCTGCAGCACGACATCGGCTGGACCGAGGTGCAGTACGGGTCGATCGTGACCGCTTTCCAGGCTGCTTATGCGTTCGGCCTGCTGCTGGTCGGCCGCTACTTCGACCGCATCGGAACGCGCCGCGGTTACGTCGGCGCGATCGTGTTCTGGAGCCTCGCCGCGATGGGCCACGCGCTCGCGCACACTCCCCTCGGCTTCGGCGTCGCCCGTTTCTTCCTCGGCCTCGGCGAATCCGGCAACTTCCCCGCGGCGATCAAGACCGTGGCCGAGTGGTTCCCGAAGAAGGAGCGCGCGTTTGCCACGGGATTGTTCAACAGCGGGAGCAACGTCGGGGCGATCCTCGCGCCGACGGTCGTGCCCGGCCTCGCGCTCGCCTACGGCTGGCGCTGGGCTTTCATCGCCACCGGCGCGACCGGCTTTCTCTGGCTGATTCTCTGGATCTGGCTGTATGAGCCGCCGGAGAAACATCCGCGCGTGACGGCCGCGGAGCTCGCGTGGATCCACAGCGATCCGGCGGAGTCGGTGACGCCCGTGCCGTGGCTGCGCCTGCTCCGCGTACGTCAGACGTGGGCGTTCGCGATCGGCAAGCTCCTCACCGATCCGATCTGGTGGTTCTATCTCTACTGGGTCGCGAAGTTCCTCAACGAGAAACACGGCGTGACGCTGAGCACCGTCGGCCCGCCGCTGATCGTGATCTATCTCATCGCCGACTTCGGCAGCATCGCCGGCGGCTGGCTCTCGTCGCAGCTTTGCAAACGCGGCTGGAGCATCAACGCGGCGCGGAAGACGACGATGCTCGTGTGCGCGCTCGGCGTGACGCCGATCGTGTTCGCGTCGCGCGTCGAGGGCATGTGGCCGGCGGTGCTGATCATCAGCCTCGCGACGGCCGCGCATCAGGGCTGGAGCGCGAACATGTTCACGATCGCCTCCGACATGTTTCCGCGCCGCGCCGTCGGCTCCGTCGTCGGCATCGGCGGCATGGCCGGCGCGGTCGGCGGGATGTTCATCGCGACGCTCACCGGATTCCTGCTGCAGAAAACCGGCAGCTACGACGTCGTGTTCTTCCTCGCCGGCGCGGCGTACATCGTGGCGCTCGTGATCGTGCAGCTGCTCGCGCCGAAGCTCACGCCGGCGGAGGTCGATGCGTGACGTTCGTCCACGACGACTTCTTGCTGGAGACCGACGTCGCCCGCGATCTCTATCACCGCGCCGTCGCCGACCTGCCAATCATCGACTATCACTGCCATCTGCCCGTCGCGCAGATCGCGTCCGACCATCGCTTCCGCTCGATCACCGAGATCTGGCTGGACGGCGATCACTACAAGTGGCGGGCGATGCGCGCGAACGGCGTCGCGGAGCGGTTGTGCACCGGCGACGCATCGGACTGGGAGAAGTTCGAGGCATGGGCGCGGACGGTGCCGGCGACGCTGCGCAATCCGCTCTATCACTGGACCCACCTCGAGCTGAAGCGCCCGTTCGGCATCACCGATCTGCTCGATGAACGCACCGCGCGTTCGATCTTCGCGTCGTGCAATGAACAGCTGCAGACGCTGACGACGCAAACGCTGCTGCGCGAGTTTCGCGTGGCGGTGGTCTGCACGACGGACGATCCCGCCGACTCGCTCGAGCATCATCACCAGCTCGCCCAACGCGAGAATCCCGACACGCGCGTCGTGCCGACGTGGCGTCCGGACGCGGCGCTCGCGATCGAAGATCCGTCGTCGTTCAATTCGTGGCTCGGGAAACTCGAAGCCACATCGAACGTCTCGATCGCGACGCTCGACCAGCTCTTCGACGCATTGCAAAAACGCCACGCCGCGTTCCACGATGCAGGCTGCCGCGCGTCGGATCACGGGCTGGAGCAGATGTACGCCGAGCCGTACTCCGATCAGGAAGCGGCAGCGACGTTCGATCAGCTCCGCGCCGGCCGCGCCGTCTCGCTCGAATCGGGACGCCGCTACAAGGCCGCGCTGCTGTATCGCTTCGCGGTGATGGATCACGCGCGCGGCTGGGTCCAGCAATATCACCTCGGCGCCCTGCGCAACACGAACACGCGCATGCGCCGACGCCTCGGCGCCGACTCCGGCCTCGACTCGATCGGCGACTTCGAGATGGCCCGCCCCCTCGCGCGTTTCCTCGACCGCCTCGACGCGACCGACCAGCTCGCGCGCACGATCCTCTACAACCTCAACCCGCGCGACAACGAGCTGTTCGCGACGATGATCGGCAACTTTCAGGACGGCTCGATCCCCGGCAAGCTGCAGCACGGCGCGGCGTGGTGGTTCCTCGACCAGAAGGACGGCATCGAGGCCCAGCTGCGCGCGCTGTCGAACATGGGGCTGTTCTCCCGCTTCGTCGGGATGGTCACCGACTCGCGCAGCTTCCTCTCCTACTCGCGCCACGAATACTTTCGCCGCATCGTCTGCAATCTCCTCGGGGACGACGTGCGCCGCGGCCTCCTTCCCGACGACCGCGAGCTGCTCGCACGCGTCGCGCGGGACGTCTCGTTCTTCAACGCCCGCAGCTACCTCGGCCTGGACCTCGGCCGCCTCGGCCGCGACGTATGAGCGTTCTCGACACGTTCCGCCTCGACGGCCAGGTCGCCATCGTGACCGGCGCCTCCCGCGGCCTCGGCGCCGCCATGGCTCTCGCGCTCGCCGAAGCCGGCGCCGACGTCGCTCTCGTGGCCCGCGGCTCCTGCGCTTCCGTCTCCTCCGCAATCGCCGCTCTCGACCGCGCGTCGCTTTCCATCAACGCCGACCTCGCCGACCGCACCGCCCCCACCCGCATCCTCGACGCGACGCTGACACGCTTCGGCAAAGCCGACATCCTCGTGAACAACGCCGGCATCATCCGCCGCGCGAACGCGCTCGAATACTCGGACGAAGATTGGGACGCCGTGCTCGACGTGAACCTCCGCTCCGTCTTCGTCCTCAGCCGCGCTTTCGCGAACGCGCTCGTGCACCGCGCGAGCGGCGGAGGCATCATCAACATCGCGTCGATGCTGTCGTTCCAGGGCGGCATCCGCGTCCCCGCCTACACCGCCGCCAAGAGCGGCCTCGCCGGCCTGACGAAGGCACTCGCGAACGAGCTCGCGCCGCTCGGCATCAACGTGAACGCGATCGCCCCCGGCTACATGGCCACCGAGAACACCGAGGCGCTGCGGACCGACCCGACGCGGAGCCGCGACATCCTCGCCCGCATCCCCGCCGCCCGCTGGGGCACCCCCGAGGATTTGATGGGAGCGGTGGTTTTCCTCGCCTCGCCCGCCTCGGCTTACGTGCACGGCACGACGCTGACCGTGGACGGGGGATGGATGGGCCGGTGACCGCTGGCGCGGAATTGAGAATTGAAAATTGAGAATTGAGAAATTGCTCCGCCGTGCGGAGCTCCTCGTGAACGCGAAGCGCATTCTCAATTCTCAATTCTCAATTCTCAATTTCTGAAACCTCCCCCAACGACCGGTGCCTCCCGCCCATCCATCCGCCAGAATGAGAGCATGCAGTTGCTCGCCCGCTACCTCTCCCGCCAGAAGCGTCTGCTCCTTGCCGCTCTCGTCCTGGCCACCATCAACCAGGTCTTCTCCCTGCTCGATCCGCAGGTCTTTCGGCTGATCGTCGACCGGTATGCGACGAAGATCTCGTCGTTGCCGATGCAGGAGTTCCTCCACGGCGTTTTGCTGCTGCTCCTGGCGTATGTCGGCGTCGCGTTGGTCTCGCGCATCGCCAAGAACTTTCAGGACTACTCGGTCAACGTCATCGCCCAGCGCGTCGGAGCGCAGCTCTACGAGACGAGCGTCTCGCACTCGTTCTCCCTCCCCTACGCCGTCTTCGAAGACCAGCGTTCGGGCGAGATCCTGCAGAAGATGCAGAAGGCGCGGGCGGACGCGCAGTCGCTCATCACGAACTTCATCAACATGGTGTTCATCTCCCTTGTCGGGCTCGTGTTCGTGACGATCTACGCGTTCACCGTCCACTGGTCGATCGGCCTCGTCTACCTCCTCCTGGCGCCGACGCTCGGCGCGCTCATGTTCTACATCAGCCGCCGCATCAAGACGCAGCAGCGGGTGATCGTGACCCAGACCGCGGAGCTTGCCGGCGCCACGACGGAGACGCTGCGCAATGTCGAGCTGGTGAAGTCGCTCGGCCTGGAGCAGCAGGAAATCGCGCGTCTGAACTCCGTCAACGCCCAGATCCTCGACCTCGAGCTGAAGAAAGTCCGCTTCCTCCGCTTCTACTCGTTCCTGCAGGGGACGACGATCAACACGACGCGCGCCGGCCTGCTCTTCCTGATGCTCTGGCTCAACTACCGCCACGCCATCACCCTCGGCCAATTCTTCTCGCTCTTCTTCTATTCGTTCGCCGTCTTCTCCCCGCTCGCCGAGCTCGGGGCGATCATCGCCCAGTACCAGGAGGCGAAGGCGAGCATGGAGAAGCTCGAAGAAGTGCTGGCGATCGAGCCGGCGCCGAAGCCGGCCGAGCCGGTCGCGCTCGGGCAGCTGCAGTCGGTCGATTTCCTCGACGTCTCGTTCACCTATCCGTCCGGAACGGCGCCGTCGTTGATGGACGTCAACCTCCACATCGAGGCCGGCGACACGGTGGCGTTCGTCGGCCCGTCGGGCTCGGGCAAGACGTCGCTCGTGAAGTTGCTCGTCGGGTTGTACCAGCCGACGTCCGGCCAGCTCGCGATCAACGAGACCGACGCCTCGCTCGTCGATCCCGATGCCTTGCGCGGCCGCATCGGGCTCGTCACGCAAGACACGCAGCTCTTCGCCGGCACGATCCGGGAGAACCTCCTCTTCGTGAACCCGCAGGCGACGGACGCCGAATGTCTCGAAGTCCTGCGCCAGGCCTCGGCGTTGCCGATCATCGAACGCGGCGGCAAAGGCCTCGACACGAAGATCGGCGAGGGTGGCATCAAGATCTCCGGCGGCGAACGGCAGC